>Ga0164318_10003335_pt1 | contig 15191 bp, 17 predicted proteins | sample GuaBasSedimGuay9_FD_113734 | JGI IMG/M metagenome (GOLD analysis project Ga0164318, IMG submission 113734) | Subseafloor sediment microbial communities from Guaymas Basin, Gulf of California, Mexico - Guay9, Core 4571-4, 0-3 cm | ecosystem: Environmental > Aquatic > Marine > Hydrothermal vents...
AGAACAAATCTCCCTTAGAATTATCCGACTGCAATCTTCCTAAAATCTATAACTGGATGAGCTATATTAGAAAGAATTATCATATCCCAAGCACCTAATCGGTTACCAGTGCCAGAAAAAGTTATCTTGGTTGGCACGCCAGCATTTCTAGATCTGGCTAAAAATTCATAAAGATAACTTTCTATCGAAATTCCTTTCTTGCGCAGATATGAAAGGTATATTCTTCCAAAATCATTTTCACGTCCATTATCTCCGTTCTGATATTTTATTATTATTAGATACATTTAACCCCTCCTTTTTTCTAAACTGTCATCTATGCCATATATTGTCAAGGCGCATAATTATAAAGACCAGAAAAAGATATTTGAGGGACCTTTGGATTTGTTGTTGGAATTGATTGAAAAGGAAAAACTGGATATAACAGAAGTTTCTCTGGCGCAGGTAGCTGACCAGTTTTTAGATTATCTGGAAAACAACAAAGAAATAGACCCTGAGAATTTAGCTGATTTTTTGCTGGTTGCGGGAAAGCTGATTTTGATAAAGTCAAAAGCAATCTTGCCGATGCTTGAACTTGAGAAGGAAGAAGAGGAGGATATAGAAGAATTGAAAACGCGGCTTAAAGAATATCAGAAATTCAAGGAAATATCAAAAGAAATTATAAGATTGGAGAATAGAAAAGAAATATTTTTTTCAAGACAAAGCTATTCGGGATTTAAAACCATTTTTTGCCCACCCGAAAATATTTCCGTGTCTGATTTGAAAAATATGCTTGAAGATATTATAGAAAGAATTCCGAAATTTGAAAGTTTGCCACAGGAAACGATCAGAGAGATTATTTCTATGAAAGACAAAATTGAAAATATCAAACAAAGCTTGTCGCAAAGGATAGAAATGACTTTCAAAGACGCGACGGCGGGAGTAAAAACAAAAGTGGAAATAATTGTAACTTTTTTAGCGGTGCTTGAGCTGGTTAGAAAAAACATAGTCATCGCAGAGCAGACTGATATGTTCGGGGATATAAAGATCAGGAGGATTGGAGATAGAATTTTATAAACAAAAGTGTATTATGAATAACATCAGTGACCAGATTAATTATTGGAAAAAATCCGCTGAACAAAACTGGAAGACAGCTTACGGTTTGTTAAAGATGAGATATTACGATTCTTGCCTCTTCTTTTGCCATTTGGCATTGGAAAAAATGTTGAAAGGATTAATCACAAAGAAAACCAAAAAACCTGTTCCGTACATTCATGATCTGGAAAGATTAGCGATTTTAACAGAACTTTCTTTTTCAGAAGAACAAATGAAAAACTTAAGAACCATTAGCGGTTTTAATATAGCAAGCCGATATGATGATATAAAATTTTCTTTTTATAAAAAATGCACGAAGAATTACACTGAAAAACATTTTGAAATTTCTAAAGAATTATATTTATGGTTAAAAAAAAAGTACCGGTAAAAGTGAGAAAAGAAATTGATAAGTATATAGAAGTGCTTAAAAAAAATAAACTGCCTCTTAGAAAGGTGATTCTTTTTGGGTCTTACGCTAAAGGAACACAGCATCAGTGGAGCGATATTGATTTGTGCGTTGTTTCTCCAAAATTTAAAAATACTTTTGACGCTACTCAATATTTGTGGTCTAAAAGAAAAATATCTGATGTTAAATATGCCATTGAACCAATTGGTTTCAGTCCTCAGGATTTTGAAGATAATACTTCCGTTACATTTGAAATAAAGAAAGCGGGCATTGAAATTCCAGTTGATGCGGAGTGATGAAATTTTGTTATTAAAAAAATAAAGGGAACTGTTTGCACAGTTCCCGCGAGAGTAAGATCATTTTCTGGAGATCCTAGATTCTACGCTTTATCATATAATCAATAATTTGTTAACCCTCAGATTATTCATTTCCAATAAATCCATTTATTTGTTTACAGATTCCTCCGCTTCGTTCATTCGTACCTCACTCCGGTTGGAATGGCAAGTTAGATTTATTAGATGAGTAGTTATGGGGTAAATTTTAATCTTTATGCGACAATCAAAACTTTTTACAAAAACAATTCGGGAAGTTTCTAAAGACGAACAGAGCGTGAACGCCCAGCTCTTGGTTAAAGGCGGTTTTGTTGATAAACTGATGGCGGGAGTTTATATATATTTGCCATTGGGATTAAGAACGCTCCGAAAAATAGAAAATATAATTCGTGAAGAAATAAATATAATTGGCGGGCAGGAAATTTTGATGCCGGCTTTGCAAAATAAAAAAGATTGGGAAATTACCGGTAGGTGGAATATAGATATAATGATGAAAATTAAAACTTTATTTAACAAAGAATACGGATTGGGTTGGACGCACGAAGAAGTCGCGACGCCGCTTAGCAAAAAATACGCAAAATCATATAAAGATTTCCCTTTTGCTTTCTACCAAATTCAAACAAAATTCAGAAATGAAAAAAGAGCGAAGTCGGGAATACTGCGAGGACGGGAATTTTTAATGAAAGATTTATATTCGTTTCACACCAGCGAGGAAGATTTAAATAAATATTATAATATTGTTATAGATGCTTATTTTAAAATTTTTGAGAAAGTCGGAATTAAAGATAAAACTTATTTGACCTACGCTTCGGGTGGTGATTTCAGCAAATATTCTCACGAGTTTCAAACTGTGGCAGATGCAGGGGAAGACACGATTTACATTTGCAAAAAGTGCGGGATTGCGATTAGTAAAGAAATCGTGGAAAATAATCAGCCGGAATGTCCGGAGTGCAAGAATAAAAGTTTAAAAGAAGAGAAAGCGATTGAAGCGGGAAATATATTTAAACTAAAAAACAGATTTTCAGACGCTTTTGATTTTAAGTTTCTGGATGAGAACGGAAAAGAGAAAACGGTTTTAATGGGCTGCTATGGATTAGGACCGACAAGATTAATGGGAATAATCGTGGAAATGTTCAATGATAAAAATGGTATCATTTGGCCTGAATCAGTCGCGCCATATCAGGTTCATCTTGTTTCTTTGGGAAAAGACGATAAAATTAAAAAAGAAGCGGAGCAGATCTATAATACTTTACAAAAGGAAAAAATTGAAGTACTATACGATGACCGCAATGAGTCGGCCGGAGTTAAGCTCAAAGACGCGGATTTGATTGGGATGCCGTTGCGAATGGTAGTCAGCGAGAAAACGATAGTTGAAAATAAGGTTGAAATTAAAAGAAGGAGTGAGGATAAGTTTGAGTTGGTTGGGATTGATGGGATTCTGGATTTCATTTTGTCATTCTGAATTTATTTCAGAATCTTTTCTCTATTAGGTTTTGTCCGTGATTTATTTCACAGAACGAAATTTGTCATTCCTGCGAAGGCAGGAATCCATTGCTACGATTTAACTTTATAACAAACCTTCAGTGAATAGTAAAATTAAATTGTAATAGTGGATCCCAGATATTTTTTCTTCCGCTATCGCTTCAGAAAAAATTCTGGGATGATAAAAGTGAAACAGAATTTCAGAGGAAATGACTTTTAGTTTTAGTTAATTCTGTGTTTTTTTAGCACACAGAAAGGTGGGAAGTGAAAATATTTCAATAATTTAAAATATTCAAAATACTCTCTATGTTTAATAAAATCTTTGGCTATCTCAGCCACGACATTGGAATAGATCTTGGAACGGCGAATACTCTTGTCTATGTAAAGGGCAAGGGTATTATTATCAATGAACCATCAGTTGTTGCTATCAATAAAAAAACGGGGCAAGTTCTTGCGATTGGGAAAGAAGCAAAAAAAATGGTTGGAAAAACACCTTCGCACATTATCGCGACGCGTCCGCTTGTTGACGGAGTTATTTCAGATTTTGAGGTAACTGAACAAATGCTCAAATATTTTATAGAAAAAGTTCACAAAGAATCGTTTGCCGTTTTGCCTCGCCCGAGAGTTGTTATCGGAGTTCCATCGGGAGTTACCGAGGTTGAGAAAAAAGCGGTTATAGATGCGGCAGTTAGTGCCGGAGCAAGAGAAGCGTATCTCATTGAAGAGCCAATGGCGGCGGCGATCGGAGTGCGTTTGCCGGTGCAGGAAGCTGCGGGGAATATGGTTGTTGATATTGGAGGCGGGACAACTGAGGTGGCTGTCATATCTTTGGGCGGAATTGTCGCCAGTAGAAGTTTAAGAATCGCCGGGGATGAACTTAATGAAAATATAGTCCAATTCTCAAGAGATGAATTTAATTTGCTTCTTGGGGAAAAAACTGCCGAGGAAATAAAAATATCAATCGGATCAGCTTATCTGCTTAAAGAAAAAATGGAAACAAAAATGCGTGGCAGAGATTTGGTAACGGGTTTGCCAAAAGAAGTTACAATAAACGATGAGCAGACAAGAAGAGCATTATCGCGATCGGTGAAAGTTTTGGTTGATAATATCAAAGCTACCATAGAAGAAACACCGCCGGAACTTGTTGCTGATATAATGAGCAAGGGGATAATTCTGGTAGGCGGGGGGGCATTATTGCGCGGACTGGATAAACTGATAAGCGAACAGGCAAAAATGCCAGTGAAAGTTGCTGACGATCCTCTCACAGCTGTTGCCCGCGGAGCAGGAATTGTGCTGGAAGATGTTAAGAAATTAAAAGAAGTGCTTGTTTCTATGGAGGATGAAAAATCGCCACGGTGATATTTTTAGTTTGTCATTCTGAACTTGTTTCAAAATCTTTGTTGTGTTAGGTTTTGACTTGTACTATTCAATATTATGTTCTTATCTACAGTGCAAAAACATAATCATTTTTCTATAATAATACGGTTATTGTGTTTTCAACTTATTCAAACAATTAGTGATTTGTAGGTTCGGCTAATTGTAAAAGAAGGTAGATTCTGAAACAAGTTCAGAATGACAGAAAGTGAAGAAATTTTTAAGTACTTCTATGAAAAAAGAAATTAGTTCAAAAATAGCGTCTTTAATTTTTCTGTTAGTAGTTTCCGTACTGCTAATTTTTTTGAATAGTTTTGGATATCTGGACCGTGTAAAAAATGCTGTGTTTTATGTTACGGCTCCCATACAGAAAGTATCTCAAACATTTTCAATTGATATAGACGGTTTTTTTTACACAATCAAAAATATTGATAAGTTTAAGAAGGAGAATGTTGTGCTTAAGAACGAAAATTTAAGACTAATTTATGAAGTTTCAGGACTTAAAGAAATAGAAAGAGAAAATAAAGTTCTGAGACGACAACTCGATTTTTCTGAAAATATGTGTTTGAACGGATCATGTTTCCAGTGGGAAATTGGAAGAATAATCGGGAAAGATCCAAATAATTACGGAAAATATATTATCATTGATTTGGGGGCGAAAAATGGAATAAAAGAAAATCAAGCAGTAATGGTTTCCGGAGGAATACTGATCGGGAAGGTCATAGAAGTTTTTGATAATTTCTCAAAAGTTATGCTTATTACAAGTTCTGACAGTTCTATAAATTCAATAACACAGACAACGCGCGCGAATGGCATTGTCAAAGGAAAATATGCGACAGGAGTGAAACTGGAAATGATCAATCAAAATGAAGAACTTATAACCGGTGATTTGATTATTACTTCAGGTCTGGAAAGTGGAATACCAAAAGGACTTATTATAGGAAAAATCTCAAATGTGGAAGAATCAGCAAATGAGGTTTTTAAAGCTGCCGATCTTGATCTTTTCGTTAATTTTAATAGGATTGAAGAAGTCTTTATTATAGAAAATTATGACTGATAGAAATTTAAATAACCATATATTTTTGCCGTTTCTATTTTTAGTTATGTTCTTGCAAATAACTTTTATTCCGCAACTATTCTCTGAATTAATTATTCCAAATTTGCTTTTAATATTATTAATAGCAGCTTCATTCTCGTGCAGATCATCAGAGATGTTTTATGTTTCATTTTTCTGTGCTTTTTTTCTGGATATATTTTCTGATGTTTATTTTGGACCAATTATTATTAGTGTTCTTGTGGCAGTTTTTATTTCATCATATCTTGCGCACTATTTTTTAAAGGAACTTTTTTCTTTAAATTTATTTTTGATCTCTTTTTTGGGAATTGCTGTCTATAATATTTTATATTTTATTCTAATAAATCTGAACAATTTTCAACTGATCTTTGATCTGACAGAATTAAACAGATTGACCATCGTAATTGTATTTGAGATAGTTTACATAGCAATTTTAATTTACCCGTTTTCATATGGAGTGGGAATTTCAATATTTAATTTAGGTCTTAAAGATAAAAATGAAAGTCAAGTATTTTATAAATAAAAAAAGTAAGAATGCGGCGGAGTTGGAGGAAATTTTTATAGGATCAACGCAGAAAGAGGTAAGTAAGATTGAGTACTTAATTGATAGTAAAAACATAGAGATAACAAAAATAATATTTTTTATTATCTTTTTTTTGCTTTTTTTGCAAGCGGCATATCTTCAGATAATAAAGGGAAATTATTATATGGAAATTTCGGAAAGAAATTATACAAGGACTACGGCTCTAAAATCTCCCAGAGGGATAATTTATGACAAGAACCGAAAACAGATCGTTTTTAATATACCGGTTTTTGATTTGGCAATAATTCCATATGATTTTTTTAAAGAAAGAGACAGAATAGACGAAAAAATTAACAGCTTGTCTGAGATAGTTGGTATTAGTAAAAATGACTTTAATGAAAAAACCAAAGAAGTAGATCCGCTTCTGTATCAGCCGTTTTTAATTCTGGAAAATATAAATAAGGAAGATGCATTGATCATTGAAGAAAAAATAAGGAATATTGATGGAGTTGAACTTGAAAAAAGTTCTGTTAGAAATTACATTGATGGTAATTATTTTTCTAATATTATCGGTTATAATGGAAAAATAAGCGAAGACGAACTTGAAAAACATTCTGATTATCTGATCAATGATACGATAGGGAAAAACGGTTTGGAATTAACTTACGAAAAACAGTTAAGAGGAGTATATGGAAAGCAGGAAATTGAAGTTGATTCTTTTGGAAAAAAAATCAAAATTATAGAACAAGAAGATTGTAAGTCAGGAGATAATCTTGTTTTGAATATTGATTCGGAGTTACAAAAAAAGATCTATGACGAGATTGCCAGAATTGTAGAAAAATTAGAAACAAATAACGGAGCGGCTGCTGTTGCCATTGATCCGAAAAATGGAGCGGTTTTGGCGTTAGTTAGTTTTCCGTCATATAATAATAATCTTTTTGCCGGAGGGATAAGTAGCGGCGATTATGATAGATTATTGAGCGATGAGATGAAGCCACTTTTTAATAAAGCTATTTCAGGGGAATATCCTCCCGGATCAACAATAAAACCGTTGATCGGAGCGGCGGCGCTTCAAGAAAACATAATATCTCCAAGCAAAATTATAGTTGGCGGCGAGGCAATATATATCGGTTCGTATCGGTTTCTGGATTGGAAAGCGCACGGACCGGTTAATCTGGTAAAAGCAATAGCGCAATCCTGCAATGTTTATTTTTATACGGTTGGCGGAGGATATGGTGATATAGAGGGACTTGGAATAGATAGAATAAAAAAGTATTCAAATCTTTTTGGTCTTGGGGAATCTCTCGGGATTGATATTCCCGAAGAGAGTATTGGGTTTATACCTGACAAGGCGTGGAAAAAGAATGTGAAAAATGAAAAGTGGTATATTGGAGATACTTATCATGTTTCTATTGGACAGGGAGATGTTCTGACAACGCCTTTGCAAGTTGCGGTTTATACGGCAGTTATTGCGAATGGAGGAAAATTATTTCAACCGCAAGTGGTTGATAAAATGATTGATCTGAACGGCAATGTGGTTGAAGATATTAAACCAAAGATAATAAGAGAAAATTTCATAGATCCAGAAAATATAAAATGGATTCAAAAAGGAATGAGAGAAAATGTCTTGTCTGGTTCAGGGAGAGCTCTTGCCAATTTGCCTGTTAAGGCGGCAGGCAAAACAGGAACGGCGCAATATGCGAGAAACAAAAAAACGCATGCCTGGTATACGGTTTATGCGCCTTATGATGATCCAGAGATTGCCATGGCTATTATAATTGAAGGAGGAGGCGAGGGACACATTGCGGCAGTGCCCATGGCGAAGGAAGTGTTGAAATGGTATTTTAGGGAAAATGAAAACTAGGTGATTTCTTTATGCGCTCTTCCTCTGATAAGGGGAGGTTGGGAGGGGTTTATAGAATTGAATTGTTTTCTAACCCTTTTTTATAATCACAATTTTACTCGCATTCAAAACCCTCTCTAACTTCCCCTTATCAGGGGGAGAATAAATGCGCGAAGCTTATTAACTATTTCCTTATTAATTATTTCGTATTTTTCTTCGCTATTTTTTCCAAGATTTCAAAAACTTTTTCATTAACGAGTGTGCTGGCGGTATGTTCTTTGAATTTTTCCATATCCAGTTTTTCTCTTATTTCTTTTTCATTGGGATAAAACTTCAAAGTTTGATTTATTCTTTCTTCCACTTCACCATCTTCTATTTTTATTTTCTCTTTAATTGATATTTCTCTGAGTGTAAGTCCGATCATTACTCTTTTTTTGGCCATTTCTCTCCACTCTTTTTTTAGTTTTTCCAAATCAATATTTATATTTTTCAGATAATCTTCAAAAAGTATTCCTGTTTGCGTAACACTGTTTTTAAATTCGTTGATCATATTTTCAAGTTCTGATTCTATTAGAATATCCGGAATTTCAGCAATTGATTTTTCAGCTATTTTGTTAATTAGTTTGTTTCTATATTCCTCTTCGGCTCTGTTTTTTTCTTCTATAATCATTCCTTCCTTAATACTTTTTCTCAATTCATTCAAATCTTTAAATTTTCCGATCCCTTTTGCAAAATCATTGTCTATTTTCGGCAATTCAACTTTTTGCACGATATTCATTGTAACTTTGAAACTGGCATTTTTTCCAGCCAGTTCTTTTTTGTGGTAGTCTTCTGGAAAAACAAGGTTAAATTCCTTGACATCATCTTTTTCCATTCCAATCAGATTTTCTTCAAATCCGGGAACAAATTTGCTTTCTCCAATTGTCAGTGGATGATTTTTACTTTCGCCACCTTCAATTTTTACGCCGCCTACTCTTGATTCAAAATCAATTTCAACACGATCTTCTTTTTCGGCTGGCTCGTCTTTTGTGATATATACCGCTTTCTTTTTCCGGAGAGTTTTTATCTCTTGCTCAATTGTTTCTTCTTCTATTTCTTTAATTTTTATTTTCCCTGATACTTTTTGATAATCCCATAGTTTTGTTTTAGGCATAACTGAAATTGTAATTTTGTATTCAAACTGATTTCCCGGAGCTGCTTTGGTAATTTCCGCTTTGGGCTGACCGAGAGGATTTAATTTGTTTTCTTCCAGTATTTCCAGATAAGAATTTTCAACGGCAATTTTAGTTGCTTCTTTAAAAATCGCGAGTTTTCCGAGCTGTTGTTCAACGACATTCTTTGGCGCTTTGCCTTGTCTAAATCCGTCAAATTTATGAGCGCTGGAAAGTTTACTAATTGCTCTGTCAGAATATTTTTCCATTTCTTCCACTGAAATTTCCACTGAAATTTCTTTCTGTGATTTTGGGAGATTTTTGATTTGAGTTTTCATAATAGCTAGAATTAAAAAATTAACGAATTGCGAATTAACAAATTTTGGCAATATTGTTTTAAGTGGAGCTCTCACGAAAGTGAGGCAGATTTTCAACTGTAATAAATTTTGCTCTTCCTGACTTTCGTCAGGGTTCCATTGTTAAATTTTTGAATTTCACTTTCTCAATTCACTTCTCAATTGCGGCACTACCTGTTTTTTTCTGGATACTACTTTTTTTAGAAACATTATATTTTTTTCAGCTTTAATATTAAATATTTTTCTTGCCAATACCTCTTCCTCATCTCCAATCACATATAAATAAGAATTGTTTCTAATAATATCAACAACCGCGAAAAACATATAGTCCATTTTTTCTTTCCTCTTTTTTTTAATAAGCTCTTTAATAATTTTATCTTTCTGTGAATTTACGCTTTCTGGGTCTGTTGTTTCCCAAACTCCGATGCCAACCTTGCTTTCTCCCATTTCAAATTTTTTGTAATCTTTGTCAGCAATGTCTTTAATGGAAATTCCTTTTAAACTTGATTTTGCGGCAAACAAATTTTTTATAAATTCCTTGATCTCTAATTTAGCGATTTTATTCAGTTCTTTGAATATTTTTTTGTCTTCTTTAGTGGCACTAGGGGAGTGAAAATTTAAAGTATCTGAAATAATGCCAGCAATCATTAAAATAGCTGATGTCTTGTCTATCTTAATATTTTTCTCCCGCAAGATTTTATAAATTACGGATCCGGTACAGCCGATTGGTTCAATTCTAGTATAAATCGGTTTTGTAGATTTAAGTCCGCCGAGATTATGATGGTCAATAATTGCCATTAAATTTTCTTCCGTCAGTCCGTTAATAATCTGGCTTGGCTCGTTGGTGTCAACTAAAACAACTTTTTCATTCTTAATCTTTTTCAAGATTCTCGGTTTCTTGATTTTTAAAAGATTGAGAATATATTTTGTTTCATTGTTTATACTTCCCGCTGTCACTGCTTCAGCATCAAGTCCGAATATTTTTTTCCCAAATCTGGAAACTAGAATCGCCGATAGAACAGAATCCGTGTCAGGATTTTTATGCCCGATAGAGATGGTTTTATTTTTCATAGAATTAAATTATTAGTTGTTGTTACATTCGTAAATTTTTTTGAATTACTTGTCATTGCGAGAAGCCCGAGTGAACACAGTTCGCAAGAAGGCGATCTCGTATCAAGTACGGGATAAACTATGCAATCCCGCAATTAAGTTTTTTGCGTGTAATTACGGGATTGCTACGCTCCATTCCGCTATCGCTCCACTTTACTTGCAATAACAGTGGTAAAATTCTATTCTTTAGCTTTTTCAGTATCTGCAGTCTTCTTTTTCTTATTCATTTCTCCAATCTCTTTTTTCTTCTCAACCTTTTCATTCTCTTCACCTTCTTCTTTATTTTCCACAACATCAATCTTCCATCCTGTTAGTTTTGCGGCAAGGCGAACATTTTGTCCTTGTTTTCCAATGGCCAGAGAAAGCTGATCTTCGTTAACATAAGCAATGACGGATTTTTGTTCTTTGTTGGTATCAATACGCGACACTTTTGCTGGTGAAAGCGCATGTTGAATATATTTTTTTATACTATCGTTCCATTCAATAATATCAATTTTTTCTCCATCTAGCTCATTAATGATCGTTTGAATTCTTGCGCCTCGTTGTCCAACGCATGATCCGACCGGATCTATTCCTTCCTCATTTGAAGAAACAGCGACTTTAGTTCGGAGTCCCGCTTCGCGCGCAATTGATTTTATTTCCACTGTTTTTGAAAATATTTCAGGAACTTCAAGTTCAAATAGTTTTTCTACGATGCTTGAATTTGTTCTGGACAAAATTAAGTTCGCCTCTTTAGCGTTTTCATCTATCTTCATAATATAGACCTTTAACTTCTGTCCAATCTTGTAGTATTCGCTGCTTATCTGTTCACTTGGATAAAGAATCCCAACAGCCTTTCCGATATCTACAAAAATATTTTTTCCTTCAATTCTTTGTATGGTTCCATTTACCACTTCTCCTTCTTTATTTTTGAACTCATTGAAAATTGCTTCTTTTTCCGCTTCTCTTATTTTTTGAATCATAACCTGTTTCGCGGTCTGAGCGGCGATTCTTCCAAAATCAGTGCGTGACGGAAGAGGAATTTTAATTTCATCATCAATTTGCGGTTTCTTCTTATACTTTTTTGCTTCTTCAATCGTAATATTTTTATCAGGATTAAATTTCTTTTTCTGATCCTCTTCATTATCTTCTGTCTCGATTTCTTCAGTTTCTTTTATTTCTTCGGTATCTGTTTCTTCCGCGACTATTTTTATCTGGAATACTTTCATATCTCCGCTTACTTCATCAAAATCAATTTTTATAATTTGTCCTTTTTCCCCGTATTCTTTTTTATACGCTGACGCTAAAAACGCTTCAACTATCTCAATAGCCTTTTCTCTGGAAATTCCTTTTTCCTCACATATTTGGTCAATTGCCAATATAAATTGTTTTTGTTCCATATTTTTATTTAGTTAGATTATTATCTGCTTTTTTAAAAAAACCTATCCAATTCTGATAGGCATTAAAAAACAATCGTTCTGCTTTCTTTCTCAAGTATAACAATACTATAGCAGATTATAATTTTTTGTCAAAAAAATACCCAGGGAATAAATCCGAGAGTATGGTGTGTTTACTTTTGTTGTCGCTTTAATATTTTACTCAATTGTTTTTCTCGCTTTTGATATTTTTCTGGGGAGACAAATTCAAGTATAATTTGTCTGTAATTTCCCCTTGTTAATTTCAGTGTGATTCTCGGCGAAATCTGATAGAATATCACTATCGCCATTGAAGTTATGAAAATAGCGCGAATTGGCGCTGACGCAATTGTAAAATGTAATATTAGAAAGAGTATTACAGTTAACAATAGCGATATTACAAAGCTCATAACAAACTGTCCACGAGTTAAAGTGGACCATTTCCATTTCATTCTTAAGCCCTCCTTTTTTCCATCTCTACAACACTAAGGACAAATTGTTCTATTGTGTTGTGATCAACACTTAGTGGGAAATATTTATCAAGAACTTCCGCTATTTCGGAAACATTACCTTCAGTTAAAATTACCATTCTTATCAACTCCTTTATGTTTTAAAAGAACATTGCCACTTTTCGGCAACCCTCCTTTATAATAACTTTACCAAATCCATGCTTTTTGTCAAATTGCAAAAACAACGGCAAAAATCTATTTGACAAATTATATATTTTCATTGTTCTTAAAATAAGGAGATGAGTAAATGGATGATCGTGAAATAAAAAATAGACTAAGAGAACTAAAGGACAGAACATCCTCTCTTGTCCTTATCGGACCGGGAGAGGAAGGATATCTTCATCAAAGAAAAGCGCTTGACAGAGTAGCTGAAAAAAGTTGCTGAGGATCTTGTCGGAGAGATTAAAGCTCTCAAAGCTTCTCGAAAAAAGAGTCAATAGGGTAAAATCTTCTTTGTCCTATTTTTTTATTTACTGTTTTTATAAAATTGCTTTTTGTCAAATCCCAAAAAACTGCTATAATGAATTTATGAAAAAGAGAATTTTTATCGCAATTAATTTGCCGGATGACATCAAAAGAACGCTTTTGTCTTATGAAAAACGATGGCGGAATTTGCATATTCGCTGGACGAATTTTAATAAAATGCATATCACGGTTGAATTTTTGGGCGAGGTTAACAGAAATGGTTTGGACGCTATTTTATTGGCAACAGAGAATACGGCTACGGAAATCAAGCCGTTTGATATTCGTTTGGATAAAATAGTTCTTGGACCGAATTCTGCTCAAGCAAGGATGTTTTGGGTAATAATTTATATTGACAGTTATCTGATGAAATTTGAAAAATTAATGAATGAAAATTTAAAGCGAAATAATTTTATTCCTGAAGCGAGAGAGTTCAAGCCACACATAACTCTGGCGCGCGCCAGAGGAAATCAATTGAAAGGAAAACAGACAAATATAGCTTTAACTAATCTTAGATTCAGAGCGGAAAGTGTTGAAGTAATAGAAAGCCAGCTTCATCTGGGCGGAGCGAGACATAAAATTGTGGAGAGTTTTAGGCTTGGAGAGTGAATAGTAAAATGTCATTGCGAAGGAGGTACGACTGAAGCAATCCCGTATTTAAATTCTTTGCGCGTAGTTACGGGATTGCTTCAAAATTCCGTTTCGCTATCGCTCCACTCTATTTTTCGCAATGACAGTAAGATTCACTATTTACATTTATTATGCCAAATTCTAAAACCATAAGAATCCTTGGGATAAAAATAGACAAACTTACAGTCAAAGAAATTCTTGAAAAAATTGAGGGTTTTTTGTTGTCAAACAGTCAGTATTATATAGTAACATTGAATTCTGAAATGGCTCTTGAAGCGCAGAAGGACGAGGAATATTTTTACATTCTAAACGATGCGGACTTGTCGGTGGTTGACGGAAGCGGATTAAAATTTGCCGGTTTGGCGACTGGAAATAATTTCAAAAGAGTTCCCGGGGCCGATCTGACAAAAAAGATTTTGCGAATCGCTGAAAATAAAAAATTGAAAATTGCTGTTTTGAATTGGAGTAGGGGATTATCTGTAAAAGAGAATATTGAGAGGGCCTTAGCAGAAAAATATCCCGATCTGAAATTTATTGTAGAAAATATTGAACGAGATCTTGTAGACTTTGCAAAAACGGAAAACCTTGCGCGTTTGCAAAAATTTGAACCGAATATTTTATTTATTACACTTGGCGCTCCATATCAGGAAAAATTTATTTATCACAATTTAAGCAAAATACCATCCGCGAAATTGGCGCTGGGAGTTGGCGGATCTTTTGATTTTATTTCCGGCAAGCTCAGGCGCGCTCCCTTGATCTTTCAAAAATTAGGAATAGAATGGTTCTGGCGGTTGATAATGCAACCGTGGCGGTGGAGAAGGATTTATAACGCCGTAATTATTTTCCCTTATAAATTTATCAAATGGAGATTTATCAACAGATTTTTTTATCGTAAAAATGTCGTCGGTTTTATTTTCAATGATCAAAATCAAGTATTGATAGTCAGTAGAGCGGGAGAAAGAGATTATTGGGGACTGCCACAAGGAGGAGTTGATAGCGAAGAAAGTGACGATGACGCTATTTTACGGGAAATGAAAGAGGAGACAAATATTGACAACATTGATATTCTGAGAAAATTTGAGAATATCTATAAATATAAATGGCCAAAAGGTTATACACATAGCGGATATAAAGGGCAAAGACAGACTTTATATATTTTGAAATTCAATGGCGAGAATAATGAAATCAAATTATCTCCATGGGAGCTTAAGGATTGGAAGTGGGTTGAAATTGATAAATTGATCAGCGAAGCAGATGAGGTGCATAAAAAGGCTTATCAGATTTTTTTGGAGAAATTTCGTTCTGTATAGGATGTAAATGTATTTGTTTTTTTGTCATTCCTGTAGATGCTTACTAATTCACTGACAGAAATATATCATTCCAGAGAATCTGTCATTCTGAACTTGTTTCAGAATCTTCCCTCTTTTACATTTAATCAAACCTATAAATCACTAATCGTTTGAATAAGTTGAA
>Ga0164318_10003337_pt1 | contig 15186 bp, 15 predicted proteins | sample GuaBasSedimGuay9_FD_113734 | JGI IMG/M metagenome (GOLD analysis project Ga0164318, IMG submission 113734) | Subseafloor sediment microbial communities from Guaymas Basin, Gulf of California, Mexico - Guay9, Core 4571-4, 0-3 cm | ecosystem: Environmental > Aquatic > Marine > Hydrothermal vents...
ACTCACAAGTTGTGAAGTGGAACTATAAAACATTAAAAGTGCTTGATAAAGTAAATGTTCACTATAACATCGGTCACCTTTGTGGTATGGAAGGTAAATCAGCTGATCCTCAGGGTAATTACATCATTGCACTTAATAAACTTGCAATTGATCGTTTTCAGCCTGTTGGACCATTACATCCTCAAAATCACCAGTTGATTGATATTCGTGGTAAGAAGATGGATCTGCTTGTTGATATGCCTTTACCATTGGGTGAACCTCACCAAGCAGTTGCCATTCGTGCAAGCAAACTGCATCCACATGTACGTTATAAAATGGGTACAAACACTAAAACTGGTAAAATTCATGTCGGTAAAACATTGGCAGGTCAAGAGCGTATAGAGCGTGATGGCAAAAATGTAAAAGTGTATGCAACGCTTGTTCGTTCACACATTAACCCTGAACGTATTACGGTCAACAAAGGTGACAATGTCACTATTTATATGACAAACCTTGAACGTGCGCAAGATGAGACACATGGTTTTACAGTTGACCATTATGATGTTCACGCTTCATTAGAACCAGGTGAAACAGCAGAGATTAACTTTACTGCTGATATTGAGGGTGTTTTCCCTTACTACTGTACAGAGTTCTGTTCAGCACTTCACCTTGAGATGATGGGTTATATGATGGTTAAAGATCCTAGCAAAAAATATGTTAGTGCTCAAAAACTTAAAATGGCAACAATGTCTCCAGAAGAGCTTAAAGCTGAATATGATAAAACAGTTGCTGTGAATGCTGCTACTGATGCTGTTATTCAAAGTGTTGTTAAATTCTTGAAAGAGAACCATTTCGATAAATATCCTGTTGTTGCAAATCTTGTAACAGATGCGTTTGACCAATATGGGCAGATCCCGGGACAGAAAAAACTTTCTGATGAGGCAATGGCTGCCGGTGACATTGAGAAAGCAATTTTGTTTGAAAACATGATTTGGCAGTATATGGTTAAAACTGCAGACGTTGGTATTAGAGCCAAAGATACACTGGTTCGTAAAATTGCAACACCACAGAGCGATGCACAACAGCGTGGTGAAGTTGCATTTGATGAAGGCGGATGTTCAGGCTGTCACGTTGTCGGTAAAGTTAGTTCAGGTCCAGACTTGACAGGTGTTATTTCTCGTCATGAAAATGGCGAAAAATGGGTCGCTGACTTTATTAAAAATCCGGTTCATAAATATGATGATCCGTATGTTAAAGCGATGATTGATTACTTTAATCTTAAAATGCCTAATCAGCATATGAGTGACAGAGAGATCAATGATATTGTTGAATACTTCAAATGGATTGACGAAAACGCCAATCTCTTCTAGAAATTCTAATCAAGCGAATCTTTTTCGCTTGATTGACGTGCATCAACTCCAGAATAAATTTAATAAGTTATAATTATCGTACTAGCAATTTAGATTTTATTTGTGCCTGTTTTGTCAAGTATATATAAGCTCTATATAAAGGAAGACGAATGCATCCAAGTTTTATGAAATCAAAGATATTTGCAGCGATCGCATTGCTGATTATGACATTTGCATTTACATTGCCAATGATAACCTTTCATGGTGTATTAAATAAAATACATGAAGATAAAGTTGATGAGATTCCATCATTGGCCTATAACGTGTGGAATTTCTATAACGAAGGACGTTATAAAAGTACGACCACACCGGAAATAGCACATAATGACCTTAAGCAGATGATCGAAACTCAGTCTGAACTTGGTGTAGCGTCACTGCCAATCTGGGCGGTTTCACTTGAAGCTCCAAATTATCCGAAAGAGGCATTTCCGGAAGGAATTCCTGTTTTCTTTCACTTTGACGGTTTTAGTGGTGAAGTACATGAGATGAATACGATTAACCACTACATCGGTATGGACCCTATGTGGCAAGGTGGAATGTTGGAACGTGAAATCGGTATCTATGCGCTATTACTGCTTTCTCTCATTATGGTCTATTTCATCGCTTACAACAATAAGTTATTAAACTTTTTCATGTTGGTCCCGGTAGTGCTGCCGATTATGTTTATTGCTGATTATGCCTACTGGCTCTATTGGTTTGGACATAACCTGCATGATTGGGGTGCATTTAATATCAAGCCGTTTATGCCGACGGTGTTTGGAGATGGAAAAGTTGCGCAATTTATTACGCACTCCTATCCGACAATCGGTTTTTACATGATTGTGGCAATTGCACTTTTCTCGCTATTGGCACTGATGGCACGGAAAAAAGCGATGAGTGAGACAGAAGCACAATCATAATGAAACTTTCGTCTATCTATATCATCTTGGGTCTGTTGTCGACACTGCTTGATGCGTCTCCGCTTCAGAATGCTATAGATAATGCGGCGGAAGGTTCCATTATTCGGCTTGACCCAGGTGTCTATCAGGGTAATTTGCTCATAACAAAGCCAATTACCATTGAGGGCAAGGGCGAGGGTGTGGTTATTGATGCTATGGGTGAGGGCACGGTCATTACCATTAACAGCTCTTATGTGACGTTGAGAAATCTTACGATCACCAATAGCGGTGAACGGCATGATAAACTGGACGCGGCCATTCAGATAAGTGATGCGTCACAATGCGAGATTTCACATTGTACGATCACCGACACACTTTTCGGCATCGATATGCAAATGGTTAACAACTCGATTATCGAGCATAACACGATCACGTCTAAAGATCTTGATCTGGGGCTTCGCGGGGATGGATTGCGTCTTTGGTACAGTAACGATAATATCGTCCGTAAAAACTCTCTGATCAAGTCGCGAGACATGGTGGTGTGGTACTCGCACGGCAATAAGATCGAAGAGAATTTTGGTGAGTATTGCCGATATTCTCTGCACTTCATGTATGCCGGTAAAAACTTTGTCCACAACAATAACTATCAGTATAACTCGGTTGGTATCTTTTTTATGTATTCAAAAGATACGATTGCAACAGGAAATACAATTAAAAGCTCTTTAGGGGCTACGGGGATGGGAATCGGCCTTAAAGACGTCTCCAATTTTACGATCAAAAACAATACGGTGATTTACAATGCACAGGGTATTTACATTGACCGTTCCCCTTTTGAACCGGACACCAATAACTTTATAGAAGACAACAAAATCCTTTACAATGCAGAGGCACTGCATTTTCACTCACTAAGTGAAAATAATATTATAAAAAATAATACTTTTCTGGGTAATATTGAGGATATTGTAAATGATTCCCGCGGCAGTAAAACCGATGAAAATGATTTTAAGGGTAACTACTGGGATAGTTATGCGGGGTTTGACCGCAACCGTGACAATATCGGTGATACACCGCACAAAGTGTACCAATATGCAGACAAACTCTGGCTTTACAATCCAGAAGTGAAATTTTTTTATGGTTCTCCCGTTATTTCGCTTCTGAACTTTTTAGCCAAATTGGCACCGTTTAGTGAGCCAATTTTTCTGCTGGAAGATAAAAAACCGAGATTAAGAGAGAGGATCTGACCTATGGCTGAGAAAATTAAAAAAGAGCGACGTGAATTTATGCAATACTCAACGCTTGGAATTCTGGGATTAGTGCTAGGCGGCGGCATCGTCGGCGCACCTTATCTCTACAGTGAACAGCTGCATCTACGCCCTCCCGGTGCGGTAGATGAAAAAGAGTTTTTAGGACTGTGCATTAAGTGTGGACAGTGTCTTCAGGTCTGTCCTTATCACTCTATTAAACTCGCAGATATTGCCAAAGGGCATGGCATAGGTACACCATTTATTGATGCACGTGAACGTGGCTGTTACGCTTGTGAAGCGGTTCCATGTGTCTTGGCATGTCCAAGCGGTGCTTTAGCGCATACCACCGAAAAAGCGACCGATATCAAGATGGGTATTGCCGTACTGGAGTTTCCAAATACCTGTATCGCTATGACGAATACATCGGTTCCGAAAGGGCATGCAAAACGCATGCACTCTTTCATTGATGCACAGGTTAATGTCACCCAGTTAGAGCATGATGTATTAGAAAAATTTGACAGCTTTGAAGGCAAGCCATGTACACTTTGTGCTGATATGTGTCCTATGCCTAATCCATTGAGCGCGATTGCTATGGTGCCGGATGCCAAAGGCGGCAAGCGACCTGAGATCTATGACGGCTGCGTCGGCTGTGGTGTCTGTGAAGAGGTCTGCCCGGTGTCACAGAGCGCGATCGTTGTTAAACCGCATTTAACGTATGAAGATTATTATGAAAAAGGGATTCGATCATGAAACAGTTCACCTTCGCACTGATTGTGCTGGCTATCTTTGTCGGCTGCGGTGAAAAACAAGAAGAACAAGAGAAAAAAGAGATGACTGCTCCTGCCACGGCAAAGGGGATTGAAGTCAGTCAAAACGCAGACGCTTACAAAGAGAAAGTAGGTGTCAAGCGGGATGATAACTTAAGTAAGTCGTATTATTTAGGTTACACTGAACCAAAGAACACACCGGATTCAGGAAGAGTTAGAACGAGTATTGATGCTAATTTGCATGTGAGAAGCCCTTATGAGCAGGTGAAGATCGGTCTAATGGTCGATAAACTTAGTAAAGAATTTATTGTGAAATGTTCTGCGTGCCATAATGACTATGCTAATGGAATTATCGGTCCCTCTCTTCTTGATAGAGATGCGGCATTTATTGCGAAGAAGATTGCACTTTTTAAAACAGATAAAGATGCGAATATATTGATGAATGCATTGGTAAAGCAGATGGATGACGATGAGATTTTAAAACTTGCCAACGAGATTGAAACTTTCAATAAAAAAATCAAAGAGATGCGGGGAAATTAGAATGAAAAATATTATTGTAGGAGTACTGACACTATTTATTATTGCCTTAATGGTCATGACAGCGATGCGCGGTAGAGCATATCACGGGGGTGAAGCCGGTAATGTTATTGAAGATATCGGCGATAAAGGCCAGGCATCTGCCGCTGCAACAGCTCCCAAAGCAAAAAGTAATAGGGAAATTGAGGCGGATAAGCTCAAAGCGCTGAGAGATAAAGCCGGAAATATCGGCGGTTTTAAAGTCTCACATGAATATAAAACCAAATGTGCTTCGTGCCACGGTATGAACGGTGAAGGGATTATCGGACCGAAACTGATAGGACTTTCTAGTGAGAGAGTGTTCAAGCAGCTCAGAGATTACAAAAGCGGTCGTAAGGAAAACCTTGTCATGAAAGGTTTGCTGATCAATATGGATGAAGTGCAGATGAAAGAGTTTGCAGATGAGATCGGGGAATTTGAAGCAAGAGCAGCGGCAGCGAAATAGGAGAGGATCATGGATCAGTATAACAGCAGAGCAACGATAAAAAATACCTCATTTTTATCGACCTTCATCACCAAAACAAAAGAGGGGAAGACGAAGCTAAGCTATCGTACCAAGCGTTGGGTGCTTATCATCGCGATACACCTGACATTTTTCCTCTCATTCTTTATTGATATACAGATCCTTGAAGGGACACTGAGCGGTTCACGCTTCTTAGGATTTCATCTCATTGACCTTTATGCCACAATGCAACTTTATCTGGCGACGCATCATCTGCATATAAACATGATCATCGGAACGGTGACCATTGTAATCGTCTACCTTATTATCGGGGGACGAACCTACTGTTCTTGGGTTTGTCCGTATGGACTCATAAGTGAGATCGGTGAGAAAGTGCACAATTATCTGGTCAGTAAAAAAGTGATTAAGAGCCGGCAGTTTGATCATCGGGTACGCTATATCTTTTGGGCCATATTTTTAATCCTCTCTTTTACCAGTGGTTATATGGTGTTTGAGACCTTTAATGTTGTCGGAATTTTAAGCCGTTTTATTGCTTATGGATGGAGTGTGGCATTGGCTTGGGTACTGGCGGTTTTTCTTTTAGAGGTCTTCTTTTCTCGCCGGGCATGGTGTCGCTACCTCTGTCCTATTGGAACAACATATGGGATGATGGGACCGATCAGCGCGACGCGGATAGAGTGGAATGATAACTGTGATCACTGTATGGTCTGTCATGATGTCTGTTTTGAAAATCAGGTGTTGGATCTTACCAAAGCCAAGTATGCGAAAGAGAATGAAGAGAAAGGGATCAAAAAAGCATTTGTAACGGGGGCAGACTGTACACTATGTGGCAGATGTGTCGATGTCTGCCATGAAGATGCGCTCAATTTTGAATTTAGGTTAAAATCACTCGTATGATCACAGTCAATAATATAACAAAGAGATTTGGCAAGACTATTTCGCTTGATAATCTCTCTGTCGAATTTAAAAAAAATGATGCGGTAGCCCTGATGGGTGCCAACGGTGCTGGAAAAACAACACTGATCCGTCTGATCCTTGGCTATTATCATGCTTCGAGCGGAAGTGTCAGTGTGAACGGTATGGACCCGGTGAAAGAGCGTCAGAAGATTCTGAAGCATGTCAGTTTTGTACCGCAGCTTCCACCACCGATTAAGCTGAGTCTTGATGAGTTGATGGGATATGTCTGTCATAGTGCAAACATCGAGAAAGACGCAATTTTTCATTATGCTAATGAGATGGATTTTGAACTTCGTCCTAACTTGAATAAATCTTTTTTCAAGCTCTCCGGAGGGATGAAGCAAAAGATGCTTATTGCAATATCGCTGGCGAAAAAGAGTGACATCCTCATTTATGATGAGCCGACGGCAAACCTTGACCCGAAGGCGCGTGACAACTTTTACCGTCTGTTAAAAGAGAATGAAGCAGATAAAACAGCACTGTTTGTAACGCACCGTCTCGAAGAGGTCAAAGAGATCGTAAATCGTCAAATCTACATGGATTTAGGAACAATTGTATCGGATGAAAATGTATAAACTATTTATACCTTTACTTTTAACACTCTCTTTTATGGGATGTGAAAAGCGTCCGGTCGATGAACTTCATAAAGTGCATTGGGATCGTGACATGTGCGAGCGTTGTAAGATGGTGGTAAGTGACAGAAAGCATACCGTGCAGGTGATCAATCCTCAAAGCGGCAGAAGTTATATGTTTGATGATATTGGTTGCATGGTGCTCTGGTTTGATGAAGAAAAAATTGAGTGGAAAAACGCTGCCATCGTTTGGATAACAGATGTGGATAATGGTGAGTGGATTGACGCTAAAAAAGCCTTCTACGATACGATGAATCTTACACCCATGGCATATGGTATCGGTGCGCATAAGGACCGTTTAACCATTAAAGAGGGTGAAGAGGTGCTTGAGTATGATGCTATAAGTGCTCGTATATTACAAATTGAAAACCAGCTCAACAAGAAGAGTTATTAGATGAAAAATTTACTGTTAATTGCATATCTTGACCTTAAAGAGTCTATTCGAGCCCGTTGGTTTCTTATCTACTCTTTTGTATTTGGCGGATTGATAGCACTCTTTTTTATTGCAGGAATTACCGAGTCTCAGGTGATGGGATTTAGCGGACTGAGCCGTTTGCTCTTAATGTATATTCAAGTGACGATTATTATCTTGCCAATTTTTATCCTTATTACAACCGTTCGATCAATTTCGGGTGACAGGGACAGCCATATTTTAGAGTATATGCTCTCCTTCCCCATCTCGTTGGGAGAGTATTACTGGGGAAAAATGATCGGACGATTTATGACGGTTTTTTTGCCGGTTTTTATTGCGATGGCGATTGCTATTGTCGTAGGCTTGAGTAAAGGGGCCGCGGTACCTTGGGATATCTTTATTCTGTACAGTGGCCTGCTTTTTTCACTAAGCTTACTCTTTTTAGGGATTGCATTTTTTATCTCGTCTATCGTTAAATCCTCTGAAATGGCGCTAGGAATCTCTTTCTTTGTCTGGATCTTTTTACTGGCATTTATTGACATTGCGCTGATTAGCTTTATGTTGCAGAACCGCTTTAATGAAGAGCTGATTATCGCCTTGGCGCTTGCCAATCCTATGGAAATTTTTCGTGTGGCAGCTATCAGCCTGTTTGATCCGGAACTGACAGTAATGGGCCCCGTTGCATTTTACATACTCGACACAGTATCACAACCTATCTTTGTCTTGATATCTATCGCCTATCCTACAGGACTTGGCGTACTGTTTGCTTATTTTGGATATAAAATATTTACAAAAAGAGATTTAGTCTAAAAGGAATTAAATGATCAAGACTCTTGTTTTAGTACTTGCAACGTCTTTATGGCTTGTTGCCGGTAATATTGAAGTGAAAAAAACAGATCGCTGCCTTATTCGTCAGGTGAAAGTCTATAAATATCCGACATGGATTGCATCGGCATCTACTCGGAGTAGAACGGTCTACTTCAGTTCACCAAAGTCTATGTTTGAGTACTATTTTCAGCCAATCCGATGGACATCGGTAGGTGCGATTAACTCTAAAGATATTCTCTCATTGATGGTGACAGATTATAACACGCTGGATGCAGTTGATGCCAAAAAAGCATTTTATGTGTATGGCAGTAACCGAACGAGTGTCGGCGGGGATGATTTGCCGGCATTTGCAACAAAAAAGGATGCAGAAACCTTTGCACAAAAATATAACGGCAAGCGGGTACTTGCATTTGATAAGGTTTCACTAGCCCTCATTAACCTTATAAACGGACGAATATAATGACAAAACCTACACCAACAGATGAAGAGATAAAACTTGATTCAAAGCGTTATCTTGTCAGTGAGACAGACCTCAAAGGGATCATTACCTACGGCAATGACTATTTTATGGAGATCGCCGGTTACAGTGAAGAAGAGATTATCGGTGCATCGCACAACATTATACGTCACCCGGATATGCCGAAAATTGTATTTAAACTTCTATGGGATACGATTCAAAAAGGGAATAATATCAATGCCGTTGTTAAAAATCTTTCAAAAGACGGACGCTATTACTGGGTATTTACTGAGTTCAAGATCCGACGAGAAAACGGCACGGGAAAAATTGTCGGTTATCTTGCATCACGAAAAGCGGTCTCGAAACATGTTGTTGATGTCCTAAGCGAACTCTATAAGACTTTGGTAGAAAAAGAGAAAGAGGGAGGGATGGAAGTATCACTTGAGTATCTAAATGCATTTTTGAAAGAGAAGGGTGACGACATTAAATTTGAAAATATTATGGAAGAGATCCATAGGTTTTACTAAGGATTACTCAAAAAGAACATGTAGCCCCTCTCTGTTCTTTACGCGGTATTCATTGGCTGATTTTTCCAGTAGATCCAGTACCACCAGCTTTTTAAAGGTACGTGAGAGGGTCTCCGGTGTCATATGCAACTGCTCGGCAATTTGGTAGTGTTTGTATTGCGCCAATGCCCCCTCTGTATCGTAGATAAACTTTGCAAGCCTTGCCGTAGAATCCAGTACAACGTTCAGTGCGATGACTGATTCAAGATAGCGTATCTTTTTTGAGAGGGATTTGAACAAAGCAAATGCTACATCCGGATTATGAAGAAACTCTTTTTTAAATCGGTCAAAATCGATTTGAATGATCTCCCCGTCTGTCTCAAAAACGGCTGATGCAGGATAGGGGATCCCTTCTAATACCGCCATCTCCGCAATCAATGACGTTGGTTTAAAGCGGCCCATAACGATCTCGTTGTTTTTAGGATCAGTTTTATAGACTTTCAAGACGCCGTTCGTAAGTAGTGTCAGTGTTTTTGGCAGATCTTTTTCGTAAAAAATAATTGCACCTTTTTTCATCTTCTTTCGTACGGCAAAGCTGCTGATGATCTGTAACTGTTCATCAGACAAGTTTTCAAAAAAATAAAATTGGCGTAAATCTGTCATATTATACCCACCTGTTAAAAAAGCGATTATAGCGGTTTTTACTTAGAGACAGTAAGCAATTGCAAAGCTTATAAAAGTTACAGAGGTGCCCTTAATTAAATTTTGATACACTTTCTGAAAAAAAGAGATGGTGCTATGGATTTTCAAAAATATATACATGCGGTTGGTACGGGGCCAAAAGGCAATAGGGATTTAAGCTTTGAAGAAGCTCAGGATATGATGCATCAGATTCTGGATCAAAATGTCCATTCTGAGCAGATAGCGGCCTTTTTACTGGGATGGAGACTGAAACCGGAGACGATTACCGAGTTTCGCGGTGCACTCAGTGCCTGTGACTCCTATATTACACCGAAAAAAATAGAAAACTCGATAGAGTTGGGTTACCCGTTTGATGGAAAAGCGAAAAACCCGTATATTTTTCCGTTAGTTGCCAAGGTGCTGCAAGATGCAGGACTCAGTCTTGTTGTGATTGGTGATGAACTTCAGCCGGCAAAACACGGTATAACAACCAAAGATATCTGTACAAAGAGTGATCTAAGTGAAAACCTTCATTACTTTGACCGTAAAGATTTTTTCAAAGCGCTGCATCAGTTGACCGATATCCGAATGCGTCTGGGACTGCGTACGGGTTTTAACACGATTGAAAAACTGCCTCGTATTGCCGAAAGTGACTATGCGATCACCGGTGTATTTCATAAGCCATATGTCGAAAAATACATTAAGATCTTTGCAGACCGCTATAGACGTTTTGCACTGCTTCAGGGAAATGAGGGAACACCGGAACTCTTTAGCAAAGGACGTTTGTGGATCGGGAATGAGGAGAAAATAGATGAAATTATTATTGATCCGGAATATTATGGCATCAATTATCAAAAATCCTGGGAGACGATCACGCTGGAAGAGTCCATCAATCAGTTGGAAAACCCTTCAACTGAATATCTTAAATTGGCAAAGCTTAATGCAGCGATCTATCTTTTTGTGGCGCAAAAAGCAGAAAGTATCGATGCTGCATTCGATATGCTGAACGGATAGAGTCCAAAAAAACAGCAATCAACTGCTTCTTCTGAAGCGGTTAAAAATAAGCTTCCCTTTTTTTACCCATTTGTTAAGATAATACACACTTCAAACATTACAAAACCACTTGATTTGACCTGAGTCAAGGATTTGAAAGACCCTTTAGGATACTATAAATCTGTATTGCTATAGATAGTTAAGACTATTAAGTTTAACATAAGGAGATCATGATGGCAATGGAAAGAAGGGATTTTTTAAAATCTGCAGCAGCTGCATCCGCAGCGAGCGCAATTGGAATGACAATTCCAAGTGATGCACAAGCTGCAGCCTCGTCCGCACAGGCAGACTGGCGCTGGGATAAAGCGGCATGTCGTTTTTGTGGAACGGGATGTGGAATTATGATGGCGACCAAAGAGGGTCGTATTGTTGCAGTCAAGGGTGACCCGGCAGCACCGGTAAACCGTGGTTTGAACTGTATCAAAGGATACTTCAACGCGAAAATTATGTATGGTGCTGACCGTTTAACAAAACCACTATTGCGTGTAAATGCAAAAGGTGAATTTGATAAACATGGTAAATTCGCCGAAATCAGTTGGGAACGTGCATTTGATGAGATGGAACATCACATCAAAAAAGCGCTAAAAGCAAGCGGGCCAGAAGGGGTGGCAGTTTTTGCTTCCGGGCAATACACTGTTATGGAAGGTTACGCAGCACAGAAAATGATGAAGGGCGGTTTCCGTTCAAATGCGATCGACCCAAATGCACGTCACTGTATGGCATCAGCGGTTGTTGGTTTTTATCAAACATTCGGTATTGATGAGCCATCTGGCTGTTATGATGATATTGAGCTGACAGATACTATTGTATCTTGGGGTTCAAACATGGCAGAGATGCATCCAATTTTATGGTCACGTGTTACTGACCGTAAATTGACTGATCCGGATCATGTCAAAGTCGTCAACATTTCAACGTATCGCCACAGAACATCTGACCTGGCTGATATAGAGATTATCTTCTCACCAAATACCGACCTTGCACTGTGGAACTACATTGCACGTGAGATTGTCTATAACCACCCGGAAGCGATTGACTGGGATTTTGTAAAAAAACACATTGTTTTTGCAGCGTCACCGGTGAACATGGGTTACGGTATGAGACGTGCTGGTGAAAAGTCAATAGTTGATGGCAAATATACCGATCTTGAAATGGAAACCATTAATCAGGAGATGAAACATATTGTTTCAGAAAAAGAGGCACCTGCACTGAAGCCATATGGTTATAAAGCGGGTGATGAGATGGTCAATAAACCTGCCGGTCTTAAACACTGGGAGATCTCATTTGAGGAGTATAAAAAGTTCCTTGAGCCGTATACACTGGATTATGTAGCTAAGATCGCTAAAGGTGATCCTAATGAAAGTATCGAGAGCTATGCTTCAAAACTGAAAGCACTTGCTGACCTTTACATTGAAAAAGGCCGTAAAGTCGTCTCTTTCTGGACAATGGGTATGAATCAGCATACACGTGGTACATGGGTCAATACATTGGCATACAATGTACACTTCCTGCTTAACAAGCAAGCACTTCCGGGTTCAGGAGCATTCTCTCTGACTGGTCAGCCTTCTGCTTGTGGTACAGCGCGAGAGGTCGGTACATTCTGTCACCGTCTGCCTGCAGATATGATGGTTAAAAACCCTAAGCATAGAAAAATTACTGAAAACGCATGGAAAGTTCCTGAAGGAACGCTAAATCCTGTTGGTAATCAGCACATCATGAAGATCCACCGTGATATTGAAGATGGTGTTGTTAAGTTTGCGTGGGTAAATGTTTGTAACCCTTATCAGGATAGTGCATCTGCAACACACTGGATCAAAGCAGCGCGTGAGATGGACAACTTCATCGTAACGTCTGATGGTTATCCGGGTATCTCTGCAAAAGTATCTGACCTTATTCTTCCATCCGCGATGATCTATGAAAAATGGGGAGCTTATGGTAATGCTGAGCGTCGTACACAACATTGGAGACAACAAGTCCTTCCGGTTGGTGATGCGATGTCAGATACATGGCAGTGGGTAGAACTTTCTAAACGTTTTACTGTTAAAGATGTTTGGGGTGAGCAACCGCTTCGTGGTGGTAAAAAACTTCCAAATGTAATTGCTAAAGCAAAAGCGATGGGTTATAACGAAGATACAACAATGTTCGAAATCCTTTTTGCGAATGATAAAGCTAAATCTTACAAAGTCGATACAAATTCATTTCCTCAACAAGGTTATGATGACTCTGAAAGTCGTGGAGACAGTCGTAATGTCGTTGGATCTGACGGTAAAGTCTTCAAGGGTTATGGATTTATGATTCATGAGTACCTATTTGAAGAGTATGCAGAGTTTGGACGCGGTCATGCACATGACTTGGCACCGTTTAATGTTTACCATAAAGTTCGTGGTCTTAAATGGCCTGTTGTTGATGGTAAAGAGACTCAGTGGCGATTTAATGTTAAATACGATCCATATGCAGCCAAAGCAAATGCCAAAGCTGGAACAAACAACTCACACGCTTTCTACGGTCCATTAGCAAAAGCTCTGACTCAGGGTGACTTGATGGGTATTAAAGATAAAAAGAAGAAATCGCTTAAAAACAAAGCGAAGATCTTTGCACGTCCATACATGGATCCACCGGAAATGCCAGATGAAAACTACGATATGTGGTTAAGTACAGGTCGTGTACTAGAACACTGGCACTCTGGAACCATGACAATGCGTGTTCCTGAACTCTATCGTGCAGTACCAGAAGCACTCTGCTATATGCATCCGGATGACGCTAAAAAACGTGGTGTTAAACGTGGTGAACTTGTTAATGTCGAATCTCGACGTGGTACAGTTAAAGCACGTGTAGAGACTCGTGGACGTAATCGACCGCCTGTAGGTCTTGCATTCGTACCTTGGTTTGATGAAAAAGTATTTATTAATAAAGTATGTTTAGATGCGACTTGTCCTCAGTCTAAGCAGACTGACTATAAAAAATGTGCGATTAAAATCACTAAAGCATAAAGAGTAAAACGTGAAAAAAGAGTCTTTTAGCAATCGTCGGAAGTTTATTTTAACCATGGCACGGGGCGTTGGCCTCAGTGCAATGGGTGCTCTAGTATGGAGTGCCTATGTGGGTGAAGTAAAAGCGGCGCCACTTATTTTGCGTCCTCCCGGTGCATTGCCTGAAGAGGATTTTTTAAAAACATGTATCAAATGTGGTTTGTGTGTAGAAGCATGTCCTTACGATACTCTGTTGCTTGCCAAACCAGGTGACAATAACCCGATCGGTACGCCATTTTTTGTTCCAAAAGATATTGCGTGCTATATGTGTGATGACATCCCTTGTGTTCCAATCTGTCCTACCGGCGCTTTAGACACTGCTTCTGTGCAGTCTGAGGTTGAAGGTGAGATGGTCTGGGATATTATGAAAATGGATATGGGTGTCGCCGTTGTTGATGTTCAATCATGTATTGCATTCTGGGGAATCCAGTGTGATGCTTGCTATCGTGCCTGTCCATTAATGGATGAAGCGATTATAATTGAGTATGATAAAAATGAGCGCACCGGTAAACATGCTTTTATGAAACCGGTGGTTATTTCTGATGTTTGTACAGGCTGTGGCCTGTGTGAACGTGCATGTGTAACTGAAAAACCGGCAATATTTGTCTTGCCAAATGAAATTGCACTTGGTAAAGCGGGTGACCACTATATTAAAGGCTGGGATAAAGCTGATGAGGCACGTCTGAAAGATGCCAAAGGTGAAACGACTACAACTGAACTAAGTAAAGAGAGTGCACTTGATTCACTCAATGATATGGGAGATCTATACTAATGAGAAAGATTCGTTATTTATTGATGCGTAGATTTGTTCAGATTGGACTTCTCATACTTTACTTTGGTGCTAATGCCTACGGATGGAAGATATTACAGGGGAACCTTAGCGGTTCACTTCTTTTTGAGACCATTCCGTTAGCAGATCCATATGCATTGGTTCAGATGCTGTTTGCTGGAGCAGTCTTGGCAACCGATATTCTAATCGGAGGCTTGATTATTGCTCTTTTGTATGCCATTGTTGGCGGTCGTGCATTTTGCAGCTGGGTCTGTCCTATTAATATGGTCACAGATCTTGCAAACTGGCTGCGGCGAAAACTTGGTATCTCTAAGGTACAAAAACGTGTCTATATGAGTCGTAGTTTGCGCTATTGGATGTTAGGATTAAGTCTGCTTCTGTCATTAGTGATGGGTGTTGCGGCATTTGAACTGATCAGTCCAATCTCTATGGTACATCGAGGGCTTGTATTTGGTATGGGGCTTGGTTTTGGTGCAATTATTGTTATCTTTTTATTTGATCTATTTGTACACGAAAATGCATGGTGCG
>Ga0164318_10003339_pt1 | contig 15177 bp, 15 predicted proteins | sample GuaBasSedimGuay9_FD_113734 | JGI IMG/M metagenome (GOLD analysis project Ga0164318, IMG submission 113734) | Subseafloor sediment microbial communities from Guaymas Basin, Gulf of California, Mexico - Guay9, Core 4571-4, 0-3 cm | ecosystem: Environmental > Aquatic > Marine > Hydrothermal vents...
ATTACCAGATACCTGAATACCCTCTTGAGCAAAACTACAGAGAACAGGCGAAAAACATACTCCTCCATTACTGCAGCAACAATTGAGATTGTAAGAGGTGCTATGAATGGGAAAATGGTGCCATAGACATCGCTGTATTCGTTTTCGGCGGGGAACCAGACCCCGAATTTCTTTACCATTAAGAGATAGAACAGCACCTGACCACCGATGAAGATAAATGCCACGCACAATCCCCTGAGGGATGACAGGGCTAACTCCCTTGTGAAGACCCTACCTTTCCTGAATGTATCTATGGTGCTAAATCTACCCGGAAGATATTTCCTCCCGTAGAGGTCACCTATTGAAACCGCAATCATCACCCCAATTCCAATGAAGATGGCGACCATAACAGTCCGGAATATCTGTGTGAAGATAAAGCTCACCATAGACGAGGTGGTGTCATACTCCATCAACATTCTCGGTATATCATTGGTGTATGCGAGAATGAGTGCAACCGCCACGATAATAGCCACAATCAGGGGGTATCTGGTGGGTATTATACCGGCTCTGAAACTACGCAAAAATATCACTACCCCCACTACTACAAGGATGACGGTTAACAATACTGAGATGAGAGCGAGAAAACTGCCGTATGACATCTGTGTCTGATAGTCCCTCAAAAATTTCTCTGGAACCTTTAGATACCAGAAAAACTTTGAGACCTTATTACCTGCTACCTCCACACTAACCCTTAACCGGCCCTCTTCTCCATAGGTTTTCGCCTTGTTCTCCCACACGAAGACATGGTCTGTTCGGGCATCATGTTTGGTGGACGACCTCTCAACTGCAATCCAGCCCTCATCTATCGGGAATACACTCTTAAGAAAGCCGAGTGCTATCTCTTCTGCCTCATCAATGGTAAGGTTTGCACCCTTCTCATCTTCAGGTAGAAGCATTGAGAATTTGACCAAGCGACCATCGGGGGTTATGTATAAATTGTATTCCTTCTTCTGAAGCGGTTTGAAATACCTTAACTCCCATCTCCAGATGGGGACCTCCCCCTCTCTTACGAGCCGGTTTGCTCCCTCTATACCGAGTTGCTTTGATAGATAAGCATTGGCATTATCATCTGCTCCAAGAACTATCACTCTCTTATAACCCAATGTATTAACTCCGTAATCTTCAAAGAAGTCATCAGCGATTCTAAAGACCTCCTCTCTTGATACCTTAAGGTCTATAGCAGAAGATGGGAAAACAACATCATTTAAGAGTAGATATACCATAAAGCCAGCAACTGCTAATAAGATAAGCAGAATATTTCCTCTGGAAAGTAATCTATCCCTCTCCATATCTCCTCCTTCAAAAGTTTTTCTATTAGACCTTTGTTGGAAATGAAGAACAGATGCGATGGGCAACCGCAGTCGGTTGAACCAAAGCCAGCCACACCTGACGACCATCCAAGAATCCCCCCTATGAATTGAGCTACTCTACACTCAAGACGCCTATCACTTGGGACTGCGACTATCTTGTTCACTTTTGAATATAAAAGCAGGCGGTCTATGTGCCAGTGGATGTTTTCAGGTCCTCTAATATATCTTGATACCCTGCCTGAAAGCGTTGCCATAGCACTTCCTATGTAGATATAAAACCCGCTGTTAACAGACATCTCACCTTTCATATATCGGATTTCTGCGTTCTTGCTGACTTCAACCAAGAGAATGTAAAACCCTCTCTTCCCCTTTAAGGCATCGGTGAATTCATCGGGGTCTGTATAATAATTTATGATGGGTGGTGTCATGTTGAATAGGGTTTTAGAGAGCAACCCTACTCCTCCCTCCTGATAATCTTCGGGACGAGGATATATTCACCATTGGTATGTGGCGCATTTCTCAGAGTTTCAATCCTATCAAGGGGTTCTCCCTCTACATCATCCCTCATAGGTGCTGATGATACAAAACCAGATACCACATCACCCTCAACCTCGGGCAGTTCATCCAACTGTCTAACATAGTCAAGAACCCTTTTGAAGTGTTTGGTGAGCGCTTCAATCTCTTCATCCCTGAGAACGAACCGCGCTAGATTAGCAACCTTCTCCACCAACTCTCTATCAACATCTTCCATATGGGTTACCTTGACATTTTAATATATGCTGAAGGGTGAATAAACAATATAAAAATTCATTATTGATAAGGTGCTTTACTATGTATATTGTAAATCATAAATTCTAATATTTAGAAGGCAAACACTGAAATATGCTTCCATTTGAAGTGAAAAACATTGGAATATTTTTAAAAAAGATGTTAGATTATGTTAAAATAATAAGGTATAATATATTAATAAATCCATTAAGGGGGTTTATTGCATGCCTGAAGAGGAAGAAAAGGAAGAGATAGATCCTATAGAAGCTATAAGACGAAGGAATCTGGACAGAGCCAGAAGATTGAAAGAATCACTCAAATTCGGTGATTTTGGACTTGGAGGCGAGAAGGAGGAAGAGGAGACAGCGCCTGACGAGGTCATAGACCAGATGATGGGAGAAGAAGCACCGGCGGAGGCACCAATCAAAGAAGCACCAGAAGAGGTGCCCCCACCACCCGTAGATGAGGAGATTACAGCAGAAGGACGCGAGGAGTTTGAGGAACTAGACCTATCGTCTTTTGCACCTTCGGTGTGGGAAGAGGAAGAAACACCACCGCCACCACCTGATATTGAAGCTCCTGAAGAGGTCGGAGTTGCGGAACCAGAGACCGGATTCCCACAACCTGAGATAGGAGCTCCTCCGACTGAAGAGGAAGAAGAGATAAGGGTGCAAGAAGAGAGGGAGGAGGTCTTAGAGGAGGCAAGAGAGCCAGAGATAGCCGAGCCACCAGTGCCAGAACCACCGGTTGAAGAAAAGGTGGAGGAGCCAGCGGTAGAAGAGCCACCCATAGCAGAAGAGCCACTTAGGGAGTCAATTCAGGTTATTATAGAGGTTTTGGGGAACAGAGTTCGCATCGGTAGAAAGAACATAAAACTTGATGACACGATTGAACTGCTGGAGAATATCATCAGGCGTTACAAGGAGATGGAGAAGTAATCACCTTCAAGTAAATTCATAAACAGCAGGTTATATGGAGAAAAAGAAGAAGGTTTTGAGTGCTTTTAATATTGCCCTTATAATAATTGGGGCGATATTGGTATTCTTTGGAGTCCTTTTCGCCTGGGCATCCACATCTGTTGAATCTAAGACACAAGGAACATCCAGTGTCAACCTGTGCGTAGGGATAATAGGCATAATTGTGGGCATAGGTTTGATTGCTCTTGCTAAATACCGTCAGAAGAAAGAGATTGAGATAATACAGAAGATAGATATACCCGGTGACACAAAATTAGAGGGTCTCAAGTGCAAGAACTGTGGTGCACCTGTGGATAAGGAATCAATTGAGGTTAAGGCAGGTGCGGTATTTGTCCATTGTCACTACTGCGGTGCTATCTACCAGATTGAAGAAGAACCAAAGTGGTAAGCAATATTACCCCATAATCCCTTATGTAGAAATCTATCTATATTCTCAGATTTTAATATCTTCCCCTCAATACATAACATCCCTTCAAGGTTTTCGGTCTGATTGAGAGTTTTAATACTCTCTTCTCCCAGAACTATCATTGCGGTTGCGAAGGCGTCTGCGGTGGCAGAATCTACAGCAACAGCCAGCGCATAAGCGTCTTCAATGCATTTTACCTTACCTCTCGCATCCACGATGTGATACTCACCGCTTCCGCCACGCCTGCTTGATGAAAGTGCCACTCCGTATTCACCAGATACCTTCAGACAATATGAACCAAAACAATCAGGTATAGAGACAACCCAGCCATCTCCATCTGGTGGTCTGCCGTATGTAGCGATATCACCACCTATCTCTACCATACCACCTGTGATTGAGCCCCTGACTGCATCCAAAGCATAATCACAAGCCCACCCCTTGGCAACCGCCCCAAGGTCTAACAACACATACCCCAGCTTGGCTATTGTGCATTTGACTGTATCAATATCTAGCGCCTCCCAGCCAGAGGGCATTAACGCACCATCATCTATCTCCACTGCTGATGATACTCCTGATATGTAGGTGGGGTCAAAGGCACCATCTGTTCTTTCTGTCATCTCTCTGGAGAAGATGAGCAGGTCAATCATCTCCCTGCTGACCCTCATAGTATCCCCAACATCCATTGAGTTTATCAACGAGACCTCGCTTGTCTCATCAAATCTGTTAGCAATATGCTCTACATACTCCACTCTCTCGTGCATCTTTCTCAGTATTTCCTCTCCATCGCAACCATCTCTTGGATAAATCAGCACATGGGCTGATGTTCCCATGGTGGTAAAGAACAGTTCAACCTTCTCCTGCTTGCAGTTTTTCTCATCATTGCAGAATATGAATTGAGCGACAAATATGATGGATAAAGATAGGGATATTATCTTAAGGTGCATTATCTGAGCTTCTTCCAGGCAGGTTTATATCTACCAGCAATCATACCTATGAGACCATATACTTCCGCAACATTGGTCATTGTGAAGTAGAGGGGGAAGTAGGTCAATCTGCTATGTGGCATCCCTGAAAGTTCAATAGCAAGCCCTATAATTGAAAGACCATAGAATATACATTGAGCGACGAGTATTGCCTTATAGAACAGCCCATAACTAATTAGAAATATATTGGATATAAAAAGGGTAATTAGAAGGAAGGGGCTAAACCACCTGATGAACTTGTGTAATATGAGTTTGAACACAAACGGCTTTAGTAGAAGTTTTAACACCAGTGATATTGAGCCAGCCGAACCAGCGAATATCCTTGCTTTTCTGCGGAACTCAATCCACATATTCTTTGATGCACCCTCGTAGGAGTGTGCGTCGGGGGCATACTCCAACTTGTAACCCCTGGTTATGACAGAGGTGGATATGATGAAATCGTCCATCACTATTGCCTTTGCCCTGAAATTGGGGTAGAGTTCTTTTCTTATTGAATACATTGAGCCATCAGCCCCGATAACAGAACCGAGCCGGCTCTCTGCCTCCTTCAATTTACCCTCAAGACGCCAGTATAAACCCTCACCCTTAGCAGCCCCCCCCTCCTTGGATATAATCTGCTCCCCGGCAACTGCTCCCACCCGGGGGTCAACAAAAGGCAGAACAAGTTTTTCAAGAGCATCCCTCTCCACTATTGTATTTGCATCTGTGAAGACAAGCACCTCACCACTTGCAACCCCAGCTCCTCTGTTCAGCGCCTCCAGTTTGCCCTGCCTTTCTTCCTGCCTAACCAATATCAACCTATCACTCACATACTCCTTCACGATATCATCTGTTCCATCTTCTGAAGCATCAGACACAATTATAATTTCAACCTTCTCTTCTGGATAATCAAGTGATAGCGTATTATCAATCTTTCTTCTAATCACCTCTTCTTCGTTGTAGGCAGGAATAATGATGCTTACCGAGGGCAATCTGCCAGTTTTATACCTTTTCTCTGGCACAAGATGCGATACCATAATCATGAATACTGGGTATATTACATAGCCCATTAAGAGAATTACCAGTGAAAACCAGAAAATAAAGAGAGCAGGCTCTACTGAACTTACCATATTTAATATTTAATCAGATGTCTTAATAGATTTCCAGCCGCCTTCAGATTTCTTATTGCTTCTTGGGTGTTAGTGAAGGACTGTAAGAGTTTTCTTATCGTATAGATTGGTCTCAGGTAATAGTGTCTTCGTGCATCATTACAGAATCTCACCAGGTCATCACCAGACAGGTTTGGGGTAGATACTATGCAATTGTGAAGCCCCTCCCTTGTAAGCCAGTCGCGAAAGCTATTTACTTTGATATAGCCGTTCTTCTCTGCCCATCTATAAAGTGTTGTGCCTGGGTAGAGCATAATCGGGAAGAATTGGGCGGTGTCTGTGTTTAACCTCTCTGCGAAGCGGTAGGTCTCCATTATGGTTCTGTAATCATCCTCAGGGGTTCCTACCATAAAGCAACCGTGTATCATTATGCCTGCCCTTCTTGCATCCCTCACAAATCTTTCTATGCTTCCCAAATCTGTTTCTTTCTTTATGAAGTCAAGGATGCGTTGATTACCACTTTCAAAACCGACACACATCAACCTGCAACCTGCTCTCTTTAGTATCTTGAGTGTTTGATAACTCAAATCGGGTCTGGTATTGCAGGAGAAAGGCAGATTGAAATCTGATTTGATAATTGCCTCGCATAATTCAACCGTCCTATCCTCGTCAATCACGAATGTATCATCCTCAAACATCACCTCTCTCAGTGGGTGAAATTCACCCTGAATGAACTCAAGTTCTTCTACCACACTCTCAATGGACCTGGGGCGATAAACCTGCCCTGAGAATGTCTGCGGATAAAGGCAGTAGATACAGCCGTATGAACAGCCCCTGGCTGTCAATATTGCAACTATTGGGTATTTACTGTGAGCATAGAAGTAGTCGGTGTGCTTCAGGTGCTTCAGATAAGTCCTTGATACGAAGGGAATAGAATCGAGGTCTCTAATAAACCTTCGCTTCTTGTTCTTCTTTACCTTTCCATCTTCCCTGTATGTCAGACCATTTATACCTGATAGGTCTCTCTTACCATTTCTTATAGATTGCGCTAACTCAAGAGAGATAAACTCATACTCACCTCTTGCCACACCATCAACCCAGGGATATTCTGAGACAATACTCTCTCCCAGAGCAGAGACATGGGGACCTACTAAGAGAATGAATGCACCTGGAAACATATTCTTCAATCTCTTAGCCCATCCAAGGTCATTCTCTATTGAGGGTGTTGAGGTATCAATTATAATAAGGTCGGGATTCTCAGAGTTTGTATATGTGGTCAGCCGTTTTTCTCCGCCGGGGACGACACCATCTATGAGTGTGCACTCAAAGCCATTGTCTTCAAGAAGACCTGCGGCGTATGACAGCCACATGGGGTAATAGAGAGTCCCGCTCTTGGTCACAGCAGGGCTTCTTTGTTCCCTGGAATAGCGTGGTAGAAATGGCGGGTTTAATAGCAGTATCTTCATATTGTCATACAGAATTGAGACCTATTCATGAACCTCTATAACTTTTCTCTCATAGTCCTCACCGCTCTCACCCCTAACCCATAATTCAATTGTATAGCTTGCCGGGTCAGGCGGGGTCATCCATTGAACCTGATTACCGCTCCCATATATCGTCCCACCGCTCGCCCTCCAGTCATATACAAGTTCTTCGTTGTCTGGATTCTCAACAAAGGCGGTGAGTGTTACCTCACTATTCACATACACATAGTCGGGGTCAACATCAATAGAGACAATCCAGAAGTTTCCCGTAGGAAAACCGGATGGCTCGCAACTAACCAATAGGAGTGTCACCAGTAAGAGCACAAGAGGAACAATCCCATTGATACATCCGCTTTTCATAGAAATCATATCCAGTTATCCTTACTATAAAACTTACAAAAATGTAAACATTATAATAATAAATCTTACCTGAATACTCAATATTCAGTTGTTATGACACACCTCTCTCCCATCACCTCAATTGTTATGGCACCACAGTTGTCTGTAGAGATTACCTCAATACCGTATGGCTCCATCTCCCTCTCTATATCATAATACCTATCCCTGAACATCCTACCTGAACTGAGCAGAATTACTCTTGGTTTAGATTCATCTATAAATCTCCATATATTCTTGTTCTTGCTTCCATGATGTGGAAATTCAATTATCTGGTATCTACCTCTTAATATATCAAATACACACTCATTATCTGATGGCAAGTATATCCTAAGCCCACCTGCAGTCAACACATTCACTATACCACAAGAGTTCATCTTTTCGCCATCTGGATAGCATCCCTCACCAACAACCGGAGGGAGGTATTTTGGTCCATAGAAACCAAGATAAGTATCATCATCCAGTTTCAGCGTGAAATATCCCATAACACGCCTGTAAACTGTATCTCCTTTCAGAGATACAAGCATCTCTATATATGCTTTTGATGGGTATGGGTATGAGATATCATATATGGTAACGACATCAAATCTGTTGAGCACCTCAGATAAACCATTTATATGGTCTGAGTGGGGGTGACTGACAATTACGCCATCTATTCTATCTATGCCCCTCAGAGCAAGGTATGATTCAACAGAGCCACTGGCAACCTTCTCGCCAACCTTACTGCCACAGTCAAATAGATAACACTTATCGCCTATCTCTGCTACGATAGCCCTGCCATCGCCCACACTCAGAAATGTCAACCTAAAGTCCGGTTCAGGTTGCTTCACAGTCATACCTATGCCATATAAAGCAACCACTCCTCCCAAAGCAAGCAAGGCGCCCCTTCTGAATGCCTGCCTTATAGTCAGAATTAGAAGCCCTATGGCTGTGTAGATAAAGACGACTAGCTCTATATCAGGTCTGGCAACATTGAGAGTTGCCCAGCCAAGATGTGAGAACAGAGCAGATATCTTGATGATTACTGTTGATAGCAATGCCGACACCTCCCCGAGTGAAGCCCCAACAAAATTGAAAGGGACATAGAGAATGAGAGAAATGAAGCCAACCACCATGACTATAGACGAAAGCGGGACTATGATGAGATTGGCAATAAATGAGACCACTGAGATACTGTAGAAATGATATGCCAGAAGTGGCATCACCCCGACCTGGGCGGATATGGTGGCTGAGAGAATCTCCCTTATAAAATGCGGGATAAAGCCCATCAACTTTGTTATGGGTGTATAGAGAACAGCTATTCCCAGCGTTGCTGCAAAGCTCAATTGAAAACCCACATCAAAGAGCATCAACGGGTTCAACAGAAGAAAGATGGTCATAGAAGCACCAATAATATTCAAGAGGGAGACCCTCAACTCAAGGATTACCGCAAACAGAACCAGAAGCCCCATAATCAAAGCACGGACCACTGGCGGGTCCATACCCGTCATGATGGAATAAAGCACAATCACTGGAATGACCACAATCGCATTTATCTTCTTTGATAGACCAAATATGGACAGCAGTAGATAGGTGGCGAAACCCACCAGGGATAGGTTCTGACCGCTTATTGCGATGATATGTATCACCCCCGCCTTCCTGAAGTCCTCCTGGATGTTTTCAGGAACTCCCCTTCTCTCGCCCACAAGCATGCCCTTGAGCAGAGACCCACTTATCCCACCTGCAAATCCGTCTATGGCGGTGAGAGCTCTATCCCTCAGCCAGTATGAAAGCGCAATAAAGGGATTGCCCAATCCACTCTCAACATCGTTGATTTCCTTTACATAGAGAAGCGACCTCACACCCCGTGCTAACAACCAGCCACGATAATCAAACCCACCCGGGTTGGTCCTCCCCCTTGGCAGAACCAACCTCCCAGTCAGGGAGACCCTGTCTCCATATGATACCCTCTCTACCTCCCCATATATGATGGCTCTCAATCTTCCACTAACCCTATGAACCTCGCTGTCTTTCTCAATTGTCTCTGGCTTTACATATATGAATGCCTTATTTTCCCTCCTATCAAGATATGAATCAACAACACCAACAATGTTCACTATGCTTCCATCAGCGTGGAAAGATATGTCATCCTTTCTTACATATCTCTCCGAAGAGGTTATCAATACTGCTCCCAGCAGGAATACTGAGACAGCCAGAAATATGAGTGATATAGACGGTCTATCAATGAGGAGCACAGATACAACCGATAATATTATAAGCAGAAATAGGATGATTACAGGTATATCAACATAATGAGATGAAAGAATTCCCGATGCGAGAAGCACTGCTATAAACAGCATAGGTGCGCTTCTGAGAAGAGACATGATTATTCATACCATTGTTATCAAAATATACTCAGGTCAAGGTATCTTGTGGGTCTCTCCTGGAAATCAGTTATCAACTTATTGGCACTCTTTATAGTTTCATTGAGATTATCATACAGAGTAGGGTCGTTTACTAATTTACCGAGAGTTCCCTGCCCTGTATCTATCTTGGTAGTAATTGATTTCAAGTCAGTTGTTACAGTTCTGAGGTCTTCAACCACAACAGATAGCTCAGAGATGGTTTTTTTGAGACGCTCTTCGTTTGGCGATAAAATATTATCCACCGTGGTGGTGATGGAATGCGCCTTATCAATAGTTCCTGCAATTCCTGACTTCCTTGAACTTATCACATCGCTTAGGTCACCGGTGGATTTTTCAAGGTCTTTAAGGGTATTCTCAATCCTCTCTTTATTCTCTTCGCTTAGAAAACCCCTGACTTTATTTAAGGTTTCTTTAACATCGCCCATCATACCTCCCGTCTCTGAGAGGAGTGTGGCAAAGTCGGCGGGTGGTTGACCCTCCATCACGCTTCCCGGCTTGACGAACTCACCGCTGGAAGGGGCAGGTGTAATCTCAACATACCTCTCTGAAAGCAAACTGGAGACGGTTATTAACGCAATTGAGCCCTTCGGAATCTTAACGCCATCATTTATTCTAAGAGAAACCCTTACCCGTGGGTTGCCTTCATCATCGTTCTCTAGTTTTATCTTCTGAACCGTGCCTATCTTCATCCCCGCCATACTAACATCCGCACTCTCTTCTAAACCTGCTGCGGACGGAAAGAGTACGTCTATTTTATAGCCCCCTCCGCGGATATTAATATCGGCGACACCGAGCACCAGTATTCCTAGCATAATAATCGCCGCAAAAACGAACATTCCAACCTTTGCCTCAGCGCTTATCGCCATACTCTTACCTCCAATATATGTTTGACTATTTACCGCTAATCACATCTATTGGTCCCTTGGAGCTTCCGGTGATAAACTGCTTGACCACCTGGTTATCTGTATTCTTTATCTCCTCAGGTGTGCCTATCTCTATAATTTTACCATCATACATCATAGCAATTCTATCAGCAATTTTGTATGCACTCACCATATCATGTGTGACCGCCACGCTGGTTATGTTTAGCTCGCTCTGAAGTTTGAGAATGAGCTCATTTATGACATCTGCCATAATAGGGTCAAGCCCTGTTGTCGGCTCATCATATAATACAACCTTTGGCTCTGATGCAATAGCCCTAGCCAGCCCCACCCTCTTCTTCATACCTCCTGATAGTTCTGCGGGATACATATCCTCAATTCCAACGAGACCAACCATCTGTAATTTCTCCCTTACTATCTCTGTTATTTCATCATCTTTCATCTTTGTATATTCATAGAAGCGGAATCCTATATTCTCTTTAACCGTCAGAGAATCAAAGAGCGCCGCACCCTGAAATAACATGCCAAAGTCCATCCTCACATCGTTCAGTTCTTTCTCGCTCAACTCGCTAATATTGAGACCATTATAGTAAATTGAACCCTCATCGGGCTTTAAAATACCAATTATGTGTTTAAGGAATACACTCTTTCCACAGCCAGACCTACCAATTATCACTATTACCTCACCCTCATATATCTTCAGGTTGAGACCCTTAAGAACTGGACTCTCAAATGATTTATGTATGTTACTTGCCTCAATTATCACTTTTTTACCTATCTTTCTATTCTTCTCAGCCATGATAATATTATATAGGTTAACCGACGAATAAGGCGGTCAGCAGGACATCAGCCAGAAGAATGATTATACATGATGATACCACCGCAATAGTGGTAGCCCTGCCAACGCCCTCTGCACCCCCGCTGGTCTTAAAACCGTAATAGCAAGCAACGCAGGCAATAATGGCACCAAACACTATCGTCTTCAACAGACCCACAAAGAGGTCATAGGCACCGACAATATCCTGAAAACTGTCCATATAGAACCTTGATGGTATATCATATGTATAGACACTCACTGCAAATCCGCCGCCGATGCCGATGAAGTCCGCCAAGGCACATAATAACGGGAGCATGGTTATACCGGCTATCAGGCGGGGGACGACAAGATAGCGTATGGGGTTCATAGCCAGGGTCTCAAGTGCGTCTATCTGCTCGGTCACCTTCATAGTCCCTATCTCCGCAGCGATAGATGCACCTACCCTGCCTGCTACAATAAGTGAAGTCAAAACGGGTCCAAGTTCCCTTGTCATAGAGAGTCCCACCACACCTCCAATATAATTCTCAGCACCAAATTTGGATATCTCATAGGTGGTTTGAAGGGCAAGCACCATACCTGTAAAGACAGCAGTGAGAGCAACCACAGGAATGCTCTCTACTCCGAAGACCAGCATCTGCTTGAAAGTCCTCTTTATTCCGAAGGGTGGTAAGAATATGTTGATAAACGCCCTATAGAACATCAGGGTTATACCACCCATATTACCGAGAAATCTAAGCGTCCTCTTACCAATCCCCTCAAACCACGCTAATAGTATATCAAGCATAAGACCTATCACCTGGTAGAAGATATAATATTATTAAGTGCAAAGCAGTTCGCTTCTTTAAAATCAACCACCTCTCCACCCTGTATATAAACCCTGTCAATTCGCCCACTGAGAGAAGTTAGAATCTCATACATTATGGTCTCTGCATACCCTGCGAGTTCATCTGCCCAGACCGCTTCGCTACCCTCCTCGCCAAGAAGCGTTATCCACTCATAATCACTTATGTCTGAGTCAGGACCAAAGTCATACATACACATATCCATACATATAGTCCCTACCTGCGGAACTCTCTTACCTTTATAGATGGCATATGCCTTACCTGATAACATGCGATGATATCCATGCCTGTATCCAATGGGCACCACTCCAATAATTGTATCCCTCTCTGGTCTGTATCTACAGCCGTATGATATGGGTGTCCCCGCCTTAACTCGCTTGACAGACATCACCCTGGCTCTGAGCGTAAGGGCTGGTTTTAACTCTATAGAGCGTGATACATACCTTGATGGATAGTAGCCATACATAGCAATTCCCGCCCTCACCATGTCAAACTGTGCCTCAGGCATGTCTATGATGGCGGCAGAATTTGCACAGTTATTGAGGGGTAACTCAAATCCCTTCTCCCTCAGGGAACCTATTAAGGAATTCATTATATTTATCTGTTTATGAGTGAAGGTCTTATCCTCCTGGTCAGCAATAGGGAAGTGGGTAATCAGGCCCTTGATATTAATACTGGATATGCTACCTACATATTCTGCGAATTTTATTGCATCATCGGGAAAGACCCCCAGTCGTCCCATACCGGTATCAACCTTGATAAAGACACCCACATTGCTGTTCTGTTCCTGACAGGCATTAGCAAGCGCCTCTACGGTTTTTCTGTTGAACACTGTGACATCAAGGTTTTTAGACACAACCAGCGGTGCTTCAGCCGGCAAAATCGCTCCGAGAACCACCGTTGGTGCGCTGATACCGCCCTCCCTGAGCATCAACCCCTCCTTCACATTAACCACCCCGAGGTAGTCAGCACCACCTGATAGGACAGCCCTAGATGCCTCTAAGATACCATGACCATAAGCATCGCTTTTGACAATGGCGAGGAGTTTTACTCCGTCTCTCAATGACGCCTTAAGCCGGCTGGTATTAGCCACAATAGCGTCAAGGTCAACCGTTATAAATAGTAAACTATTCTCTTCACTGAATGAAATCATCTCTGCTAAATACCTAATATGATATTATATAGTTTGTTAAATGTAAACGACCTGATTTCGCTGGTAATATATGGTTTGACATAGGGCGAATATTTTGTTAAAAGTGATTTCAAGGCGGTATCGTCTAGGGGACTAGGATGTATGGTTCTCAGCCATAAGACCGGGGTTCGAATCCCCGTACCGCTAAGTTTTTTATGAATAGTTTTCACATTAATAAAAAATATTGACATAGAAGAGATAATATGATATAAATTACAAAATGAAAATTGATTTTACCCTTTCAAAAAAGGGTTGATTTATTATAAGCTTTATATTATAAATGGCTAAAATAAAAGAGAAATGGAGGTAGAGAGATGAGAAAGTTAATAGTAGCGATTGCAGCAGTAGGATTGATTGGTTCGTTTTCAGCCAGTTACGCAATTAGCGTCGGTGCCGGCGGCGGCTGGATGATGGGCATGGGTGTTAGCAACTTTGACTACAAAATTGGTGTTATGAACTTCGGTGGAGGCGTCTGCATAGGCGTAATACCAATGCTTTCAATAGAGGGTGGCTTTGACTACCACGTGAAGTATCTCAATAAGGAAACTGAAGAAGAGGGTATAGTAACAATGCCAGAAGATGCAATGAAGACATCCATGATGGTCTTCGGTGGTGGTGCGAGAATTAACTTCATCCCTGAGGGTAGCTTCAGACCCTATGCTGGCGGCGGTGTTAACTACTATATGATGAAGACAAAAGACAACAAAGAAGATGAAGACCCTGTTATCGCTGATACTGATGACAACAATGTTGGTATCTACTTCGGCGGTGGAGTAAACTACTTCATTAACGAAGCATTAGCAATCCACATACCCGTAAAACTTCACTACATATTAGTAAGTGCTGAAGATGATGAAGAAGTAGATAAGCCGTTGATTATGACATTCGGTGCCGGCATTGAATATTACTTCATGTAAGCCATTATGATTCCATTAGAAGCCCCGGCATAAGAACCGGGGCTCTATTTTTTATATATCTTCTCCATTTATAGTTCATTTAAACACTCCAGTATGCTATATTCTCATAAATACCTTATCTACATCAAAGAGGAGGTGAGAATATGAGAGTTCTTAATAAGGTAATAATCCCAACTATTGCAATATTACTTATCACATCTATTATTGCCGATGCCAGAGTAGTGCTCTCCTTCGGAGGGGGTATGACCACAGCCCTCGCCGTCTCCAACCTGGAATACGATGTCAGCCCAGTAAACCTGAAGGCATACACCATCTTCGCACTGAACCCCGCACTCGGCTTCAGGGCAGGAGTGGACTACCAGTTCGGCTTTAAGAACCTGGAGGGTTTCCCCAACGATACCTATGCAAAGGGCGACTTTAAACTCCAGTCGCTTGGAATAGAGGGCGGTATGTATCTGAACCTCATCGTTGGCGGTAGGATAATCCCCTATGCCTGTGGTGGCTTCCGATACTCCATTCTCAGGTTCAAGAATGCTAACGGCAATGTCCCGGAAAGTTTCAATAATCTGAATAAGCCCGCATTCTACTTCGGCGGTGGATTCAGGTATGCCCTTACGGATAAGATGCTGATTAAACTGCCTATCTATGCGACGATAATACTGGCGGGGGAAG
>Ga0164318_10003340_pt1 | contig 15177 bp, 13 predicted proteins | sample GuaBasSedimGuay9_FD_113734 | JGI IMG/M metagenome (GOLD analysis project Ga0164318, IMG submission 113734) | Subseafloor sediment microbial communities from Guaymas Basin, Gulf of California, Mexico - Guay9, Core 4571-4, 0-3 cm | ecosystem: Environmental > Aquatic > Marine > Hydrothermal vents...
AGCCTGTCGTTTAACACGGCAAAAGCACGCCAGGCAGGCAATATCCGAAAAATGATCCTGGCCATGGCCGACGACATTCGTGTCATTTTAATCAAACTGGCTGACCGGCTTCACAATAGCCGCACGCTCCATTATCACAAAAAAGAAGAGAAAAAAAAACGCATTGCCCAGGAGACCTTAGACATATATTCCCCCATTGCCGCCCGGCTCGGCATCTACTGGATCAAAAAAGAACTGGAAGAAATTTCTTTTTTCCATACCCAGCCGGAAGAATACGATAGAATCAAGCAATTGGTCAGTACAAACCAGGCGGACCGGGAACAATATGTTAATGAGGTTAAAAACAACCTCCATGACATCATGCGCCATGCAAAAATAAATTGCCATGTCAACGGAAGATACAAACAGTTTTACAGCATCTACCAGAAAATGCTGTCCCAGAATCTCGAGTTTGAACAGGTTTACGACATTATCGCCTTTCGGATAATACTGGACACGATCCCCCAGTGTTATGAAGCTTTAGGTCTCATTCATTCCAAGTGGAAACCCATTCCTTATAAATTCAAGGATTATATCGGTTTTCCGAAACCCAACGGCTATAAATCACTGCACACAACTGTTCTCGGCCCATACGGGGAACGTATGGAAATCCAAATCCGTACCCGGGAAATGGACCAGGTCGCCAACTCCGGAATTGCCGCCCACTGGAGTTATAAAGAAGGCAAAACCCTGGATGAAGAAACCAAAAACACCTTTGCCTGGATCCAAAATCTGGTGGATAATGAAGAAAGCACGGGTGATCCGGAAGAATTTCTGGAAAACGTCCGGATTGACTTGTTTCCCAAGGATGTCTACATATTTACGCCAACCGGTGAAGTAAAAAATCTGCCAAAAGGCGCAACGCCGATTGATTTTGCCTACATGATTCACACGGAAATTGGCCATCAGTGCTCTGGCGCAAAAATCAACGGACGACTCGTACCCCTTCAATATCAACTACAAACCGGGGACAGGATTGAAATAACCACTCTCAAAGGCCACCACCCCAGTCCGGACTGGCTGACGTATGTAAAAACCGGAAAAGCACGCTCCCGAATCCGACAATGGATAAAAAAGCAGGAAACAGATAGAAGTATCAGCCTTGGCCGTGAATTATGCGAAAAGGCATTCCGCAAACATAAACTGAATTTTAATGACCTGCTTCATTCAAAAAAAATGGAACAGGCCGCCCAAAATTTTAATTTTAAAAAAGTGGATGATTTGATCGCCCATATCGGGTACGGAAAAATAACCCCCCTGCAACTAATTGGAAAACTGGCGCCGGACGTCAAGCCCAAAAAGGAGGATACCCTTTTCAGCAAATTAATACCCCGGCGCAAAGAAAAAAAGGACAAGGATGCGGACGGCATTATCGTGGACGGTCTTGATGATATCCTGATTCGATACGGACAATGCTGCCAGCCGATCCCCGGAGATCAAATCACCGGATATATTACACACGGCGCAGGAATCACGATCCATCGAAAAGGGTGTGTCAATGCCCTGAAAATGAACCCGGAACGTCAAATTCACGTCCAGTGGAAAAATACATCCGGATCATTTCAGGTAAAATTAAATATGCAGGCTTATGACAAGGTCGGGCTGCTGGCAGAAATTACATCCGTCCTCAGCCAGATGGAGGCCAATATCGTAGATGTTAATTTAGGGAGCGAAAAAGACAAAATGGTCAATGGCTTTTTTATAATTTCAGTAAAAGACATTGACCACCTGGATAATGTAATCACAAGACTTAAACGAATTGATGCGATCCTGAAAATAAAACGCGCGTAAACTCCTTATATTCTATCAATTAATAATAAACATAACGAATTATTTACGGATATGCATGGTGAAACGTCACCCTGAAAAGATTTTTACGGTTTTATCACAAACCCGGATTTAATACAGTTGGTGCAGACCATTATTTTTTTGATTTGGCCGTTATGAACCGCTCGAACCCTCTGAAGATTCGGATTAAATCGCCGTTTATTCAAATTATGCGCATGACTCACATGATTGCCGACCATTGGTTTTTTCCCGCAAATTTCACACTGCTTTGACATGATATTCTCCTTGAAACATTTTATATAAATAAAGAAAGGCATATACTCTATCAATATGCCTTTGTAAAGCTTTTTTAATGTGATTAAAAACCGTTCTTGCCGTACACGCCCCGCCCCGACTTAGCAATTATCTTGACACGGGCCCGTAATCAAACGGTGCTTCTTTATCGCTATCCCCGGCATCGGGCAGCAAAGCAACGTTCTCATCCGTTTCATGGTCTCCTGAAATCATGGCCTTACATTGCACCATTTGATCCACCGCCTGCTGATAAACGCCCATATCCGGATAATGAATCACCACCCCGGAAAAACGGGACAATGCCGCCTTATACTTTTCTGATTTAAAATAAAACTGGCCGATATCCATTTCTTTTTCAGCAAGATTTTGTCGGCATGTGTCAATATGTGGTTTTGCCTGCATCGCATAATCACTGTCCGGAAACCGTTCTGTGAGCCGCTGAAATGTCAAAAGTGCATTTTGGGTGGCAGTCGCATCACGATCGATGGTTTCAATCCGGTCAAAATCACATAGACCGACCTGGTATATTACATACGGAATCTTTTCATCAGTGGGATGCATGCGTTCATAGTCATTATAAGCGATTATCGCTTCATCATAGGATTCCATCAAATAGTATGCGTCTGCAATTTTCAAACCTGCACCCTTGGCATGAACGGAAAATGGGTACCAGTCCTTTAATTTTTTATAAGACTTGATGGCTCTTTCAAATTGTTCTTCTGCAAAATACATCTGTCCTTCTGCAATAAGTTCATCAGCAGTTGGCTCAGATTCATTTTTCGACCAGGAACAACCCGCCAAAACCAATAATAAAACAACACAAATGATATTTAACCGCTTCATGAAAATATTCCGTTAGATTTTTTATACAAAATAATCGATGATGCCATATAGTTGCTACTGATCTTCTAACATTTCAATATAATTGGCTGCCTCAAAAGCCGCAATAGCACTGTCACCAACGGCTGTAGCGACCTGACGCAATGGTGTATTCCGGACATCCCCGGCCGCATAAATCCCGGGAACCGATGTTTCCATTTTTGCATTCACGACAATAAAACCGCCTTTATCAACTTGTATGGCATCGTTTAAAAATGATGTATTCGGTGTAATACCCACCCACACAAAACAGCCTTCCACCGCAAGATCAGACAGCACCCCGGTTTTAACATTTTTAATGGTAATACTTTCCACACCACCATCTGATCCATTGACAGATGAGAGGACCGAATCCCAGACGATGTCAATTTTATCATTTTCCAAAGCCCGTTCCTGAAGTATCCGGGTGGCCCGCAGCTGATCCCTGCGGTGAATTAAATACACCTTCTCAACAAAACGGGTCAAAAAAATACTTTCCTGCACCGCTGTATCACCGCCGCCGATGGCAGCCACCACACTGTTTTTAAAAAACGGCGCGTCACAGGTGGCACAGGTGGAAATTCCCTTGCCGTAAAATTCTTCTTCTCCGGCAACACCGAGTTTTCTCGGAGAGGCACCAGTGGCAATAATCACCGCCTTGCAGGTCACCGTCCGATCGTTTAATACCAGTTGCTTCACCGGTTCCGAAATATCCATGGACAAAACCTGGCTGGTTTCAATTTCAACACCAAACCGCTTGGCCTGATTCGCCATTTTCATAACCAGATCAGCACCGGACAACCCTTCCGGAAACCCCGGATAATTTTCAATCCAGTCCGTAACCAGAATCTGGCCGCCGGGGGCTGACTTTTCCAGAACCAGCGTATTTAAACGCGCCCGGGCCGCATAAATAGAAGCCGTCAAACCGGCTGGCCCGCCGCCGATAATTACAAGATCATAATCCGTCGTTTTCATAAATTTATTCTATATGCTGTTATTTAAAATTGTTTCTATTTTTGATTTATCGACCATGCCGACAATTTGATCCAGTTTTTCGCCGCCCTTGAATACCAGCAGCGTGGGAATCGCCCGGATGCCATAGTTCCCGGGAGTTACCGGATTATCATCCACATTACACTTGAAAAATTTTACTTTACCTTCATAGTCTTTACTGATTTCTTCAATCACCGGACCGATTGCCTTGCAGGGCCCGCACCAGGGTGCCCAGAAATCAACCAGCACCGGGATATCGGATTTCAAAACGTCACTGTCAAATGTGCTGTCACTCACCTCTAAAATATTTGCCGCCATTATAACATCCTTTCATCAATATTTATTCCGAAAGATTTTTAAAAAATCCCTTTTCATACACAATACCGGCCGATTAAATGCATATCGCAACAAGCCAGCATAATTTGCAAGTAATATAATAATCAGCATACGGATTGTCAAGCAAGGAGACAAGCCTGCGAGCTATATGCAATAAAATGATTCCCCGATTCTATCAGACACGTCATCCTTCAGGCAGCGGCTATGTACAATAATTTATAAAAAACTTTTCATGGTGACGCATCACCACTGTATCAGAAAATAACTTGTCCATCATTTCAAATGTTTATGAATGAGTTATTTGGAAATATATTTGCTGCACGGATTTCATGTATTTCATATTAAAAGGATATATGCTATATAATTTTTGCTTTAAAATAAAGATTGACTCTTAATTTACAAATCATTAGGTTTGCAGATTTAATTTTAAGGTTCGGTGACAATAAAATACGATGTAATATTTTAAGCTTACACCGGCAAACACCACGAGGAATTAACAATGATAGAATTAGATTTCAACAAAATGGGCGGTCTGGCCCCGGCCATTGTACAGGATAATGAGTCCGGCGAAGTCTTAATGCTGGCGTTTATGAACAAAGAAGCATGGGAAGCAACCCTTGAAACCGGAAAAGCAACTTATTACAGCCGCTCCCGAAACCAGCTGTGGGTTAAGGGCGAGACTTCCGGCCATGTCCAGCTAGTCAAAGAAATCCGCGTAGACTGTGACGATGACACCGTGATATTGAAAGTCGAACAGCTCGGCGGCGCCGCCTGTCACAAGGGCTATAGAAGCTGTTTTTACCGAAAAGTGGAAAACAACACATTAACCATTACCGAAAAACCCGTATTTGATCCCAAAGAGGTATATAAGAAATGACACCGCCATTAAAACTCGGCATCCCCAAAGGAAGCCTCCAGAATTCAACCATTGAACTGTTCCGGCGGTCCGGGTGGAAAATAAATATTAACGGAAGAAGCTATTTCCCGGATATTAACGATGACACCATCACCTGCGCGCTTTGCCGGGCCCAGGAAATGGCCATTAATGTTGAAAGCGGCGTTTTAGATGCCGGCCTGACCGGCCTGGACTGGATTGCGGAAAACAACTCGGACATTCATGTGGTAACCGATCTTGTCTACTCAAAAGTCAGCACCCGGCCGGCCCGATGGGTAATTGCCGTGGCCTATGATTCCCCGGTAAAAACTATTGAAGACCTTGAAGGCAAAACCATTTCCACTGAAATGGTAAAATATACCCAGCGATTTTTTGACGAAAAAAGAATTCATGTCAACGTCAAATTCTCTTGGGGCGCCACCGAAGCCAAAGTGGTATCCGGCCTGGCGGATGCCATTGTTGAAATCACTGAAACCGAAAGCACCATTAAAGCCCATGGTCTCCGGATTATCCATGAAATGATGCAGACCAACACCCAGTTGATTGCCAATCACGATGCCTGGAAAATCCCTGAAAAACGAGAAAAAATTAAACAGATCGCCCTGCTGCTAAAAGGCGCGCTCCTGGCGGGGAATATGGTGGGACTGAAAATGAATGTGCCAAATGCCGGGTTGGAAAAAATTGTTTCTCTGCTGCCCAGCCTGCATGCACCGACCGTGGCGTCTTTGTATCAGTCTGACTGGTTTTCCGTTGAAACGGTTGTCAGCTCCGATACGGTCCGTGACCTGATTCCCAATTTAATGAAGCACGGGGCGGAGGGGATTGTTGAGTACCCCTTGAACAAAGTGGTATAATCGATGGCTTCGCAAAAAGTCCAAATTCTGTGTTGCGCTGCATTCTTCGCTCTTCAAAGTACACTTAGTACAAATCATCACTCAGAATTTGCGCGCCTTGCCAATTTTTAAATTTGGTGAAACTTTTTTCGTTGCCATCGGAAAAGAAAAGATATGATCATTAAATCGGCAGAATTTGTTATCAGTGCGACCCGGCCGGGGAATTATCCGCCGGAAAACTTGCCGGAAATTGCGTTTGCCGGACGGTCCAATGTGGGAAAATCCACGCTGATTAATAAACTGGTTAACCGGAAGCGTCTGGTGAAAACCAGTTCAACCCCGGGCCGGACCCAGCTTTTAAACTTTTTTAATATTAATGAAAAATTTATTTTTGTTGATCTTCCGGGGTACGGCTATGCCAAGGTTCCGGACCGGGTAAAAAAAGACTGGGGCAAAATGATTGAAACATATCTATCTTCCCGGTTGACGCTAAAGGGGGTGGTACTGATTCTTGACATCCGGCGCAACCCGGGAGAAGAAGAACGCAATTTTATTTCATGGCTGCACCAGCAAAAAATCCCGGCAATCCTGATTCTGACCAAAGCGGACAAACTGTCTAAAACCAAACAAAAAAAACAGACCCAGGTGATTGAAAAAGCACTGTCTGTTAATCCGGAAGAACTCATATGCTTTTCGGCAAAAACGCGGCAGGGACTGGATAATGCGTGGAAGGCTATTGAGTATTGTATTGAAGACCAGGAATAGATTTTCTAAATTAAAGTGAAGCACCCTGGCCCAAAAAGCCAGGCATTGGATTAATCTCAGAGGACATAATATAATTGACTCAATAATACCAATACTCAATTTTCATAATCCTAATCATCATCGTAATCTTAATCTGTCTTTTTCTGAAAAACTTTCACCAAAAAGATTAAGAGAAAGATTACGATTACGAATTAAACCAAATATTACTCCGGGCTTGGCCGAATATCTTTGATCTGGCCCTAAGGACAAAATTTTCAACATAAATTTAAACAAGTGATTTCATTAAAGGATTCTTGTGACAGATATCAATGAACAACTTAAGGATTTTAAATCCGGATTTACCGCCATTATCGGTGCACCGAACGTGGGCAAATCAACCCTGTTAAACACCATGATCGGTGAAAAAATATCGATTACGTCGAGCAAGCCGCAGACCACCCGCAACCGGATTGCCGGGGTATGTCACCAGCCGGGTTTCCAGATTGTATTTTTAGATACCCCGGGCATCCACATGAGCAAAAAACCATTAAACAGCAAAATGGTGGAAGTGGCTATGTCCGCCATCAAAGACGTGGATCTTATCCTGCTGGTAATCGACGCGTCTGCCCCGGAACCGGCTTCGGAACAGTTGATTTTAAATAAACTCAGAGACGGCAAAAAGCCCCCGGCCATCCTGGCAATTAATAAAATAGATAAGGTAAAAAAACCCAAACTGCTCAATTTAATCAATAAGTGGGCAAACGCCTATTCATTTGACGAAATTATCCCGGTATCCGCCCTTGAAGGCACCCAGGTGGACGATCTGCTGACTACCATGAAAAAACGGCTGCCAAACGGCCCGCCATATTTCCCGGAAGATATGATCACAGACATGCCGGAACGCTTTATCGCCGCAGAAATAATCCGCGAAAAAGTTTTTGAGCTGACCGCCCAGGAAATTCCCTTTTCAACCGCAGTGACGATTGAGGCGTTTGAAGAGCTGACTAAAAAAAATCTGGTCCGTATCCATGCGGCCATTCATATTGAACGAAAATCCCAGAAAGGGATTATTATCGGAAAACAGGGAACCATGCTCCGACAGATCGGTGAAGCGGCCCGACTGGATATTGAGAAAATGGTCGGCACACGGGTTTTTTTAAAACTCTTTGTCCGGATTGAAAAAAACTGGAGCAAAGATGCAAAAGCCATGAGACGGCTGGGGTATTAAGAAAAAACAAAATGATCCTCTCATTCCACCCGATTATCACTACAGACAAAAATATTATTTGCGCGGGTCGCGATCCCGGCAACGCAGAGCTTGATGCTATCAGGCAGGCGGACGCGATTATCCTCCCCCAGGGTTGCCGACAAACCCTGTTCGAAATGGCCGTCGCTCATTGCCCTCATGTGTTTCCCGATTATCGCACCAAATTCAGATTCCCTGACAAAATCGGCCAGGCAGGACTTTTTGCGCAATTTGATCTGCCCTGCCCGCGAACCGAAACATTCACATCCCTGGACGATTTTTTTCACAAAACCGGCCATTCCAATCAAGTATTAAATTTTGACACTCCTTTTGTATTTAAATTTAACTGGGGCGGTGAAGGAGATACGGTCATACGAATCGATTCTTTATCAGAATTCGACAATATTATAAATAAAACAGCATCCTGTGAACGTACTGGTCAATATGGATTTTTAATCCAGGAATTTATTCAGACCGATAACCGTTCCCTCAGGGTTGCGGTGATCGGGCAAAAACGAATTTCCTACTGGCGGACCCAGCCCGATCCTGACCAATTCGGTACGGCGTTGGCAAAAGGCGCTAAAATTGATTCAGATTCGGATCAGGACGTACAGCACATCGGCATAAAAATGGTCGACCGACTGTGTGCAAAAACCGGTATCAACCTGGCCGGTATTGACCTGATTTTTCCTCAAACTTCTAGCATCATTGATCCGTTATTTCTGGAAATCAATTATTTCTTCGGCAGAACCGGTATCGGCGGGTCAAAACGATTTTATGTACTGCTGGAAAAAGAAGTCAGGATTTGGCTTAAAAATTTGGGGTTTTAATATTGGTGCAACACCAGAGATGACAGAGGCTATAAACAATCAGAACGAATTATTAACGCTTACCATAAGATGATGAAACATGAACGGATTTTCATACATTCCGGATGATGACGAAATCAGACGGGAAAAGAACAAAGCTCGGGAACTCAGGGCAACTCAGTGGTGGAAGCGAAAATGCGCCAAAGGCATCTGTTATTACTGCACCCAAAAATTCCCGGCAAAAGAGCTGACCATGGACCATATCGTGCCCATTGCCCGGGGCGGAAAAAGTACAAAAAATAACGTGGTCCCGTGCTGCAAGACATGCAATACTGAAAAAAAATCAAAACTTGTCATGGAATGGAATCCCATATCAGATCCTGGAAAAAACTGATTCTACTTGCCCATTATAACTTAACCCTTGACAATCTTTTCCGTTAAACTTAATCTTTGGCTGAGTATATGCTCATAAATTTCATTTTTAACCAATCGCCATCTATAAATTGGGGAAAAATTAAACCAAAATACAACAAAGCAACCGGTTTAACAGGGGGAAAATATGATTGTGCTTTATATTTTTTTAGCCATAGCCATCCTCATTGCGCTAATTTTTATAAAAAAAGTCCTTGAATTAAAAAAAGGAAAAGCACTGGCCGATGCTCAGCTCGCCGGTATGAAAATCAACAAACTGTCGGCACCTGGCAGCATCAAAGCACTCTCCATCCTTCCGCTGGTCGATTATTACACGGATCATCCAAATTTAAAGACAGAGCCCGGTGTTTCCTATCTTATTTCAGCCGATAATACCAATATTTTGCTGGATGTCGGTTTTAACAAAAAAAAAGAACATCCGTCCCCGCTGCTCCACAACATGAAAACCCTTGGCATCTTGCCATCGGATCTGGATATGATTTTTATCAGCCACCCGCATCTGGACCATCTGGGGGGGATGACAGAACAAAGAGAAAAAACATTCAGTTTATCCCAGGGTCCGGTTTCGCTGCCGAATCTCCCGGTCTATTCGCCGGTCAGGCTCTCTGCTTCCCGATGGAACCCAATCCCTAAGCCTCAAACAATTACCGGCCCCACCATCTTAAAAGAAGGGATTATCAGTATCGGCATCATTCCACGATACTTATTCCTTATGGGACATACCCTGGAAAATGCGCTGGCCATCAATGTTGCAGGCAAAGGCATCGTCCTGATCATCGGCTGCGGCCATCAGACCATTGAACGGATCATCGAACGGACCCAGGCACTCTTCGACGAGCCGATATACGCAATTATCGGCGGTCTGCATTATCCGGTCATCGGCGGCAGAATCATGATCGGCCCCATCAATATTCAACGAATTGTCGGATCTGACCGGCCACCGTGGATCAGCATTCAGGAATCCGATGTGCAAAGCGCCATTTCAGCGATCAAAAGCGTTTCTCCAAAAATCGTTGCCCTGTCCCCCCATGACAGTTCCGACTGGTGCATTGATCAGTTTAAACAGGCATTCGGCGACACCTATGTGGATGTAACCGTCGGACAAAAAATCGAGATCTGATCCGCTTTGTATAAATACTGTCATGGTCGAAATTCTCCCGACCAGATATTAAATCCACTTCTTATCCCAACTTATTGAGAACATATATAATTTTCAGGTAAATAACTAAAGTTTCTTCTTGATTTAAGACAAACAATGGCATAAAAATATATAAAACAAGCCCCTCTTATATGCAATGAACGCATATAAAATAGACTACTTTAATAAGAAGTAAGGTTTCTAAAAAAATTTTATGATTAAACGATATTCAGAAAATTATCTACAGCAATGGTATTCGAAAAAAAACCGCAAACCGCTTGTTATCCGCGGGGCAAGACAGGTTGGGAAATCAACTCTTGTGAGGGAGTTTTCAAAAAACTGTAGCCATTCTCTTCTGGAGATTAATCTGGAAAAACATTTGAATATGGAAAGTGTATTCAAGAGGTTAAATGTAACAGAAATCCTTAATGAAATATTTTTGATTACGGGAAAACCGCTGAATGCAAAATCAGGAGACATTTTATTTCTGGATGAGATCCAGGAGACACCATCGGCAATACCGGCACTGCGCTATCTGTATGAAGAAAAACCTGAGTTACATGTTATTGCGGCGGGTTCTCTCAACAGGGGATAAAACGGCTGATGTGGATTACAAGCTTGTCAGTTTACCGTTGTACATGGTTGAGGAAGTCCGGCGGATAGCCGCAGATTATTTAACGCCCCGCCGCCCTGAATAAAAGCAGCGGTCTCAGGTGGCGTAAGCCATCGGCCCGGTTAGCACAATTCAATCGTTGGCCATGAACACAATATTGACATCGTCTGTAATAAGGATTGCGCTATCAACTGTGATCACTTGCAAACAGTTATTAAAGGAGGCTACGCATGTCTATTTTCTCACCGATAAAAAGATTGTTTTTTTGGGGGTTGTTTCGCCTGCTAAATCCGCCGGTGGGCGTATCTTGAGCCAGCGCTTCAAAGGACACGGCCGTGCGCTGTGGAAAATCATCAAAAGACAGGTAATGTTAAGGTAGCAGTTACCTGAGTGCTCTAATACATAAATTCGGCTATGTACTCAATCTACAAATTTAACGGGCGGGGATAAACCCCGCCCCTGCGGAAAATGCCATAAATCATATGCATGAAATCGTGTGCGGATTAAACGGATTTCGGTTTTACTAAAAAGCACGCCAGCGCCGGCAAAAGAAACAGGGCGCCGAGCATGTTTACAAAAAACATGAAGGTCAGCAGAATCCCCATGTCCGCCTGAAACTTCAGCGGAGAAAAAATCCAGGTTACCACTCCGATAGCCAGAGTTACCCCGGTAAACAATACACCGATGCCGGTAACCCCCAGCGTCCTTCGATACGCATCATAGAGTGGCATCCCTTCGGATAAAAAGGTACGCATCCGGGAAAAAATATAAATACCGTAATCAACCCCGACACCAACACCCAAAGCCACCACAGGAAGCGTCGATACCTTGAGACCGATTTCCAGCATACCCATCAGGGCATATGCCAGAATAGACACCAGGCCAAGGGGCAAAACAATGCAAAGAGTGGCTCTGATTGAACGGAATGTAATCAGGCAAAGGCCAATGATGGCTGAAAACACATAAAAAAGGATGGGGAATTGAGAGGCGGATACTTCTTCATTGGTTGCCGCCATCACCCCGACACTGCCGGTGGCCAGCCGGAATTTTACTTTGTCCGTTCCGTATTTTTCACGGAACTTCTTTACTTCCGAAACGATTCCCTCTATTGTCGCGGCCTTATGGTCTTTTGTAAAAATCAACACCGGCATGACACTCCCATCCGTATTTAAAAGACCGCTGCTGGTAGGAATGTAAGCGCACGCCTGAATCATAACATCTTGGTTACGGGGCAATATGTTCCACATTGGGCTCCCTTCATTCCAGCCGGAGTTGATTCTTTTTGCGATATCCGACATTGCCACAACCGACTGAACCCCGGGTACGTTTCGCATGTGCCATCCAAAACGATCAATGGTGTCCATTACCTCATAATTAATACACCCTTCAGGAATCGTCTCCACAATAACCGAAAGAATATCCACCCCAATGGAAAACCGGCTGCTGATAACTGCGGTGTCAATATTATATCTGGAACTGGCACGGAGTTCCGGCACTCCCCGATGAAGATCGCCGATTTTGACATCCGTTGCTTTCCAAATGCCAAAAACAAGCAGCAACACTGCCACAAAAATGGTTACACTGGCTGCCTTTGGTGTTGCGATTTTAGCCAGCCCGTTCCACAACGGATGCAGGATCCGGCGTTGCGTTTTGATGCGCTGTCTAAATTTTTCATTATAACCAAGATAGGACATGAGTACCGGGATCAATACCAGGTTGGTCAGAATAATAATCGCTACACCGATGCTGGCCGTGATGGCCAGTTCCTGAATGATCCGGATTTTTATAAACAAAATCGTGACAAACCCAATCGTATCACTCAGCAGGGCAACGGTGCCCGGAACCAGCAGCCGCCGAAAGCTTTCACGCGCCGCTTCCATCCCATTGGCACCGGCAATCACCCTTGTTTTAACAACACTGACCATTTGAACGCCATGGCTCACGCCGATGGCAAAAATAAGAAACGGCACCAGAATACCCATGGGATCAATACCGAATCCCATAGCGGTTAACAGTCCCAGCTGCCAGATCACTGCCATCAGCGAAGCGGCCAATGGAATTAAGGTCAGCTTGAAAGAAAGTGTATACAAATAAATTAAAAGGGCGGTAATGAAAAAAGTAAAGGCAAAAAACAGGACCACCCGGGCAACCCCATCGGCGATGTCACCGATCACCTTGGCAAATCCAATAATATGAATCTCATATTGATCATTAATATCTTTTTTGTCATATTTGGTGCGAATTTCTTTTTCAAGCATGTGGGCGACTTCAACATAATCAAGCCGCTCTCCGGTGTTGGGATGGAATTCCATCAATTGGGCACTGACAATCGCGCCGGAAAAATCGTTGGCGACCAATCGCCCGGCAATACCTGCTTTAAGGATATTCCCCCTGACACGCGCAAACCCTTCCGGATCCGGCCTGAAATCATTAGGTATCACATTGCCTCCGGCAATACCGTCTTCAACCACTTCCGTATACCGCACATTGGGCGTAAAAATTGATTTTACCTGAGCGCGATCCACGCCCGGAATAAAAAATACATCATCGGTGACATTTTTTAAAAGTTCAAAAAACGCCGGCGTAAAAATATCTCCCTCTTTTGCCATCACGGCGATAAGAATCCGATTGGCACCCCCAAATTCCTGCCGGTGCTCAACATAGGTTTTCATGTACTCGTGCTCCAGCGGAAGCAATTTACTGAAACCGGCATCAATGTGCAGGTGAGTGACTGAATAAATCATGCAAAGCGTAATAACGACAAAAAGACCGATTACCCAGATACGATTTTTAAAAATCAGACCTTCAAGTTTAGATGTGATGGAAGCATTTTTCATAATAGTTGGATCCGTTTGCGCTTGGTTTATAAGCAATCGTTTTCGATTACTTTATTTTTACTGAAAAAATATTCTGTTTTCTATTTATCTTTTTCCCCGATGGATATCTTTTTTACGCCGCCTTGACCGACTAATATCAAGTCATTATTTTCAATAGGCAATGCCGACAAAATACCCCGTCGGTTCGGCTGTTGATACGATGTAAAGCTTTTCCCGTCATCATGACTGACCAGCATCGTGCCACCCAGCCCCATGATAAAAATTCTGCCGTCCGGCAAGAGGATACCGTAATCAAGCATGGATTTGGTATGCGTAGCAATTTTTTGCCAGTTTTCACCGGCATCTTCCGATCGATATAGATTTCCCCGGAGACCAAAAAGCAGCACGGTATCTCCGTCAAGGGGAAGGGCCCCGAAAAAAGACCCGTGATACGGCGACGGGAGATTTATCCAGGTTTGGCCTTCATCGTCAGACCGATAAGCCATTCCGGCTTCACCAGCGATATACATCCTTCCATTTTCAGAACGCTTAATCTGATTCAGATGCCAGTCATCTTCACTGATCATTTTAGAAGACCAGCGATTGCCGCCATCTTCTGTTGTCAGAAAAAATCCATATGCGCCCACCGCAAAACCGGTTTTATCATCTTTGAACCAGACATCAAACAGGGGGCGCTCTTCTTCAGGTGCAAAATGGACCCGCTCCCAGTTTTCTCCGCCATCGGTTGTTCGCAGGATCACCGCATCATGGCCGACGGCCCATCCCAGATTTTTATCATGAAAAAAAACCCCTGTCAGTGTTGCGATGGTCGGTACCCTGGCCTGTGTCCAGGTATCACCCTGATCATCAGAAAAAAGGATATGCCCTTTTTCCCCCACAACCACCGCCCGGCCATCCGTAAAAACACCCGCCAGCAGAAGCGATTTTGATGCCAGGGGCGCAATGACGGAAAACTCAGGATCCGCCGCATGCACTGAGGAGAATAAGGGCATAGATAAAACAAGAAAAAAAGACACCGCATAAACGGTTGGTTTTCTGAAAAACCGCCCTGAAAAAGAAAAAATATTTAACCGATTCATTAAAGGAAAACTCCTGTTGTGATATTAAAAAAACGAAAATAAAAATGGTTAAGGAGCAAAAAACAGACTCTAGGCTTAGATTTGTGGACTGTTTTCTCTATTTTGAAGAGCGAGATTATTCGCTTCCAAACATAAAATTGTTGTTTACCTCGGAAATTTTGGATGAGGAAGATTTGGAGGATGCAATTCTCAGTCTGTTTGGAAGCGATATAAATGTAACAAGAATAGAAACAAAAAATATTC
>Ga0164318_10003341_pt1 | contig 15175 bp, 31 predicted proteins | sample GuaBasSedimGuay9_FD_113734 | JGI IMG/M metagenome (GOLD analysis project Ga0164318, IMG submission 113734) | Subseafloor sediment microbial communities from Guaymas Basin, Gulf of California, Mexico - Guay9, Core 4571-4, 0-3 cm | ecosystem: Environmental > Aquatic > Marine > Hydrothermal vents...
AGTGGCTGTCCTCTCGCTCGTTGAATTGCACGCTGAAGCGACATCGAAGTATGACAAATAGGACAACAAATAATCCACTTGCTATTGCCGCCATACATCCATGTGTAACCACAACGCGGGCACTTCACTTTTACTTTCTTCTTATTAGCAGCCACTCACATCACCGATATATATGTATGCGATACAAATATAAAACTTTTTGGGATATGTTTCGTGTGGAATTTTATTGGCTTTTATTCACCCATCTCCTCAAATAATCCTCTTCTGTTTCTCTTTTCCTCCTGTCCTTTATCCATTTCAATGCTTTTTGGAATACTGTCGGCTCATTGTCACAGTGTTTTGTTGTTATTACCACCTCAAGATATTTCATCTTTTTGTATTCTATTAGTGGAGGGACGATCCTCCCGATCAGGTATATGATGGATATTATGAGCGCTATTTTTGCCACGTATATTATTTGTGCGCCTGTTATTGTTACTGGTTCTGTCATTTCACATCTAATTTTTGCTGCCTCAATCCCAATATATCTAACAACATATCCTTACGCCACTTCATTATCTTGCTGCTCATCCTCGCCAGTAAAACACACCATACTTTCTTAACACAAACATTTTCATAAACCAGAACTCCAATTCCATATTTCTTGAGTTTTTCTAAATAATTCGCAAGGTTGTATATGATTCCACCCAAATTGGAGAACTCACCAAAGTTTATAGGAAATGCCATATAACAGTATTCACACCAAGACAGTCTTTCCCATGCCTGTCTATAACATTTCGCAAAATCTAATTCTTTTACTTCAATAGAGGTGAGGGCATAAAAATTCTTTCTGTTTTTCCATTTGTGAGCTCCTATAATATCAAACTCTAAACCATTACAAGATGGTGGTCTAACCTCACTAACTACGAGCTTGTCACCACGTTGTCTTAACCAATCCATAAAAACGGGATAGTAATCAAATTCGCTCATTTTATCTCCATACTTTTAAGGAAATACCGCCTCCCACTGGTGCTTAAATATATACAGAGCAAACCATATAACAGCTCCAAAGAGCGGAAGACCGATATAATAAACTGATTCTATCATTTTTGCACATCACCCTTACCTATATATGAAGAATACAATATTTAAAACTTTCGGATTTAAAGGAGAAGGAGGGCGAAATAGATACCCAGTGATATTATGAATATAATACACGAACATATATAAGCTATCCTTAGCCATTCCAAAGCTATCCTTGCTTTTTTCATTTTTCGGAGTAACGGGGCAGAGCCCCGTCACAGATAGAACGTGCCCACCACCGACCCCGCTCGTCCGCCCAGCGACATGATAAAACATAAGGACAATACAATATATAAAACTTTCGAGTCTAACCACCGAGCTCGTATGTCATATAATCTGCATTATACGACATGCGGAGGAAAATAAGCGATATGCAGGGAGAAAAGAATTTATATAAAAAGAGTTTTAAGATGTTTGGGGATAAAAATGAAGAAGATACCGATACGGAAGGAGAAGGTGAAAGTAAGAGGGAAGGTATATAACAAATACAAAATAAACCACTTTCCGGTCGGGACGCTTATCAAAATGGGTCTTACACAGGGAAGTTTCAAAATAGTGATGTCCAGCGAAGAGGAAGAGAGCAAGACACTATGGGGATGGTTGATTCTTGAAAAGGAAAAGAGCTAAGAACCTATACAATTTTGAACATATACAATTTTCATGATTTTTGTATAGTTATCATAACCTTTTTATATACCCCTCACCTCAATATATTATTGAGGTGAGGTAAATATATGAGCGAAAAAGGTATCGAAGGTATAGTGACAACATGGGGAACGCGGCTGCAAGTCCCCGCCGCGGTCCTACGTGCACTTGGGCTCGGTGCAGGGGACAGGGTAGAGTGGATGATTAGGGAAGAAGATGGTAAAAGAGTAGCCATCCTGAGGAAGAAAGAGGAGGTGAAAAGCGGGAAATGAAAATCGGAATTGCGGAACTAATAGAAGACTTTGAAGACTTGGAGGGTTGCGAAATACGAGAAGCGCTAATCCGCGGCGAAGCTGAGACAGGAGAAAATGTCTTTGAAGTCGTGCCAGCAGAAAAAGATTCAAGTGGACATTATACATCGTCAGATGGTGATGTTTGGGACGAAGAGGTTGAAGCAACAATGAGAAAAGGAGAATTGGTATTTTCTATTGGCGATATCGAGCATCGCTACATATATGGTTTTATCAAAGCGAGGAATGAGGAATGAAATAGGAGGTGAAAAAAAAGTGAAGGCGGAAGATTTGATAGGTAGAAAAATAAGCATCAACGATTTGATGAATCTCTGGGATGAAGGATGGGGGATAGCAGTGCATGTAGATACGAATGACGAATCGCCATATATCATAGAGAAGAAAAGCGACTTCTTCGATATAGGCGCAGAGCTATTCGAGTGCATCCATGCCGATGATGACAGTGAGGATGAAAAATTCATAGAGGTCGTGGTGAGCGAGGCGGGGGCAATGAACCCCGCATGAAATAGGAGGTGAAGAAAAATGGTGAAATTTGGAAAATGCACAAAATGCAGCGCAGAGGACATCCTTAACACAGACGGACTATGCCCCATCTGCGAAGCAGAAAATAGAGGCATGAAATGGAGATGTTTTCACTGCCTTCGGTTTTACAGAGAAAAACCAAAAGCGTGCCCGGAGTGCGGCTGCCCATACTTCACGGCTATTGAAAAATGCAAAGAGGAAGATGAAGCGATTGAACGGTCAGCACGGCAAGCGGCAGCAAATGTGTCAGAGACAAACGCTCGGTTCTTGGCAACGCTCGAAATCCAGAGAATTCGAGGGCAAATGGCAGAATAATAAAAAAAGAAAAGAGGAGGTATAAACTATTTCTCCTCCTTTTCAATTTTTGCAAGAATATATCTGAGCTCCCGCAGGATGGCTTTATTGACATGAGCAGCTTGGCAACTGTCGTATCGCCTGTTGAGTGACAGACGGTATTCGTATATCTTGATGCGTTTCCTTATTATCTCAATCGCTTTCTCATTCGTCATTTTTCTCAACAGCAGCATTCCACACGTCCGCATATCTCTGTTTCTGTTTTATGAAGTCTGAATATTCTTGAATTAACTCTTTGAATCGCTCAACAGTTACACCTTCTATCAGTCTGAATGTCGGTCGGAATGCCGCTCCAGTTACAAATTTAAGATAGCCCGAACTGCCCAGTTTACGGACATGTTTCAATACTGTCGCGCTGTCGTATCCCGTATCCCCCATTATCTTTCCAAGATAATAATCAATCGAACCCGCTCGACCACTATTCGCAATGAATGCTCTGACTATTGCCATATATGTATCCTTCAAATGTGGGTCGCTGGGTGTAATGATACTATCCTCAAATCGCTCGTCTGGTGCCTTCTCAAGTGATTTACCTTCCATCCTGCTCTTCTTCTCCGCTATCAATTCTCTTACCGCATCGCTTATCTTTCCCTTTCCATATTCCCTCAAGAATGTTATCTCCTCTTCATCCAACCTTATCGCCGTCTGCTTCTTTCCCATTTTACCTCACCATCTTATATGTTATACATTGTTATATATAAAGCTTTAACTTTGTATAAAATCCTATATTTCCGTCAAATGTCAAAATTTAATGATATTCAAATTTTGACAAACGCAACTTGTCATTTTTTTCACTCCCCAAAAGTGTTATACAAATCACGAAAATGTATAACAAAAAAGAACCTCTTTCCTTGCTCTATTCCTTAAATAAAGATAGATAGATAGATAGATAGATAGATAGATAGATAGATAGATGTATAGTACCCATATTTTACGAATATCTATTATATAGTGCAAACCATAAGTTTTATATACCTTTTATTTCCTATTAACCCTATACACAGAGACCCTCGTGATATATGTGTATTACAATACATCAAAAAAATGAGATTTATAGCGCGGTGGAGAAAGTCCTATTTTGGAAATAGAGCCTTGTGAGGGGATATTTTTTGTATAACAAATCCTGATTTTTGTATAACACTCACCCCCTTACAGTGGAAATATAGGTAGTTGTGGGGTTCAAATGTCAAAATTTCTTGATATTCAATTATTGACATTTACAGTGGAAATATAGGTAGTTGGGAGGGGAGACCGAAAAGAGGCAGTAACCTCATATCACCGGTCGCCTTCCAATCCTCCACTGCCACCGATACTTTTACTACCATAAGGAGCCACCTCATATCATCAGTTACAACTAAGACGGTATAAAAGCTTTTCGCTTTTGAATAGTGAATTGATGTGACCTCATATCATCAGTCACTCACAATCTCGATAATCTCCCGCAGCATTTCCATGACTCGTTCTGCCTCTGATTTGACCTCTGTGGTGCCGTATTTGGCGAGCATCTGGCAATCCTCACACATCGGCGGACGGCTCAACAAATCTCCTACATCTGCAAGATTTTGCACTGGATGAGTGAACCACTTCCCGCATTTTCTGCACCTGACATGCATATAGAATTTGATGTATATGCAGTATTCACTGCCCTTTTTCTGTGCCCAGAACTTGAGACCATCCGCTATAATCTCGCACTCATCTCTATCCATTTCTTTCACGGTAAGATCCTCTACATCACCGAACACAGCACGGAATTCCTTTATTGCTTTTTGTGCAAACTGATCTGCTGCCTTGAGCTTCTCTATCTCTATTTGCTCGTAACGTTCCCTTGCCGCCCGTATCGCTCTTACTTTCAAATTCATTTTCTTTACCCCCTCTTCTCTTCCTCTATTATTCGTGCCTCTCTTTCCTCAGCCTCTATCTCTTCCTCTTCACGCCACTCACGATTCATTATTTTCAGAATTGCCCGCCTTGCAGCCATTGATATAGCGGTTCGCAGTGCAAAGTTCTTGAAACGAATGTAGCGTTTGTAAATTCTATATTTTGCCACCTGTGACAATATTGGCTTTCCATCTTCGTCATATCCCTCGATCGGGTTCTCTCCCTTTTTGAGCATCTTCTCTATCACCTCAAAAGCGATTATCTCCTTCGATACACTGAAATAGTGAACGACCGCCTCATCCACAAACTGATTGCCGAGGTGCGCCCTCACCACTGCCATTGCATAATCCTCAGTCTGCCTTGTCTGGTCCAGTATCTCTATATTTATGCCAGCCTCGTTACCCCAGCACTGAGTGAGCCATGCATCCGGCTCTTCATGTCCTTCAACTTCGTATGTCCCCCCTCGCTTTTCAAATGCTTTTGCTTTTCTCCCGACTGCGGGAAGCTGCGGCATCTGCACCTCTCCCCGTCTGAAAGCATAGAACTGTTTTATCTCTTCTCTCTCTTTTAGTTCTTCTCTCTCCAACGTTTTTCCGTCCCTGATACCCCAAAATACGCCATTTTTATACCGCTCATTATACGTCCTCCCAATCGTGGTGCCATCCTCCGTCTTTTTGACGAACTGTATCTTATCCTCCATTTTCTTCTCTTTGAAACCCATCCGCCGCAAAAACTCCTTCTCCTTTTCTCTCTGTTGCTCTTTTGATATTTTTTTCACTTCACCTTCGACTTCTTCATCGCTTAACACCGTTTCTTCCTCTTTTTCCTCCACCAATTGCTGCTGATCCATCACTCACTCACCTCTTTCTTGCGCAGTATCACCTCTTTCTTCCCTCCCTTCTCCACAAAAATCCACTCTGCCACGTCCCCGACGGCGAGACCCAAAAACTTGAGGCATTCGGTGGGGACCTGAAGCCTCATGCCCCATGCGCCTACTTTTGATTCTCTCTTTTTCTCTCCCATTTTACCACCTCAATATAATGTTATGTTGAGGGTATATATAAAGGTTGTGATGGATGACAAAAAAACTTTCACTGATAAACTTTCCACTTTCTCTTGTGTTTGCGGGCATCCAAGCGCACCATGAGTCGCCATTCCACCTTTTTCACGTTATGGTTCTCGCGCCACTCTCTCAATTTTTTTAAGAACCCGCGCGTGGAATTGGATTTAACTTGGATAAAATGGATCTCACTACCATCGGGTGAAATTGCCACGAGGTCGAACATACCGAATATATCCTGCGCGCTATATTTCGATTTTTGCGGCACAAAGACTTCCCAACCGCGTTTCTTATATTCTTCCGCAGCCTCCGTCTGTGAACGGTAACCTTTACGGGATGCTGAACTCATTTTCCAAGTTTGTAAAGTCTCTAACCACAATAATATTGAATTTGCCCGTTAATGCTTGCCTTGTTATCTCAATATCCTTTTTAATCTCGCTATATACTTTTATCATTGCGTTGGTATATGGTCTTTTATCCCTCTCTATCACCCTCCGCAGACTGTGCAACTGGTGAGTGAGCGATATTAACCGATTTGATAGAAAGAAAATCTCGGTCGGTTTCTTATTCACCATCTTTATTATTACTACTTCTTTCATTTTTCTTCTATCTGCTTTTCGAGTTTCTCTACCTTCGCTTTCAGCCACGAATAACTCTCCCACAATGCCTCCCAAACGGTTGGATACGCTGCTACATCCCACTTCTCGGGATAATCCAATTCTGCCGCTACAAGTGCCACTAACTCGATGAGATCATGAGAATTGCTGCAAGTCTCACGCTTGACAATTTCCTTGGCAACTCTGACGATACCGTGCCAAACATCGAGAGTCGCAGTTGAGAGACAATACCGGCACATTTCGTATTCACTGCACAGCCTCTTTAGTGTTGTTGCAAGTTCCAAATCAGAGTCCCCCGACAAATCGTAATTCTCGTTCAACACCGCTATTTTATCCACCTTTTCCTCACTCATAATACATCCCTCCTTCATTTCCACTTTTTATTCCGCTTCACCCCGATAATCGCCTCCACAACTTCCCATAGGTTATATTTCCCTGGAGCTAACTGCAATTCTACCCCTTTCTCTCTTAACTCACTCAGAGAGATTCTCAAGTTCTTTTCTTTCATTTGCACGACACACCACCTCCATAATCGCTATCGCGAGATCACAAAATTTTTTGATGTCTTCATCTTCCGATGCGGTAATCTCAACCTTCACTTTCCCGATCTCAGCATTTACCATCATTTTCCCGTAATCAATTTCAGAATCGTAAAAAGCTGTATCTCACAACTCCTCTTCCTGCTGCCCTATCCTTCGGGAGTTTGTCTGTAACCTCAGAATAAGCGGAATAGTAAGCTTCAATCGCCATATTTATGCAATTCATGGTCTTCCGCAGCGAACCTTGTGGTATAACAGATATTATATGCTCTCCCCCGATAAAAATACTCACTCTGTCTATCTCTGTTTCAATCAACCCCTCAGTAATCGCCTGGTATTTCATCATCCTCACCTTCCATCCTTTCTATCATGCTCACATTCTCGAATGGAATCACTATTGTTTTGTCTTCAAAATACGCTGCCACTATTCGCTTCGTGATATCTATCGCCGCATTTTTATACTTCACTGTAACTCCACTTCTCAATCTCACCACCACTTCTCCCATTCTTCACACCTCCCATACTTCATCCTCTACTTCGCCTGTTTCAAGTTCTGCTCTACCATATACCACTCCTATTATCTCTCCATATTCATCCTCGATATCACCCATCATTTCCTTCCACCTCCTTTTTCAAAACAGCAATCTTCTCGCCATCTCTTTCTTCGACCGTCCATGCTACTACATCGCCGACCTCAAGACCTAACTCCCGTATAATGAAGGCAGGCACCACTAACCGCCGCCCCCATGCTGCCACTTTCCCTTTTATCATATACCTCACCTCAATATAGTGTTTATATTGACCCTATTTAAAGGTTGCGGTAACTATACAAAAATCGCTGTGAATTGTATATGTTCAAGATTGTATAGGTCATTGTTATCGTGTTGCTTTGTTATCCGATAGATACCCGAAGGTTTTACCCTTCACCCTCACAAAAAATTTCGTTATATCGCAAATATGAAGACGTTTTTATCCACGGTAATGCGCAAGCTTTATATATATGAATGTTTTATGTAATATAAGGGGCAATTGAGAAAAACAGCAGCGATTGGAATAATAGTAGCCGTAATGCTTTTGATGGCTTCTTCGACATCAGCCGGGTATATCATCGAGGATAACAAGGTCTATGCTGAAGGAACTTGGGGCAAACTTGAAGCATATCCGCATACAATCCACAGCTCAGACTGGGTATATTTCAATATCACAATGTATAAAGATTTTGACGGTTTGGATTTCCTATGGGGATTCAATACTACCGAAGTAAAACCGGTTAAGGCAGAATTTTATAAACCACATTTCGTGAACTGGACAACGAACCATTCTATGTTCTTCTATAATGTCTCTTCTATTTCGGTTACTGATGAGCCTTGTGATTACGGGAACGAATATAATTCTTACAAGCGCAAAATAACCTATCAGGTTTGTTCAGAATGGAACGAGACAACATGGGAATGCGAGAACTATAATACAACCTCCGCAGTTGTTTGTTTCGATAGTTATGAGAAGCGCGGCATGAATTATACAGTATTCTGGCACACAAAACATTCAAGGATTGAGAATTGGATTAATGTGGGTAAGTATTTTAACCATATAGAATGCAATTACGGTGGAATGAACAGGTGGTATTTTATCAAGAATTTCGAGATTGAACCTAATAAGACCTATACAGCGAGGGCGTATGTAAAAGTGCCAGTTACGACGGAAGGCACGAGCGGGAAATATTATTTCGCAGTAAAAAGAAGCACTGAGACTTTAAGTGAAGCCATATCAAGTGGGCACTTTATGGTATTAGACCCGTGGTGGAATGCTTCATGGAGCAGAAAACGTCCTATACATATAAATAACACAGGCAACAGCAATGCATTAACCGATTATCAGGTGATGATTAATATAACTTATGACAGCGATATGCAGGCTGATTTTGATGATATAAGGGTAGTGAATGAAACTTCGGGCGAAACTGTTCCATACTGGATAGAGAACAAATCAGATGGTAATTGGTGCAAGATTTGGTTCAATGCCTCTTACATACCAGCGAGTTCATGGTGCAATGATACCTACTATTTATATTACGGCAACCCTTCTGCCAGTTCTGCGAGTGATGGCGATGCAACTTTTGAGTTTTTTGATGATTTTGAAACGGATAGAGGATGGTCAAAAGTCGATCCTTCTGCGACTGATAATTATATTACTTTAGATTTCACTACGAACAAGCGATTGGAATATGAATTAGGGCGTGGAGACGAGGCATATGTTTACAGAAGCTACGGAGGAGTAACCGATTTTGTTTTGGAATATACGGAAAAAGCTTGGGCAGCAGCAGGAGGGGGAAGTGACCACGTTGGGCTTGGATTAGGTTCGGCATTAGGGGGACTAAAGAGTGCTCCTCCAGATGATGCTCTATGGTTTATATATAATACGTATGATGATAGCTTACGTATTATGAAGTTAGAGGGGGGCACGTTAGGGTCAGTCGCAGAAGGGAGTATTACTGAAAACACAGTTTATTATATGCGGGTAGAGAAGTCTGGTTCAGATGTGAGTTTTAAAGCATATTCAGATTCAGCCCGAACAAATCTTGTGGCTTCCAGCTCTGTAACGTTTTCAGGTGATTCATCTTTTGTAAATTATTTATTCGCTATCACAACGGAAGGAGAAGGTTCTTCTTACGCTCAGGAAGGTTGGATTGACGACATCCGCGTCCGCAAATACACCTCCCCAGAGCCAACAGCAGAATTAGGTAGTGAAGAGGAACAAGATTATCCTCCCATACCCATAATAACAGGTAACACAACCTATAACTTTGGCGTTAATTATACCTTTACAGAAGGAAGTAACGGTGTTGATACTGATTCCTTTAATATTTCATGGAGCAACAATACTGCCAGTGGCTGGCAGAATGGCACGACCGATTTATATTTCAATCATACCACGCAGCCACACGGTTATGTGGCAATAGATATATGGGCTTACAACTCAACAGAAGGAAAATTATCGGAAGCCCCCGCTTCAGATAATGTGACCGTGCCGAATAATGCCCCCGTTATAACCAATACCTCCGATTGGCAGGGCGATGAAGGTGAACTCGTGTATCTGGATTTTGATTGCGCAGATGCAGATGGTGATACTTGCACCTTCTCAACCAATGCCACTAAAGGCTCACTCAACACAACAACAGGTGTTTTTGAGTGGCAAACCGATGATACCTCACAGGGGACATATATATGGTATTTCAAAGTAGAGGATGGGTGGGGAGGAGAAGATATATATGTTGCAACAATAATCGTAAATGACGTGTACCAACCCACCGATATAAGTATATTAAATGAAAGCATTAATTTATTATTGAAGGAACAAAAAATGACGGGGCTAAGTTTTCTATTGGGTATATTGATAATAGCGGCACTGGTATTTCTCTTGCTCGGGGTGCTCGTTTCAAATTCAGTTCTGACACTCATGGGTGCAGTAACCTCTTTCATTGCCATGGCTCTCCCCATCCCTATGATGCCCGATTATCCCTATTTCGGCATCGCGCTCACGGGTGTTCTCTTCCTTTTCGGTATCATCGGTTTTATCATCACATTCTATCAGTGGCTCACATCATATCACGAGAGAAGAGGTTATCATAAATGGGAGCGGTATTTTGAGTAATGAATAAGGAGGTGATGTAAAATGAGTGAAGAAATAGATGATATGGATGGGATTTTTGATGAAGAAAATCTCGATAGAGAAGATTTTGACAGAGAACCGATACTGCAACCGAGCGTGGATTATCTGCGTGAACTTACAAAGCTTCCAAAAGTCCCAGAACGATTGCAAAAACTGTTTTGGTCCTACTATGGAAAGGATATATTATTGGGCAACTTGGATCGGGAAGATCTCAAATCACTCAACAACAGGGTAGGGCTGATTGTGGCAATCGCACATATCACACAACCCGACTACGAGCACACAGGTGAGATGTTCTTGGATTACACAAATCTCAAGCATTATGTATGGAACCAGAGCCGGCGTGGAAAAGAAGGTTTTGAACGTGTGATGCAAACACAGCAAACAAAGATGTCAATCCAGCGCAGTGAACAGCAGCCATCACTCATATCGCCGCGCCGAAACCCTCTCTCATTCTTGTTCCCGAGGAGGAGGTGAGGTATATGGATCCCATATCATTCTCAATCATATTTATCTTGGTGCTCATCATCGTGGTTCTGCTCGCACTGCCCCTTATAGTTAATATTCCCATTTATCGTCTGCTTCTTGTGAAGATGCGTGGCTCTATGCTGATTCTACTTCTCAATCCCTACAAAAAGATCGAGCTGAAAGAAGCGAAAGCAAAATCATCAATTCTCGAAACGAAAGACCACTATTATTTTTTAAATGTGCCCGATGCGGTGTATCGCATGTGGAATATTCCCATTGCCATAGCATACCACAAATACGGCGCAATTCTGCCGCCTCAAAACATTATTCACGCCTCAAAGATGCGCGAACTGGGATTCAAAAACATAGGTGAGGTGAAGCTTGCAATAGAGCAACTTCAGAGGAGATTATACGGTGATAAGAACACACCAGGCTTGATGGCATTTCGTGAAGAGCTGAATAAAAGACTGAAAGAAATAGAGCACGATTTACAACAAATTGATCTTTTCACGCTTCCTCACAGTATCCTTGAAAAAATACAGGCTGGGCATGTCCCGAACGAATTAAGGGGTATGTTCAAATCCAAAGGTCTAAAACTACCGAAGAAATGCGAAATCAAAGAGATTGATGAGGATACATGGCAAATCAAAGGTAATCCAGAGAATTTTATCGTTTCACGTGAAGGGGAACAAAGCAAAGTGCGCAGAGATGTGAATAAGGCGGAAATGGAAGCGGAACAGGAAGAAATCAAAGAAAGACTGGAAGAAGTCAATCGCGAAATTGAGGATACGCAATCACAGCTCGATACGCTTGAGAACGTTGAAGTGGCAGAAGCCGGGGTAATCAAAATCCAAGACATATTTAATTTTCTGGAAAAGAACCTCTCCACCGATGTGCTATTCTCCATCATTGAGCGCAGCGTTGCCGAAGAATTGCGAGGGATGCGCGATTACTTTGGAAAATTTCAGCAGATGCTGCCCACTATTATCCTCCTTATCATTGTCTTCTTAATAGCGTATCTTGTGATCACGCATGGCGGTGGTGAAACGTTCAGCCGTATCGGTGAGGCTGCCACGAAGGTAATACCGAATATAGGAGCTCCACCGTCACCATAACATGAATGGGAAAAACCCTTTTTATGGAAGAAGCACAGGTTACCGTCCACAGCCTCGCCCAACAGAATTTATATGGGCATCCAATCTCGCAACGTTGTTAATAGACTGCGTGGATACCGCAGCCGCTTTGTGGAAAGAACTGGCGCTGTATGGACGCGTCAAGCCCGGTTCTTTTGAGGTTTTCATGCAAAACTTCCGCTCGCTTGTATATCACACATCGGAATACATCTCAAGGGAAGATGCAAAAAAAGAAATCGTTAATGAGGCGGAGGAACTGTTCAGTAATGATTTACGCCTGAACAAGCTTGATTATAATGCAGTAAGCCATGCGCTGGAGACTTTCTCTAAGTATAACAAGGCGATACATCACACAAAAGCGCTCATTAAGATTATTGAAGAGGTCAATATTGTGGTGGATGACGGCACATGACATATACAGAACTTAATCTGGAAAAAACACCCTTTATTGATAAGATACGTGATGAACTGATCAACCACGAACAGGGTAAGTTCATCCTCGCCACCGGTGCGCCAGGTTCGGGCAAGTCAATGGCGATGATCAGACTGGCGGAGAAGATAGATGAGAATTTTAGTATTGATCGTATTTCGATCGGGCATCTCACGCCTTTTATCAAGCTTTTACAGCAGGCAAATGAAGGGAAATTACCCCACGGGTCATGTATCCTTGCGGATGAGGCTGGGGTATTCCTCCCCGCGCGGGAATGGCACTCGGCACAGAACCGTATTCTTTCTCTCATTTTCCAGGTTATCCGCAAATATGGGCTTCTCGTGATTTTTACCGTGCCCGCCAAGCGCATGATAGATATTCACGGAATAATTCTCGCGCGATACTACGGTGTGGGGCGCGGCGTGAATTATAAGAAAAAACGCAGTTATTTCACGTTTTATGAGTTAGAATATGACGATTGGAGTGATCACCTCTACCGGCATCTCCTCAAAGACGGGAACGGGGAAAAGGTAAATATATGGGAGATAGCGTTACCCCAAAGCATTGATTTTGAGGAATATGAGCGGAAAAAAGACGAAATGATAGGAAAATTGCTCAAGAAGGCACAGGATATATTCACGAAGATAGAGGGAAAAGCGGGAGGAGAAGAAAAGGAAAAAGAGACGAAGAAGAAAGAACAAAAGAAACAGAAACCGAGTATAGAAGGGAAAAGAAGATTGATTTATCCCCGTGTTCCTGTTTTAATGAAAGAGTTGAATATCTCAGAGTTCCGTGCATGTAATCTTTTGGGAATAGATCAAACAGATTACAGAAGATGGAAAAATACCATGATTGTCCCTCACGAGGAGGAGTTATCCGCAGTAGCAGCTATTTAAACTAATTTATAAATAGCACTTCTTCCTTTGCAAAAATCCCTTCCCCTTTATCTCCTTTTTTCTTTCCCCTTAGACTAAACTACGCCCGCACGAGGTGCGAAAGCTTTATATAACCCCTTACATAACCTATTTGTATGTATCTCCATAATAGGAGTAAGTTAGGAGGTGATGCGATAAGAAGTGATAAGAAATAAGGTAAAAGCGTATCTCGCACTGGTATGGTCAATGGCAGTGATACTCGCCATGCAAGGCATCCAACCATGGCGGAAGGCACTTGCTGACCGACGGGGACAGACAGGGACCATAATGGCAATAGTCACTGGTGCGATAACGGTGCTGCTCGGTGTCATCATATTCGCGAACATCAGGCATGCGATGCCCGCAGTGAATGATTCTGTGGCAAACTCAACAATGTCCACAGTCGGCACGATATTCTATTCGGCAACGAATCTGGTGGTCATCGGGTTTATCGTATTGGCGGCAGTATTCATCTTGGCAGTTGTGAACAGACTCAGGGCGTGATTTCGGGACAATGACAGCGAGAGACGTCATGCGGGACAGGCGGGGACAGACACAGACAATAATGACGATTATCACGGGTGCGATAACGGTGCTGATAGCAGTGCTAATTTTCGCGAATGTGTTGAGCGTAGCACCAAAGGCGGGCATCTCCGTAACGAACGAAACATGGAACTTCAATGGTTCAGATAGCTCCACCTATACAAAGCAACTCGCTCATGGGTATCTGGTGGAAGGGACGGTAAAAGTTTACAACAGTTCATATACATTTACAGAGGATACGGACTACACGGTGGATTACACCGCGGGAAAAATCACAAATATGAGCACGGGCGCTATCGGCGGGCACAGTGATTTCGCTAATTATACAGATACGTTCGGTGTGGACTATCAATACGAAGAAGCGGAGACTGTTGCCACTAGGCAGACAACAGCAACCATTTTCTATTCGTCAGTTAATTTACTGGTGATAGGATTCATAGTGCTTGCAGCGATATTTATATTAGCGGTGGTAAGCAGACTGCGAAAATAAAGGCAAAATCTTTTTCCTTTTTTTATTTTTTACTTTTTCTTTCCGCGATATATTTCACGCCCTTCACGATTTTCGCTCGCCAAGGTTTTAGCGTGAACGATTTAATGATGTGGCAATTCTCATCAAAGCATATAACATCAATAGTGAACCGCATAAAGAAAGAATGAATGATGACCGTTGAAGGTTTTGGAAAAGAAAAGAGCATTATGTCTTTAAAATCTTTTTTGAACATCAAGCCAAAAAAACTTCTCAAAAATGATTCTGAATAGATCATTTCTCTATTTTCCATTAAATCTTCTTCGCCAAAGTCTTTTTTCATAAAACCTCTTTTGCCAGAAATCCTCTTGACCAATATTTCTGCTCAGGCAACTATCTGCCATACTCTTTTCGTAAAGTGCCCGTGCCGCCTCTTGCCAGTTCTCATACAAATTGCAGTTGGAACTCATTATCTCATTTACCCGGGATCTCCCACCCTGGAAAAAGAACCAGTATGAAAATCTAAAACCTTCTATGCCATGATAACCGCATTCGGCTGCTACA
>Ga0164318_10003343_pt1 | contig 15169 bp, 5 predicted proteins | sample GuaBasSedimGuay9_FD_113734 | JGI IMG/M metagenome (GOLD analysis project Ga0164318, IMG submission 113734) | Subseafloor sediment microbial communities from Guaymas Basin, Gulf of California, Mexico - Guay9, Core 4571-4, 0-3 cm | ecosystem: Environmental > Aquatic > Marine > Hydrothermal vents >...
CGATAGGATTTCAATAGGAGCTATTACCCATTCAGCAAAGGCAATAGATTTTTCGCTCGAGTTAGATTAATCAGAGAAATATCCAGCATATAAAAATTATGAAAAAAATTATTTTTATTAACTTTTCAATAATTTTGTTTTTGTGTACCTCTATAGTTGCTGGGGGTGAATCAAAAAGGTTAATTATTGAAAATTTCGAGGACGGTGCTAAATATAATTTAACGGGAGGGCTTAATAAAAATTTTTTCTCTGGGGATGTAAAGAAAAAAGCGCCTTGGTGCATGAGTAAGACAATTAAGAGTAAGGGGCGCGGCAAGGTGCTTAAAATAGATTATGATGTTAGCATAGGGAAGGCAGGCTTTGTATTAAATATTTCTGATAAAAAATTTTTCCATCGGTTTAATGAAATTGGTTTTTTTATAAGAGGTGATGCGGATACTTTAAAAGTGGAACTGAATGGAAAAGACGTTCATGAGTATATTGTTGAAGGAATAACGGATAAGTGGCAAGAGATAATTATTCCGTATGAAAATTTTAGTAAATACAAGCTTCTTTCTCCCAAATCAATTTTTGCGATTCAGATTGTGCTTGATAATAAGCTACTCGATAACAAAAAAGGAACCCTTTTTATCGATGATATTTCCCTTTCAACCTTTCGTAGAAAGAAGTTCATCCTCGAGGGTCTTAATAAACCCAGTAAAATATTAAAAATTAACGATGCATCCATTAGCAGGATGCCCTACCAGGCCCAGAAGTTTAACATTGTTTCTAAATATAGTTATGCTAAGAAGGATGAGGAATTTCTTGGAATACGTTTTGAAGCATCGACTGATAATAGATATTGGTTTTATATTGGAAGTGACCTGATTAAAGATGATTCATTTTTTTCAGCAGAGTGGGATGCTAAGTATTTTGAAGGAGGTATATATTATTTACGGGCGGTTGCTTTATTCAAACATTCAAATTGGGTGGCAGGGAAAGAAATAAAAATAAAAATTGAAAATGATTTTGATTTTTTAGATTTTCTTGATCAGATTGAAAGAAAAAGTTTTTATTACTTTTTATCTGAACAGGATAAAGAAACGAGTCTAATAAAACAAAGTACTCTACTTGACGCTCCATTTGATACACAGGCATGCGGTTTAGCTCTTTCGGCGTTTTGCGTTGGGGCCGAACGTAATTTTATCACCCGTGCTGATGCAGCAAGTTATGTTTTAAATATACTTAATACGTTCATTAATGACATATCTTATTATTACGGTTTTTATCCTAAATATATCAACAAAAATTATACCCCTTTTGACAAAGGGCCGTCGGGAGATATATTAGCAACAACGTATCTTATCGCAGGTGCATTAACCGTAAGTCAATATTTTGATAAACAGGATGATATAACTGAAAGAACTATACGCCAGAGGGCTAATCTTTTATGTAAAAATGTGCAATGGAAGCGTGCTCTGTCAGTCGATGAAGGGAAAAAATATATTTTAGCTCAAAGAGTATTTAAAGATGGAAAGGTGAGTGGATGTTTAGAAGGATACAGTGAAGCAATTTTATCATATATTCTTGCAATATCATCACCCAATCTAGGAATATCTGCTTCGAGTTGGGATGCATGGACAAAAACATATACCTTTTCATCATATAGCGTATATAAAGTCTTAGAGAATCCGTCTCTTTTAGTTCATCAGATACCTCATATATGGCTTGATTTAGATGAAGAAACTGGCCCATATGTTGATTATTATAATAACTCTATTTTAATAACTTTTATTAATCGGGAATTTAGCTTAAAAGAGAATAGTTATTCAGGAGAAATTTGGGGACTTACTCCTTGTGTTGGCCCCAGGGGTTATTATGCATATGGGGCACCTCCTCCCAAGAGCAATGTTCATAATGATGGCACAATTTGTCCCTCTGCAAGTGGTAGTTCAATTATTTTTACTCCCACGCTTTCCAAAGCGGCTTTATATTCTTTGTATGATAAATACGGTGATAAGATTTGGGGTAAGTATGGTTTTTATGAATCTTTTAATCCCAAGGATAGTTATTATAAAGAGTTTTATACCGCGATAAACGCCGGCAACTTAATTTTACAGATTGAGAATTACCGTTCAGGTCTATTGCAGAAATTGTTTATCGAGAATAAAAACATTAAAACTACACTGAAAAGAATAGGTTTCAAATAATACGGCAGCTATTAAAAAATATTTTAAGGGAAATTTTTTAACAAAGTAGTTTTTATTTATATTTGGTATGGATAAATTCAAACTCTTATCAAAATTTAAACCATGCGGCGATCAGCCGGAGGCTATTAAAAAAATTTCGGCGGGTTTTGCCAAAAGGCTAAAAAAACAAGTTTTAGTAGGAGTTACCGGATCGGGAAAAACTTATACCATGGCTCATATTATTGAAAGGGTAAGAAAACCGACTCTTGTAATTTCGCATAATAAAACATTGGCAGCTCAATTATATAGTGAATTTAGGGAATTTTTTCCTAATAATGCGGTTGAATATTTTGTTTCATATTATGATTATTATCAACCTGAAGCGTATATCCCGCATACCGATACATATATTGCCAAAGATGCTTCGATAAATGAAGACCTTGATCGTCTTCGCCTCGCAGCGACGAGTTCCATTCTTTCTCGAAGGGATGTAATTGTTGTCTCAAGTGTTTCATGTATTTATGGATTAGGCTCCCCTGAGGATTGGTCGGGATTGCTTATTCAAATTTCTAAAGGTGAAGAAATAGATCGTGATGAATTTCTTAAAGATTTGATAAAGATTCAATATATTAGAAATGATGGGCAATTTAGTCGAGGAACTGTGAGAGTTCGGGGGGATAATATTGAGATTTTTCCTTCTTACGAGGAGCGTCCTGTTAGAATTGCCTTTTTTGGTGATAAGATAGAAGAAATTTCGATTTTGGATTCCAAGGATTTTTCTGTATATGCTTCTTTAGAGAAACTTGCGATTTATCCTGCAAAGCATTTTGTGACTACGAGCGAACGCATCGAGGATGCTATTCATTCGATAAAGGAAGAGTTAGTCGAACGACTGAGAGAGCTTAATAAGCAGAACAAAATACTCGAAGCAAAAAGACTTGAGTCCCGTACTAATTATGATCTCGAGATGCTTCGTGAGATAGGCTATTGCACGGGTATCGAGAATTACTCCCGCCATATTTCAGGACGTCCTGCAGGGTCAAGGCCATTTTCATTGATTGACTATTTTGGCGATGATTTTTTAGTAATTATTGATGAATCCCATGTAACCATTCCGCAATTAAGGGGGATGTATAATGGGGATAGGGCTCGTAAAGAGACGTTAGTTGAACATGGATTTCGTCTTAGATCAGCTCTTGATAATAGGCCGCTTAATTTTTATGAGTTTGAAAAGTTAGTACAACAAATACTTTTTGTTTCTGCGACTCCCGGGCCTTATGAACTTAAGAAAGCACAACAGAAAGTAGAGCAGCTTATTCGTCCTACAGGGTTGCTGGATCCGGAGATAGAAGTGCGTCCCACAAAAGGGCAAATAGATGATCTTATAAAGGAGGTAAAGTCCAGGGCGGATGGGAAAGAACGTACCTTAGTGACCACGCTTACTAAAAGGATGTCAGAAGATCTTTCTCGTTATTTAAGTGACGTTGGCATTCGTGTGAGATATATTCATTCTGAGCTTGATGCAATTGAGAGGGTGGAGGTGCTCAGAGGATTACGTCTTAAGCGTTTTGATTGTTTAGTAGGAATAAATCTCCTGCGTGAAGGACTTGATTTGCCGGAGGTTTCTTTAGTAGTTATTCTTGATGCGGATAAAGAGGGTTTCTTGAGGAGCGAGGTTTCTTTGATCCAGACTGCCGGTCGGGCGGCGCGTCATATAAATGGACGGGTTATTATGTATGCAGATACAATTACTAAGTCAATGGAGAAAGCGATTTCTGAAACAAAGAGGCGGCGAAAGTTGCAAATGGAATATAATAAAGCTCGGAACATAACACCGCGTTCGATTGAAAAATCTATAAAAGAAGGCATTGAAAAAGAAAGGCAATCTAAAGATTTTGTTCGAGAGATTGCTGGCATAACGGAAAAAGAAGACCATATGCGAAATTATTTGTCACATCTTAGGAAGTTAATGGAGGATGCTGCTTCCGCCCTTGATTTTGAACGTGCTACAAAGTTAAGGGATAAAATACTTGATATCCAGCAAGAAAGTGGTATAAAGGTAATTGACGACATCAGTTATCGAACGAAGTGAAGATAACTGATAAGTCGGAAATTATTCCTCTGGATGGGAATTAAGATAAAGAATTAACTTATGAGGTAAATATATGAATCGTACTAAAATTATTGCAACAATCGGGCCTGCAAGCTGGAAGAGGCAGGTCATAAAAAAGATGATAGAAGCGGGCTGTAGTGTATTTCGTCTTAATTTTTCACACGGAAATCACGAAATCCATGCAGCAAATATAAGGAATATCCGGGATATAGCAACGAAATTGAACCGTCCTATTGCAATTATTGCTGATTTGCAGGGACCGAAGATTCGTACTGGTAGACTTGATGGGGAAGTTGTTCAATTAAGAAGGGGACACAAGATTGAATTGACTACAAAAAATATTATCGGCAATGAAAACCGTATTATGGTTGATTGGCCCCATCTTCCCATGGTTGCTAAGGTGGGTATGACTATACTATTATCAGAAGGAAGGATAAAACTTTGTGTTTTGTCTCGGTCTAGGGCAGGACTGAGATGCCGCATTGTGCAGGGTGGAACATTAGGGGAACGGAAGGGAGTCAATATATTAGGGATTAAGCTAAGGTCAGTTTTAACGGGTAAAGATAAGCGTGATATTAAGTTTGCTGTTCAGCATGGTGTAGATGCATTTGCTCTTTCATTCATTCAGAATGCTTCTGATGTTGTGACTGTTAAAAAATATATAAAAAGATTCAAAGAAGGGCTTCCGATTATTGCAAAGATTGAAAAGCCGGAGGCAGTATACAATTTGGGGAAAATTCTAAGGGAAGTTGACGGAGTTATGGTTGCTCGTGGTGATTTAGGTATAGAAGGCCGGCTGGAAAAAATACCAATCTGGCAGAAAAAGATTATTCGAGAGGCAAATGCCGATACTAAAATTGTCATAACCGCGACACAAATGCTTGAATCTATGATTACTGAGGCAACTCCTACTCGGGCTGAAGTAACTGATGTTGCGAATGCTATATTTGATGGTACGGATGCTGTTATGTTGAGTGGAGAAACAGCAGTAGGTAAATATCCTGTGCAGGCCGTAAGAATGATGAAAAGAATAATTCGTTCAGCCGAAAAAAATAATATAATTAAATACTACCTTGATTTATTTAATTCAAAAGAAGTCTCTCTGCCTTTCTCAATAGCACATGCTTCAATTGATGCCGCTCGTGAAGCACAGGTTAAAGCAATTATAGTTTTTACTTTGTCTGGTTTTACGGCACGTTTTATTTCGGAGCGTCGCCCTCAGACACCTATTTTTGCTCTTACACCGAATAAATCGGTTTATAACAGCATGAGTATGTTATGGGGTGTATATCCTATTCTGATCGAGTTAGGAAAAAATATAGATGTTGTTATACGGAATGGGATTAATCAAATCAAAAGAAGAAAACTTTTAAAAAATGGAAATCGCGCAGTCATTGTATACGGTCTTGCAGAAAAGCGGGGCGGGGCAGATCGTATGAGAATAATAACTATAGGTGAAGATGGTGTTTAAAAATATATTTTTTAATGAAAATGTTTGCGGTAATATAAAAATTGCTCTTGATAAGGAATGGCTAGAGACTAATAGTATAGGCGGGTATTCTTCTTCTACTGTTATAGGTGTTAATACCCGTAGGTATCATGGTCTTTTAATTGCCGACTCTGATGAGACAGAAGAACAGATACTTTTTCTTTCCAAACTTGAAGAACAGATAATAATCGGTGAAGATTCATATTATCTTTCCTGTAACATCTATCCTGATACGATTCATCCGACCGGTTTTATTTACTTAAAGGAATTTCGTTTGGATCCGTTTCCAACCTTTGTGTATAAAATTGATGAAACTGAAATTGAAAAAAAAGTGTTTATGGTGCATGGGGAAAATACGGCGAGTATCATTTATAGAGTAATCGAAGGCGCTCAGGATGTGACTTTGAGGCTAAGGCCTCTTGTTGCATTCAGGTCTTATCATTCACTACTGAGAAAGAATGAAGAGATAAATAAGACCTTTAATGTACATGGTACTGTGATTGATTATAGACCATCGGAGGAAGGTTCTTCTTTATTTTTCCATCATAACGGTTTCCATATTAAAGGGACTTCATTGTGGTATTATAATTTTATTTATCCAAAAGAATCTGAACGTGGATTTGATATGGAGGAGGACCTGTTTAATCCCTTTGAAATAAGCTATTGTTTGAATAAGGAGAAAAGCGCATTTTTAGTTGCTACCATCAAAGAGCAGGCTCCTATTAATGCAGAACATTTAGAGGAAAGTGAACTCGCTCGGCGAAATATTTTCATCGAACGCTATACTTACTTGGGAAATTATTCAGATAATCCTTCTATTAATACAACGGCCTATCGTTATCTTATCCGTTCCAGTGACGCTTTTATTATTAAACACAAAGACGGTTCTAACAGCATTAAGGGGGGGTATCCATGGTTTAAGGAATGGGGACGAGATAGTATGATTTCACTCGCAGGCCTTACGCTTGTTATGGGCCGGTTTGATATAGCAAGGAACGTTTTAAAAAGATATGTTAGATATATCAAAAATGGACAATTGCCGAATTATTTTTCTGAAAGCACCTCGATTCCTGTATACAATTCTATTGATACGGCTCTTTGGTTTTTTTTAGCTGTATATAAATATATAAGCTATACTAATGATTTTTATTTTGTTGTTGATGAACTTTATGAAGGGCTGAAGGAAATCAGCCGTTTTTTTATTATGGGAAACGATGCTTCCTTGAGAATGGATTCTGACGGCCTGATTTATTGTAGTAAGGAGCATGCACAAGGGACGTGGATGGATGCACAAGTAGAAGAGGTGGAAGTTACACCGCGATTCGGAAAGATTGTTGAAATAAACGCTTTATGGTTTAATGCAGTTAAACTACTTGAGCTCATTAGCCGTCAATGTGACGAAGAGGAAAATTATAAAAGATACAGCAAGCTTTCAGAAAAAATAAAGGAGAATTTCATGCCGCTTTTTTGGAACGACAGGAAACAATGTCTTTATGATTATGTTGATGGTAATCACAAAGATGATTCTATCCGTCCAAATCAGATATGGGCTGTTAGTATACCTTTTTCTTTATGTCCTGATATGGCTAAACGCAGCATAGTGGAGAATGTTGAACGGGAGCTTCTTACCATGAACGGATTAAGAAGTCTTTCTGCTAGTGATGCCCGTTATATTGAAAAATATTCAGGTGACTGGCATTCCCGTGATAATGCATATCATCAAGGTACGGTTTGGCCTTGGCTGATTGGCGCATTCATTGATGCTTACATAAAAGTAAACGGGCATACAAGCAAATCGAGGGAAGTATGTGAGGTACTTTTAAAATCACTTTTTCATCATGTGCTCAATGATGCCGGCCTTGGATATATTTCAGAAATTTTTGACGGTAATTTTCCTCATAAAGCACGGGGATGTATTGCGCAAGCATGGAGTGTTGCTGAAGTCATTCGTGTTTATCATGAATATGTTCTTACCAAAAAGCCACAGTTGATTTCTTTTTAAAAAGAGAGTTATTCTTCAATAAACCAGAGTAGATACATTTTCATTCTTTGAGTCGCACTGTAACCAAAATGTAATTGCTGAACAAATTCTAGGAATCTATAACCCATACAACAGAGATATTCTTTCATGTGAATACCCCCTTTTTTAATGACCCCCGCCGTTTTGCTTCGTTTGAAGTTGAGGCAGCAAAACGAAGCAGCGGGGGGAATTTGCGCCTCTTACATTCATCCTGAATACGGCGTATCCGCCACGTCGTATGGCGGAAAATCCCGCTCTTTCTGGCGCAGGAAATAATTTCTTGCAAGAAAGAGCGGGATAATTTCAAATAAATAATCGATTGCTAGCACATTCGAAGTCGTGTTTTTCATAACCCTTATTTACATTATCGTTTCATATCTTTTTAACTTAACTTTAAAAAGTAAGGAAAATAAGTTAAGTTAAATTAAAGCTTTTTTTCACAATACAAACAGTAAGACGCAATTGATGCATCCTCCATTCAATACATTTTATGTCGATTTTTATAAAATAGGAGGAAAAAGCATATAAGCTCTTGATATTAAATAGGTTAAGAAAAATATAATTATTTTTAGTGAATTTGTAATTTATATATATATATGGTATATTTTATATTGGTTAAGTTTATATAATACGAGATAGCCGGGTACCTGAAACTTATGAAAGTTTTAGGAAACGGCTATTTTTTTTATAATAAATTAATGTAGGGATAACTCTGCATTTAGTTAAGGAGGAATGTGTATATTTTCATTATATACATTTAAAAAATAAGAATGAAACCTATACAAACGAGAAAAAAATTTTTGTTTCTTAAAGTAATTAGTACAATAGTCGTCTGTATATTTACATATACTACAGTTGCATCGTCTGCACCTCCTCCTTTAGTGTATAAAGTACAAGTTCCATCAAAGAACGGAAAAATGAAAGAACGGTGGAAGCCTACTGAAGAATCTGAGGCTAAACCGCTTGTTGTACATATACAGGATGCGCATACATCTCTTGAAGCCCAGGAAAATATTGCAGCTATAATAGAGCATTTTGTTACCTCATCAGAAGATAAAGAAGAGATTGAAGATGACCCAAATCTTACTCCTCGAGGCCGAGATAGGAGAGTTGATAAATTACTGATCTGTGCTGAAGGTGCACAAGGAATATGTGATACAACTCTTTTTTCTTCTTATCCGGATCAAGATGTAAAGGAAATTATTGCTCACCGTTTTATGGAGAAGGGAAAGTTTACGGGTTCTGAATATCAGGCAATCATATCTCCTGAACCGTTTGAACTCTACGGAGCTGAATCACGCGATTTGTATATTGAAAATTACCAGGCCTATCTTACCGTAATAAAAAAACGCGACGGTATACTGGCAGAAATTGAAAAAATAGAGGATTATCTTAATAATTTAAAAGATTCTCTCTTTTCAGAGAAACTTAAAAAGACTGACGCCCTTTTTACAGACTATAAGTTAGGAATAAAATATATCGTTGATCATATAATTGATCTTTTTACACTCTCCCAAGACGAAGGCATTGAATTAACTAGCTATCCTAATCTTTTTCTTTTCTATGAAGCAATAATGCGTGATGGTTTGATTAATCATAGCAGTGTCACAGAGGAAAGAAGTGAGCTCATAAAGTTACTTATCGAGCGGAATGTTACTATATCAAATCATGAACAGTTTCAGAGCGGAGAGATTAGTGAAAAGGAATTCTATGTATATCTTAGAAATCTTATTAAAGAACATGCATTGAATGAGAATGAGTGTCGTAATTTTCTCATGCATGCTGATTATCTTGAGTTAATGAGCCGTGTTGATGTTCAACAACTAATGTATGAAGTAAGAAGGATAAGATGGGAGATTGAAGATCGTATTTCATTTTTACCCGCGGAAAAAAGAATAGTCAAACTACTTCATAATTTTGAAATTCTAAAAACTTTAGTTAACCTTCAAGCTTTGTATCAAGATGTTGAATATTTCAATGAACATAGGGATGAGTTTAGGCAAGAATATATTAAAGAATGTTTAAAGACAATTTGCCCTGAGGGTCAATCTGTTTTCAGTTTATTTAATTTAGATTTTACTCTTAATTCCATAGAAGAGTTTTACTCTGCTGCGCATGAGCGAAATAGCGCATTAGTAGTTAATACATTGAATCAGGCAAGAAAAGAAGAATATAAAAGTGATATAGTTCTTCTTATAGCCGGTGGGTATCATACAAATGGTATTACCGAAGAGTTGAGAGAACAGAATGTTCCTTATATAGTAGTAACTCCCAATATTACAAAAATAGAACCTGATATTCCATATGAAGACCGTATGCTTCTTAAACTCACTCCGTTTGAAAGTCTTATTAATAATCCTGCTACAAGCACAATTGCATTCCAGCTCCTTACGGCACGTAAGCCTCTTGTGACGTGGTGGGATGAAATCACTCAACTGTTACCGCAGAATATTTTAGACGAAGGCATGACGGTCGATATTAAACAATCCCACGAACGGGCTGTTATATTGGCGTTGTATCTTTTCGGGTTTATGCGATTTGTTACAGGAGATGAAACAGAGTTTAAGGATATACCCGAGGAATTTTATAAAAAGGTTACACGAGAGAGTGAAGATCAGTTTAAAAAGTTTTTAGTTGATAATAATTGGAAGCCCGCTTTGTCATTAAAGGATAAGCTATCATTTGCAGGAAAGGCAAAAGATGTGAAAGAACCTTATTCAGTAATTTTTAATATTGAAGGAGAAGACGGCCGCGGAACGGTTACGTTAAATGTAGAAAAATTCCTAACCGATATTGATACCGCACTTGAAAGAGGCGGTGAGGCAGTTGTTGAAGAGGTCGTTAGGCTTAACAGTGAACAACTTACCGCACTTTATAAGACTATTCTTAAACATCTAACCATTGCGTTGCCTGTTGAGGAAACTGTGGCAGATTCAATAGGCGTTTCTAATGTTATAAGAGAAACTGGTATGCCTAAAAGAGAGCCTCTGCGAACTGATACAGTTGCGAAGCCTCAGCGTCCAGGTAGAAAGGATGAGGCTGGAAGGGATAAAGGAGGAGGATTTAAAAATTTTATTGCTGCCTTTTTTATATTTTCTTTTATTGTAGGCATAGGAGCAAGAATTGCAGGGGCGGCAGTTGTTAGTACACTTCCGATTAAGAAACATTTGAACGTTCTTAAAGATGCTAAAGTTATTTCTTCATATTTATATAAAAAAGAAAAAGGTGTACAAGTTGGTTCGTTCTCCGATGCGGCGAGTGCTCAGAATTTGAAGGCCAGAATTGAAAAAACAAAGGGTCTTCCGGGTGGAGCAGCTGTATATATTGAAGAAGAATCGATAAAGGAAAAAAGTGTATATAGAGTTTTTCTTAAACAGTCACCGCTTCAGAAAGAAATAAAAACTACAACTAAAGTAAAGAAGGAAAAGCCTGTACAAAAGATGAAAAAAGATGTCGGGAAGGCAAAATATTTTTCATATGGTGCCCGTATTGCACCGGGTGAAACTATTCCTTATATTGCATCGACACAAAATTTGGCGAATGCAAGGATATTTGCTGACAGTATTAATAAGTATATTCCAGGAGCTAGTTCTACTGTTAGGAAGAGGGAAGTTGTAATAGACGGGAGGAAAGAGACCTGGTATAGAGTATATCTCGAGATTGTTTCAGACCAGGCAGCCATGGAAGTTGTATATGAATTATTAGGAAAGATTGAAGCAGCCGCGCCTGTATTGTCCCTAGACAGTTATAAACATCTCATCAGAAAAGAATCGGGCGGTCTTGAATGGGCTTGGTCAAATGCCGGGGCTTATGGTCCGTTTCAGTTTACTGCTCAGTCCGCTGAAGAAGTGATTCGACGAAAGAAAGCAATAAATACTGATTTGAAGGTTTTCGAGCAACGTATAAAAAATAAACAGGAACAAATTAAAAAAGAGGCTTCAGCAGCCAAACGTAAGGATTATGAACAAGAGTTGAAAATACTACAATTGAACTATACACGTTTTAAGAAAGATGCCCAAGTTCTTGAGATTATTCCGGATGTATTAATTGAACACTATGATTTTACAAAAGAAATTTTAATTGATGAGGGATTAAGAAGGAAACTATTTCCAAGTGGCAAGAGAGGTTCAAAAGTCAAGTTGCCTGTAGGTCAGCTTCTTTTGTTAACACATGGTCCTTTGAATGCTATGGGAGCAGGTGCTCTTAAGGGTTTATATTATAATGAAATTGATTATCGTATAAGAGTGGGAGAATTATACCCGGATAATATAGAAGCCTTGGATCCGTATACGGATAGACTCCTTGCAACAGAAGGTGCATACAACGCAGGTCTTACATATATACTTGATGAAATAACAGCACGTGGCTGGGAGAATATTTTCAGCAGGACTCAAGGGAATTATAGGGTTAGAAATAAATATACCGGTCAATTGATATTGAATGAAGATAACAGTATTAAATATGTAAAAGATGTTAGAAGGCTTTATCCTGAGACAGCTGATTATATGATGCAGCTTTATCTGTTTCACATTCAGAATAACAGACCTGATATTATTATGGTAACCCCTTCATCTGACCTTAGCCGAGAAGAGGCAAAGACGCTTCATGAGAAGGTTCTTGTTGACGGAATGATGAGGTGGATTGAGAAACAAATGCCATATCAAAGAAAGATAGTTGAGCGAAATATTCGTTCGCTCAAAAGGAAAATATCTCAGAGAAAAGGCAAACAGACCAAATTGAAGAATGAATTAAAAGAAAGACGGAAAGACCTTGCTGATATTAACAGGATGATAAGGGCGGCAAAGAATATAAAGCGATATCAGGATGAGTGTAAAAAGAACGGAAGTATTGCGGCATTGGAATTGTTTCTGCAGGATAGCGGAAAAAGAGGGGCAAGCAACTTTTTTGGCTACAAAGTGAAGAGTGTTATTGAAAATGAGGCATTAAAAGATTGGAGTAGATATAAAGAGAAAGCAGTGTCGAAGGAGGAGGCTAAGAAGGTAAAGAAAGACGTTAAGCGAGGGGTGGAAGAAAAGAAGAGAATCACGGAGCAGCCTTCGGCTGAGGAAGAGGCCGGCTATCCATTCATAAAATCCATTAAAGATTTTTTTAATAATATTTTTCAGTCTTTTATTAATTTTTTAAGTGTAAACCGAGAAAAGTTAATAGGTATTTTTACCGGCGGCATCTTGGGCTGGTTGTTTTCATTATTTAAAAAGAGTTTAGGAGAAAGTTATAACTATCTTGTTACCATAGAAAAGACTTATTTTATCGGCACAAAAAAAGGATATGTGTCGGCTACTGCCCTGCGAGTAATAGTAGGTATTCTCAACATTGCTGGATTTATTCTTTTTGGAACAAAGAACGCGACTATTATAAGAGGTAAAAAAGTAAGAGGGTATTTCCCCTTTACAGTATTGACTTCACGGCCTAAACTTTTTCAAGGAATTGTTTTACTTACACTTATACCATTTTCGTTCGTTTATCCGTCAGGTATGGCTTATGGTATAGGTGCTTTCATTCTTGCAAGATTGATATTCAGATTTAATAATGCATCATATTTTAATTTCATGCTTTTTACTGCTGTGTTTTTGAGCGGAACATTATTTACCGCCTCGCCTGCGATAGGTAAGATGTTATTTGATATGGCGGTTATAGAAGCGGCCGGTTATGCAACATTAATCGGTACAGTTGTTTTTTTGGGTTTAATGCTAATATCACTATTAGGTACACCATCGGATGATGAGCCGATTACCTTTGGCGGAAAACCTATTATTAAAGATGATTTTGATATATTAAAGGATATATTTGTGTATCTTTTTTATAACATGTACATTCCGGATGGATATACTCTGGATGAGGTAAGATCTAAGTTTGAACAAGCAATAAAAGATAAATTTGGCAAGAAATTTTATAACGAGAAATTATATCTTGATAGAGATAATTTTGATATTCGATTGGAAAACAAAGCTTCTGAGGATAATATATCGCCTATGAGAAAGGATGATTGCCTAGAAATTACATTATTATTTAAAGATAAAATTATGCTACTTCCCGAAGAAAAGATTGCCAGTTTTTATATTCGTCAGGTATATGATAAAACAAATGCGGCATCAGATGCGGTATATATTGATATGTCTGAATCTTTTATTTCTGGAGTTGATAAAATAGGTCTTCCATCAGGTATCGGTGTTGGAACATATATGAGGAAGGCTCTTATGACTTGTTTGAAGCAGATAGGGTATAAACGTGTTATTTCTCAAATGCGAGCAAGGACTAAATATATTACTAAGGATCAAGAATGGGGACTGGGCTTGAAGTGGGATCGTGTTAGAATTTTTCATGCTACTACTCTCGAAGATAAACCCAAAAAAGTCCGGTATTATTTGTCTGTTCCTTCATCAATAGCAAATGATGATACATATCAAATAAGTGAATACTTCGATCATTTAGTCTATTTGGTTGCTCCGGATGGAGAGGACGAATTTAATCAAGAGAAATTTATAGGTGAAATACAAACAGCTCGAGAAAAAGTTCCTCAATTTATAGCTCCATTCAAGGAACCAGTATATGTTTTTATTAACGATGATGCTGTTACAGATGATACAATATGTGATTTTGATGGAGCAGCCTTAAATTCTTCGAATGTATATCCGGTATTTTTTTCTTTTAACAAAAAGACTAGTGAGATAATAATGAAACTAGAGAAACTGAGAGATGAAGGATTTATTATTGGAGACAGTTTTTCAGTTATTGGGAAAGATGGAATTGTTGGAGATGATTTGATAAATAAGTTTAAAAATATGGTAATAGAAAGTGATTTTAAAATACGATCTGATAACAGAAATGTTATTGTTATCGATAAAGGAAGTATGTTGGATAACCTTTCACTTCTCCTTAGGGCCATTCATCAAAATAACTTGGGATGGATCGGGCCAGTCTATGCAGATTTTTCCTTTAGCAATATTAGTGAACAGAAAAAACTAATACAGGAAGGAAAATTTGCTGCTACCGTTATGTCTACTATTCAATTTATTCTAAAATATAAAATTGTTGAGAGACAGGAATTAAATACTGCCAATAATTTGCAAGAAGGCATTTTACCATTTCAAGGGTCAATTGATGAATTAAAAGCTTGGCAAGAAGAACTGATGGCAAAAATTGATGAATTAGAGAAGCAAGCTATCATCAAACAAGCTGCTTAATTTCCTTATTTTTCATATCTCCCGAATTGTTATTATGCATTAGATACATTTTAAGTAATTATTTAGCCGATTGAGCAGGAGTTAGAATAATACTGTTTTTTGAGGTATTTTCCGGTGAGCAAGATAAGCGAATCTAAATGACTCAAATAGATTTCGATCTTGAAGCTTGAGAGA
>Ga0164318_10003345_pt1 | contig 15165 bp, 17 predicted proteins | sample GuaBasSedimGuay9_FD_113734 | JGI IMG/M metagenome (GOLD analysis project Ga0164318, IMG submission 113734) | Subseafloor sediment microbial communities from Guaymas Basin, Gulf of California, Mexico - Guay9, Core 4571-4, 0-3 cm | ecosystem: Environmental > Aquatic > Marine > Hydrothermal vents...
AATATTTAAGCCAGAAATCCATTGGTATAATTGACGGAGTGGTTTCTCCTTCATATTTAGCTATATAGCGGGAAACCGCTATATAGCTAACCATTCCGTCATCTTATCTTAACAGTCTCGTTTTTATGAATCTCGCTTTTGATCATAGACCAGATATTTTAATCTTTATTTCAAATCTTTATCATGATAATAGTTTATACTGGGGATGGGAAAGGGAAGACAACAGCAGCTTTAGGGGCATGCCTAAGAGCGCTTGGTTATGGCAAAAAAAGTATAGTTATACAGTTCATGAAGGGTAGAAGTGATGTCGGGGAATACAGGGCTATGAAAGAAATAGGAAAGTTATATAAAGTGTTTCAATTTGGAAGGAAGGAGTTTTTAAAGAAGGGCTTAATAACTAATGAAGATAAAGAACTTGCACGGAATGCTTTAGATTTTGCAATTAAAATATCAAAAAAAGAAAAACCATTTATACTTGTGCTTGATGAGCTTAATGTTGCTGTTCATTTCAACCTTTTAGATATAAATTATGTCCTGCGAAAGCTAAAGGAGATCCCAAGAGAGGTGAATATTATAATAACAGGGAGAAAAGCAAAGAAGGAGATTATAGAAATTGCTGACATAGCAAGTGAGATGAAGGAATTAAAGCATCACTTCAGAAAAGGTGTAAAGGCGGTAAAGGCAATAGATTATTAATTATATCTTTTTTACCTTTCCCGGTGTTGGTTCATAACATAAGCCCTCGGCAAGGAGCTCATTTATTGCGTTCTCAATGTCTACCTCGCTACCTTTAACAACCTCCAATATTTTTGAATATTCCAAACCTTCAGGATTCTCTTCCAATAACCTTAATATCTTGTCCTTTATCTTTTCTTCCTTTGCATCTTCTTCAAAAAGCAAACAATCCAAAATATCCTTACTTATACCTTCACTTTTCAGCTTTGCCTCAAGCTCCTTTTTATCATCAATCTCCCCTGCATACGACTGTATCTTCCCTCTTGCATAATTAAACATTTTTATTCTATGCACTATTTCAAGCATTCTTATTATTTCTTCATTGATATCTTTTACATTTCTTATAATTTCTGGTAACAGGTACACTTCTCCATCATATTCCCTTACTCTGCCTATGACATCAACAATATCACCAATATTAACCTTATCTACCATGTCCACATTTTCAAAAAATTTTGCTCTTATTGTGTCAGAGCCATCATCTAAAACTATGTTTGCATAGCTCCTGTTTTCGTTCACAAATTTATTAACGACGGTTGCCATTATTCTTGCCCTTGCAACCCTGTCCCCATATCTTGTTAACACATAACTAATGCCTTTCTCCTCATCCCTAACCCATTCCCCATTATTCAAATCTGCAATCCTTACTTTTTTTGCCGTCTGTCTTATTGGCATAACCCCACACTTTAAAAATATGTTTTATTTTTAAATTCTTTAAAAACGGAAACAATTAAATATTATGCTCTACACGACCAGAACCTTTAATTACGAATACAGCATGAGAGAAGCGGATGTTGTGTTATTAGGTATACCTTTCTCATCCACCGAGATTGGCAATGATACAAGGCATGGGCCTTTATTTATTAGGAACGCTATAAAGATGGTCACAGGCTACGATAGCGAGCTCGGAGTAAATCCATTTAAGAAGTTTAAATTTCATGATGCAGGGGATGTGGAGGTTGTCCAAGGGAATTGGAAAATTACAGAAAAACGCATAATAGATACTGTAGATGAGATTTTCAATACAAAAAGAAGCATATTTCCCGTATTTATTGGTGGTGAACATCTCATAACACTTGCTATAGTTAACGCGTTAAAGAAAATCTTTGGCAACTTCACCATAGTGCAATTGGATGCACATGCAGACCTTATGAACGATTGGATGGGGAGCAAATACTCACATATAACATGGGCATACCATGTTCTAAAAGATGAAGCCCTTGAGCTTGTACAAATAGGCGTTAGAAGTTTTAGCGAGCATGAGAAAGATATTGTGAAAAGGCTTAGAAAAAGTATCAAAGGAGAAAAGCCTTTGTATCTCACAATAGACCTTGACGTGATTGACGGTGCAATTTGCAATGATGTGGGCACACCGGAGATTGGAGGCATGAAAGTTGAAGAACTCATGCAATGCTTAGCACGTGTGTTTAAAAATAAGGTTATAGGAATGGATATTGTAGAATGTGCAGCAAGATGCGTGGATTCCAAATCCGCTCTAATAGCAGCAAATATAATAAAGAGGTGCCTTGCACTTTTATGTAAAAGTAGAGAATAAATGCTATATTTTTATTTATTACTTTCATAAATTGTTTTCATGGTAAAGAGGATTATAAGAAGGGTAAAAAGAAAGGCTATAGTTCCTGATACCTCTGTACTTGTAAATGGGCAATTGTCTGAGATAATCAAAAAGGGGAAAGTTAAAAATGTTGACATAATAATACCTCAGCTTGTTTTAGATGAGCTGCAATCACAAGCTTCAAGGAACAGAGAAACTGGTTTTAGAGGGTTGGAGGAAATAAAGAAAATAAGGGAGCTAGCAAAGGAAAAGGGAATAAAGCTTACGTTTGCAGGAAGAAAACCGACCCTGGAAGAGATAAGCCTTGCAAAAAAAGGCAGGATAGATGCGTTAATAAAGGATATAGCTGTTAAGAAAGGTGCCTCGCTGATTACCTCTGACTATGTGCAAGCGTTAGTTGCGGAGGCCGAAGGTGTTGATGTTTATTATATACCCTTTGATATCTCTAAGAAAAAGATAAGGATTGAGGAATTCTTTACAAAAGATACACAATCGGTGCATTTAAAAGCAGGAGTCAAACCTTTTGCAAAGATAGGCAAACCCGGGAACATAAAGCTTGTGGAGATAGGGGATAGCGAGCTAACAGAGAATGAACTAAAACTAATGATCAGCGAGATAATGGCTAAAAGCTATAAAGATCCCAGCTCATTTGTTGAAATAAGCAAGCATGGCGCTATGGTTATACAAATGGGAGAGTACAGAATAGCAATAACCAGGCCGCCCTTTTCTACAGCGCTTGAAATCACAGCTGTTAGACCTATCGTTAAGCTCAATCTAAAGGACTATAATCTGCATTCTGATTTAGAGAAAAGGATATTAGAAAGTCCATCAGGCATACTCATTACTGGTCCACCGGGCTCGGGCAAATCAACCTTCGCTGCAAGTATAGCTGAATACCTATCCTCGCACGGTAAAATTGTAAAAACATTTGAGCAGCCAAGAGATTTGCAGGTTGGACCAAAAATAACACAGTATGCGCCTTTAGAGGGGGACTGGTCAAAAACTGCAGAGCTGTTACTTCTTGTAAGACCAGACTATACAATCTTTGATGAAATAAGACGTACTACAGATTTTAGAGTGTTTGCTGACATGCGTCTGGCCGGCGTAGGTATGATAGGTGTCGTTCACGCAACAGACCCTATTTCTGCAATACAACGATTTATTGGAAGAGTAGAGCTTGGGATGATACCCCATATAGTGGATACCGTTATTTACATCAAGGATGGTAAGATAGAAAAAACGTACAAGATAACGCTTACGGTAAAGGTACCAACCGGTATGAAAGAACAGGACCTTGCAAGACCTGTTGTAGAAGTGAGGGAGTATGAAAGCAACAAGCTGGAGTACGAGATCTATACATATGGAGAAGAAAACATAGTTGTTCCTATAGAAGAAGAAAAAGAAAACCCGTTGATAGAGTTGGCAAAGAAGGCATTAAAAAACGAGTTTAAGAGGTGGGATAGAAATGCAGAAATAATAATAGATAGCGTTAATAATGTAACGGTAAGGGTTAGGAATGAGGTCATACCAAAGATTATAGGTAGAGGGGGCAAGAGGATAGAGGAAATAGAGAAAGCTGTGGGTATGAAAATAAACATCGAACCAATAGAAAGAACAATAAAAAAGCAAATAAGCTTCGAATTTGAGGATACTGGGAGATATATAAATATATGCCTAAATAAGACCCTTGTGAATAAAAAGGTAGATATATATGCAGACAATGAATTTTTATTCTCAGCAATAGTTGGCAAGGATGGGAAGGTCAGGGTAAAGAAAAAAAGTAATGTTGGAAGAGCTGTTATGCAAGCGTTCATCAAAAGAAAATTAAAGATTTTTGTTTAGATATTTTTGTAAAGCTTTTAAACCAAGTAAATTATTATTTAATATGCTTAAGTGGGTTTTTACCAATACTCAGGACAAAACGTATACCTTGACAGGGAGAAAGGCGTTTTTTCATAGATATGCTGACACAAGCTTTAGAAATAAATGGACAGGATTTTTTGCACCTCCATTAAAATTTCTCGATTACTATGCATACAGGGTTAAATTTAAAGGATTTGATATATGGCTGTCACCTAGCAACCAGGAAAAGGTTATTGTAAAGCCATGGAACGCATGTCATTACTTTAAATTAAATGGGGTAAACGTAAGTGAAACAACATTTGTGTGTAACAAGCTTCCCGTGATGCTCTCAATACTAAGGGTAGAGAATAAGGCAGAGAAAAATGTTGGGCTCGAGATTGATATGGAGTTTGGAATAAATATAAGGCATATGTATGAAAACTGGCATGAAAGAGGGTATAATATTGAATTTAACCCAGTAAGGAGATGTGTAATAGCTAGTAATGAAGATAAAACTATTGTTATAGGTTGTGGAAATCCAAGTCAGCACATAGGTATACGTTTTCTGCAAAAAGGATTTTATAAGGAGCACCAAGACCATCAAAGGTGCTATGTTCCCGGTTATTATACTATAAAATTTGATATAGAAGGGAAGGGTATAGTTGATATACCTATTATATTTTCTGCTCATCCAATATCCAAAACTAAGGCAATAAATAATTTTGATAGCGCCTTTGATAAATGGAAAGAAATGATATACTATAAGGTTTCAAGCTACGAAAATATTATGCATGATTTTAAAATAAACACACCGGAAAAAAGCATAGATAAAGCATTTTCATGGGCCGCTATAAATCTTTTGCAGCTTTTTACAGAGAATGAAGGCACGGGCTTTGGTATATATGCTGGATTGCCATGGTTTGCAAATCTTTGGGCAAGAGACAGCTTTATCTCATCCTTAGCGTTAGATAATCTCGGGCTTTTTAATGAAGCCAGAGCATTACTTGCTAATTTTGCAAAAAAGGGCCTTCCTTCAAAAATAGACTATGAGAACCTTGCCTATGGTTTTGCAGATACGGGGGCACTTTTTGTGAACGCTGTATACCATAACTTTAGATTTACAGGGAATAGAAAGATATTGGAATTATTAAAGGATGTCAAGGTAGAAAATATAACGCTTGTTAACGATCTTATCGATCATGATGCCCACACAACATGGATGGATACATTAACTAGGAGGTATGCCATAGAGATAGAGAGCTTATGGGCAAACAATTTTAGATTAATGGGTAAGGAGGAGATTGCAAAACGCATGATGAAGAAGATAAAGATGCTTTATTTTAACGATCATGCATATGATAGTTTGGTTGAGGAAAATGGATTGTTAAAAAGGAGTAAAGATTTAACACCAAACTGTTTGTTTGCACTCCTTGCGCTAGACATAAAGAATAACAAAGTATTGGATTGGCTTGAGAAGGATTTTATGACACAATATGGTATCTCGTCAAGATCGAAACTTGATGAAAAATTTGATCCAAAGGGGTACCATACAGGAGCGGTTTGGGGATTATTAACTGGTACAGGGGCGTGCGTTTTCTTTAAGTATGGAAGGATTGATGCAGGGCTTAATTGCCTAAAGGCTATGGCAAAGGATACAGAGATGTGGAATATAGGTAGCATGTCGGAATGTGTTACTGCAGATAAGGGAGAATTAATTGGATGTGGAATGCAGGCATGGTCATCTGCTATGTTTATAACAGCTATAGATGAGTATCTTTTTGGAATAAAGCCAGATATAGCTAAGGGTGTAGTAAAAATTGAACCGAAAATACCGTCAAAATGGGACTATATGGAAAGGTATAGTAAAAGAATGGGGCACAATAAAATGGATTTGATAATAAAAAGAACGGATTTTGGCTACGCAATTAAAATTTACTTTAAGTTTCCACCAAATTTGAAGGTAGAGCTGGCATTAGATAACGCGAGGGAAATTGTTGTAAACAATAGCAAATTTAAAGGGAACAGGGCATTTTTCAGGGTCAAGGGAGAGAACGAGATAACGGTGTTTGTATAATTTACTCTAATAAGCTTAGGAAGTTAGCTTTAATTCTTTAACCAAAGCTTTTATATTTTTTTCCAATTCTTTGATCCCGTTATTATTATCTATTACATAGTTTGCCATTTTGATTGTTCTGTCTATCACAGGTGCCTCTGTTGGTTTTTTCTCAATCTCCATAAATTCCTTAAAGCTGAGTTTATCTTCATTTTTTGTCCCCCTTTTTTTAATTCTTTCGTATCTCTTCTTTGTATTGCAAATCACAGCCAAAAGTTTAAATTTATTTCCAAACTTTTTTCTAAAATATTCCACTTCCTCAGGAAAGCGAATACCGCTAATAACATAATTTCCATCACGAGTTATTTTTTTGCAAAGCATCCTCGTAACTACATCATTTCCATGTTTTTTTCTCAATGACATGGCAAGCCTTATTAAATTTTCCCTACTTATTTCCTTCCCCTGCCTTTTTAGAATAGGTGCAAGCACATCATCTGTGTAGACCATAACCTTAAATCCGTATTTTTTGGCAAGATAATCTGCAATCGTATCCTTTCCTGCACCCCTTCTCCCGGTTATACCTAGAATAAACATAGTTTATATTACCTCTTAAGATTTATATTCTCTTGCTGCTTTTTGCTTTTTCTGTTGCTGTGATATGGGCAAGCCTTACAGGTTCTGGGAGTTTATGAGCACGTATGCAATGTTTTGTTATTTTAAGCGCAGAGGTGAGAGAAACGAGATGGCCCGGGGAAATAAATATAGGTCTGCAATTTTTCTTGCTAATATAAACCCATCCAACATCCCTGCCTTCATATGTAAGCTTAGCATACCCGTTCTTTTCCAGAGCTTCCTTGTTATATTCTCCAACAAGCTTTTTTGCCGCTATCCCTATGCTTGGTTTTTTAAGTACAACCCCGGCATGGGATGCTAGGCCAAGGAAACGGGGATGTGCTATGCCTTGGCCGTTAAGCATAAGCAGATCAGGCTCTTTCTCAAGACTATCGTATGCGGCAATTATGCCTGCCAACTCTCTGTATGAAAGAAATGTAGGTATATAAGGGAAGTGTATTTTTACCTTGACTACCTTTCTCTCAATAACCTTCATATTTTGGTAATCAAGCAGAACGGCGGAGGCGAAGCCATAACCCTTGGCATAAGCTGTATCGAATCCTGCTATTGTTTCGATCCTCTTAAACCTATCCTTTACCACTACACTTTTTGCAAGCATTTTCTGTTCTTTCCTTAGCCTTTCCAAATCCATGAAATAATTTTAAAGATAACCAATAAAAATATCTATTGACAGGGGCCGTGGTCTAGCTTGGTCTAGGATTCCAGCTTGGGGTGCTGGCGATCCCGGGTTCAAAACAAAAAGGGGCAATGGCAGCTTCGCTTGCTCGCCCCTTCTTGTATCTTTCCCATGCAGAGAATCCCGGCGGCCCCATTGAGCCTTTCTTTACGGGAGCTAACGCTTCCTCAAAGAAACCCTCGGGAAAGAAATATGAAGAGACTTTGGAAATCAGCATGCTCACTGCAAAAAAGTTGCAACAGCTTTGCTTGCTCGCCCCTTCTCGTATCTTTCCCATACAGAAACAACCCCGTTAGCCTTGTTGCAAAATTACCTTTTCAACCATCTAACACCAAGATATACAAAAGGCGTATCACATAGCGCAAACAATACCTTTAGTAACCAATAAGGCAAGATCAGCGTAAAGATAAAGGATATATCAAATTTTGGATTTGCCATATAAAATGCAATGAACATAAAAATGGTGGTATCGATGAATTGGCTTGCTATAGTTGATAGATTATTCCTTAGCCAAAGGTATTTGCCTTTTGTTTTATTCTTCCAGAATTGAAACGCCCACACATCATGGATTTGGCTTATAAAAAATGCTACTATGCTGGCTATTATAATTCGCATACTTGCATAGAATACAGACTCATACGCTTCTTGATTTCCCCATGCTGGATTTGGAGGCGCAATTATGGCAAGATAAACCATCAAGAAGATAAAAATCTGGCACAGTAGTGCAACGTAAACAAAACTCTTTGCCTTTTCCTTCCCGTGAACCTCTTCAACGATATCCGTTATCAAAAACAAAATAGGAAATAAGAACACTCCAACAGATGTTCTTATGCCAAATATCTCTGTTATCTTATTCCCTAAGAGATTCGCACCTATTAAAGAGCTTACAAACATACCCAATAAAAAATTTGTCTTATTGCTTTCCATTAAATCTATTTACATAGCCTTATTATAAATAATTTCATTCAAAGAAAATTTACAAGCCTGTAGCCAATATCAAATAACAATATAGAGATGAAGATGCTCCATAACCCTGTATAGTATGAATATAAAAATGCAGCTATATCTAATAAGAGACGCTGCTTAAGGATGAATGATAGTTTGTTCTTATCCTGCTTCGCTATATCAACCAAAACCTCGTCCGCTACCGTGCTCAAAGTGAAAAATATTAAAACGCCGAACGATATGCCCAATAGCGTTGTCACAGAGAAAAGATATATGGCTATTGCAAATACAAGCAATGTTAAAAAATGAATAACATTATCTATCTTTTTAGAGATTATTACACCTACAATAACCCCTATAACGAGCTCGGTAACAGAGGGTATATATTTTATTATCAGAGCTGCTACAATCCCGCATAGAGTGGATGTAACCATGCCGTACTTTCTTGAGCAAATTTGCTCATCTACTATCCTATCAGAAAGCTTCGTGAGTACACCACATATGAACGGCAAGATATAAGGCAGCATAAAAATATTAAGGGGGAAGATATTTAAGATAATTGAACTATATTATAGTATTAATTCATGGAGGTAGAGCGTATGGAAGCGTACTGCGTTAAGTGTAGAAAAAAGGTTGAGATGAAGAACCCGGAAAGTGTCACACTGAAAAATGGTAAAAAGGCAACGAAAGGGACATGCCCACACTGTGGAACAAAGGTCTTCAGGATAGGTGGTTAGCTTTTTTTATTTTTTATTTTTATTTTTATTTCATGAGAATTGTTACACTTCTGAGTGATTTCGGCAACACACATTATGTTAGTGAAATGAAGGCTGTTATCTATAAACTTTGTGATTACGCAAGCGTGGTAGATATAACGCATAAGATTGAGAAGTTTAATGTCTTGCATGGTGCCTTTATATTGAAAAGGAGTTATTCATACTTCCCTAAGAATACCGTACATGTCGCTGTTGTCGATCCTGGTGTCGGTGGTGAAAGGAAAGGTATCGTAATAAAAACAAATAACTATTATTTTGTTGGGCCAGATAACGGCTTATTAAGTTTGGCTGCAAAGGAGGATGGAATAAGACAGATAGTAGAGATCGAAAACAAAAAATATTTTTTAGAAAATGTAAGTGCAACGTTTCACGGAAGGGACATATTTGCGCCAGTAGCTGCCTATATAGCAAGAGGTGTAGATATAAGCAAATTTGGAAGAAGCATTGTAGAGTATGAAAGCATAGAGCTAAAGGCTTCTATAAGCGGTGATAAAATTATTGGGCATGTTGTTGATGTGGATGATTTTGGGAATCTGATAACAAATATACCATTTAGCATAATTGAGCAGGCAGGCATTAGCAAGGTTAGTTTAAAAAATAAAGAGTTAAGAATCTTAAAAACGTTTTGCGAAGCAAGGGCAGGTGAGATGTTCGCATACAAAGGAAGCGCTGGAACATTGGAGATTGGAGTTAATAAAGGCTCTGCAAAAGAAATGCTTGATATCGGTATAGGAGAGAAAATATGGTTAAAATACTAACTTTTAACAAAATTTTCTTCCATTGAACAGGATAGGTTTAAATAGATTTTCACTAAAACTAAAGCGGTGAGTACAACGTACTTAACCGAAGAGGATGTCGCTCTTTTGGATGGGTCTATAAGGATAATGCAAAATATGTATGAAAGGCTTATTGAACTTCCTGTTGAAGAGGCTAAAAGAGATCTTAGCGAACTTGATGCCAGAATGCAAGAGAAATATAGAAGGAAAGACAGAAAGGATACAAGATATTTTGATATTGTTGCAGAAGATGCAATCTCTATTGGTGATGGGTTTAGTGGTCATCTTGATCTTTTCCAAAAAGTTCTTGGTAGATCAGGCGTGATCATAACAGAGGAGTGTGGAAGGGTACCAAGGGATTTAAGAATAGAGCATGACACACCTGTGATTATAAGCGATCCTGTTGATGGTTCTGCTTACCTTGATGATGTTATAAATAGGCATTATTTCCCTGCAGAAAAGAACGTAAAAATGAAGGATATATTCAAAAGAGAAATGGAAGAGGTTCCACTTAATAAGATCAGAAGGCATGCATGCAATTCTTCAGTTACTCTCATAAGGGATAATATGATAAAGTATACAATAGTGTTAAACTTATTTACTGGTGAGATTTACCTTGGTATGCCTGAAGGAGTATTTATGGGAGATGTTAGTAGTATAGAAAGGGCTAGAGATATCAACATCCCGGTAGAGTTTTCAGACAAGGAAAGTTTAGTTATGTTGTGTTATACAAGGAAAGGTAAATATGAGCAAAATAGAGCAGGAACACACTTAAGATTTTTCCCTCTCCATCCCGCCTCAGAGGCTAAAATTGGACCAATTGGTCCTCTTAGATTTACATATTTGGTAAGGTATGGGGATGACGAGTCTGAAATAGGTGTAGTTGCGCATAATGGAGAAAAAATACAAGAGATATTACCCAACATTGCTATTGCCCTCTTTTCAAGAGGAAAGTTAAGAGCATATAAATTGTTTTGTGACCCCGAGTACACACAGCAAAGAGCTGGCAAAGAAATGACACCAAATCTTGCAAATAGCTTGTATAGCGATGGTCTTATAGTTAATACGGGTGTAAAATCAACATTTTTGAATAACTACGACTATCCAAGCGAGTTTAGAGACACAACTGTGATAATTTCAGAGAAAAATGATGCCGCCCTGACAATGTTAACGGGCATGGTTGAAAGAGAGTATGCAACACGGATAGTATAAAATTGTCTTGCTAAAAACACGTCTCAATTCTTAACTATTCGCCATAAATCTCACTCTTTTCTATTGCCAACGGACTTCCACCAGCATGCCAGCTTATGCGAGGCCTTATCTGAGCTGTAAGTATTCTTTCAGAATTGTCATCCAATATTATGGCAGCACCTTTCATACGTGGAAGTTTTGAAATGTATTCCTCTATATCCTCAAGCATGTATATTTGCATTATATTTTTCAATGCCTCCAAATCAGCCTTTGATGTGAGTCTGTGGGATATCACTATATCTGCTTGAGAAAGCGCATCGGGATGTAATTTATTTGGTCTTTGTGTTATTAATACGAGCGATATTCCTGGCTCTCTCCCCTCCTTTATTAATGTAAGCAAGGGCTGTGATGCAGCCGTTACTTCAATATTTGGTAAAAATTGGTGCGCCTCATCTATTATTAACCATACCATTGGAATCCTGGCACCCTTTATGTTACCTATTAATTCTCTTTCCTCGCTCTTTCTTGCTACTAACCTTTTTCTAAATATTTTCCTTGAAATGAGCCCAACAATCATACTTCTTACTGACCATCCGTTAGGGATATGGGTATAGTGCGAAACATCGAGGATAGAAATACTACCACTAACCATAAGCTCCTCTATGTTTGTGCCATGAATATCAAATACCCCCCAATCTTTTGCTGCCGTAAACATGCTTATAACCCCATCCTTTATCTTGCTATCCACGCTGTCTTCTCTTTCAACTTCGTTTATTATATCATCTATTGAATACTCTTTGCCATAGCTCTTTACCCTTTTTATAGCCTTTTCTACTAGTATCCCATGCTCACTTAGCGGAGAAAAATTAAAAATTATGTTCCAGTCTTCTGCGCTTAATTCTTTAATTGCAATTGTAAACTCCCTATCCACGCTTATTCCAGCTTTTCTATAATCTTCAGCATAGCCTCGAGGGACAAAAAGCCTTGCTTTTAGGCCGGCTGGCTTCATATTCCATTCTCTGAGCAATTCCTCCTCCTTCTCGTTCGGCATTTTCATACTCCAATAAATACCCATCGTATCTATCATAATGACTGAGAGGTTTCTTTTTACATCCTCCTCTGCTCTTTCTATCTCCTCTGCTATTACACCAGCTGTATAGCTTTTACCTGTCCCTCTCTTTCCACAAATAAGCACGATATGTGGCCTGCTAACGTCCATCTTTATTTGATTTGTAAGATGCGTATCTTCACCTGTGCCAACAATATGCCTTCCTATAAAAATTGTTCCCTTCTCTCCATACTCTTCCAAATCTCTCCAATCCTTGCCTATAATTATACTTTCCATAAAAATAATTTTTAGCTTGGGACTAATAAATTATAAAAAGAATTAATTGAATAAAATAAAGAGGTGATATAAATGGGAGCTGTGTTTGAAGATATAATAAAAAATAAAGAGCAGCTGATCATGTACATACTGAATCTCATAGAGGGAAAGGAAGCAAAAACAAAGGTTAACTTAGATGAGATTGAACTTAAATTCGGCAAAGTGAGCGTGAAAATTAGTGGAAATCTAGAATTTATAGTAGCTCCGATAAAGAAAAAGGGTTGATGCCGAATGGGCATATTGAGCAACATTTTAGAAATAATGAGAGGAAGAGTGCATTTCTTTATTACCGTAGGGAATGTGCCTGCGGTTGAGATAAAAATAGAGGGAAAGGAAATCATAGCAGAGATAAAGAACCCTTTGCTTGCGGTTGAGCTTGGAATTGAGGAATTTATAAAAAGTGGGCCAAAAAATAAGGATTTGTTTAAAAAAATAAAGAAAATGGGGTATAAAATAAAGATAAAATATAAGTTTCTTGAGGTCGAGATATAGCATGAATACACTTTTATTACATGTGGATTATATAAAATGGGAGCCTAAGCTAAAAGCGATAAAGCAGGCTGAGAGCACGGAGAAGGGGGTAAAAGAGGTTAAAGATGCCTTAGTAGTATTTTCAGCTGTTGAAAAAGGTGATGAAAAAAGCCCGGAGATGGTTGTAAAGAACGCTGTACAAGAGATACTAAAAGTGTGGGAAGATGTGAAGGCATCTGCTATTGTGCTTTACCCATATGTTCATCTTACCCCAAATCCATCTTCCCCCTCCGTAGCGTTGCGCGTATTGAAAGGTATTGAGTCGCAGCTGAAAGAGAAATCTATAGCAGTGTATCGCGCACCGTTCGGCTGGTATAAAATGTTTGAACTAAAGTGTAAAGGGCACCCACTCTCTGAGCTTAGCAAGAGAATAGAGAGCAAGGTAAAAGAGGAGGAGGTACCGCAGGCTTTAATAAAAGAAAAAAAATTGGTCTCAGAATGGTACATATTGACGCCAGAAGGCAAATTGCACCCGATAGAGATGAAGGGCAATAAGATCGAGGGTTTTGATTTTTCAAACTATGAAAGGTTGGAGAAGTTTTGCCTTTATGAAATAGCAAAGAACAGGATTGTAGAGCAGGAACCACCGCATGTAAAACTGATGAAAAAATTGGAGCTTGTAGATTATGAGCCTGCAAGCGACCCAGGAAATTTGAGATATCTGCCAAAAGGTAGGCTCATAAAATCCTTGCTTGAGCTCTTTGTAACACTTGAAACAATAAAGTATGGTGCTATGGAAGTGGAAACCCCTATAATGTACGACTACGAGCATCCTGCGCTCAAAAACTATCTTAATAGGTTCCCTGCAAGGCAATACACTATACAAACACCAAATAAAAAGGTATTTTTAAGATTCTCCGCTTGCTTCGGCCAGTTTTTGATAGCAAAAGATACAAACATTTCTTACAAGAATTTACCATTACGCCTTTACGAACTTACAAGGTATAGCTTTAGGGTTGAGCAGAGAGGAGAGCTTGCAGGATTGAGGAGGCTTAGGGCGTTTACAATGCCAGATTGTCACGCATTTGTAAAGGATTTAGAACAGGCAAAGGAGGAAATGATAGAGAGATTTAAATTGGCAAAGAGGATTCAAGAAAAGATAGGCTTTGACGTCCCAGAGGATTTTGAGTTCGCAATTCGCGTTACCAAAGATTTTTATAAAGAGCATAAAGATTTTGTTCATACACTTGTAAAGATGTGGGGCAAGCCGGCGTTAATAGAAATGTGGAAGGAGAGATTTTTCTATTTCGTATTGAAGCATGAATGGAACTTTGTTGATAATCTTGATAAAGCATCATGTCTTACTACAGACCAAATAGATATAGAGAATGCCAAAAGGTATGGGATAAGCTATGTTTCTAGTAATGATGAAAAGAAGACACCCATAATATTGCACCTCTCACCATCTGGCGCCATAGAACGTGTTATGTATGCTTTGCTTGAGAAATATGCGAGAGAGCTCAGTGAAAATAAAAACCCCGTGTTCCCATTATGGCTAAGCCCTGTACAGATAAGGGTTATACCAGTATCAGATAAATTTATAAAAGAAGCTGAGCGTATAGCTGAAGAATTCGAAAGAAATAACATAAGGGTTGATATTGACGATAGGAATCTTACTGTTCAGAAGAAAATAAGAGAGGCAGAGACGGAATGGGTACCATTGATCATTGTTGTAGGAAAAAAGGAAATAGAAAGCAACACGCTCGCAGTAAGGTTTAGGGAAAGCAGCGAGGTGAAGAGGATGAAAATAGAAGAAATAGTGAGATATGTAAAGAATCTAACCACAGGCTATCCTTTCATTCCACTCTCCCTTCCAAAAATGCTCTCAAAAAGACCAACGTTTATAGGGTAGCTCTTGCTAATTTTGGCCATGGTTTCACTCCTTAGGAGTTTATTCTTGGATTAGGGAATTAGTATTTGTTTACCACCAGTCAATAGACTGGTGGAATTCTTTATTTAAATACATTAGTTACTTAAATTTCGGACGCGGATCTCCAAAAGTTGTTTGAAGAGGATATTCCTCAAAAAGTTTAAATCCCCATTCATA
>Ga0164318_10003346_pt1 | contig 15161 bp, 8 predicted proteins | sample GuaBasSedimGuay9_FD_113734 | JGI IMG/M metagenome (GOLD analysis project Ga0164318, IMG submission 113734) | Subseafloor sediment microbial communities from Guaymas Basin, Gulf of California, Mexico - Guay9, Core 4571-4, 0-3 cm | ecosystem: Environmental > Aquatic > Marine > Hydrothermal vents >...
ACCGGATTGGCCCCTTGAAGGTGGAATTCTGTTTCAGGGTTGCCGAAATGGGCCAATCCGGCCCCGCTCCTAGCCTATCGCGCTTCGCGCGGGGTGGATTTTGAAATTCATATTCGGAAAAGGCGAGGAGTAGGCTTTTTTGGGAATGGCTCCGAGGTTTGAGTTGATAAAGGGCCATTTTAGGCCATTCCCAGGACCAATCGGTTTCCAGTATCCTCTAGCCTCAACAATGCGCGCAGCGCATTATAGGGGCCTGTAGGGCAGAGGCCGGGGATCAACTCAACTCACTAGTCGCTTTGGCGGCCTATGCCCTACAGGCTCCTAGCGCTACTTCTCAAGCCGGGGGCGCAGGGTGGCATATTTCCGATCGAGGAGGTCGTACACCGCCTCGATCTTCTCCAGTCGTTCGTCCAGCAGTTCCTCCCAGTGTTCGTGGCTTTCAGTCTCGATGCGCAGGGCGCCGAGGCGGTAGTTGAGGGCGTCGAATCGGAAGGTAGCTTCCGCCGTGGCCATCTTGGCGTTGAGGATCTCCGCGCCCCGCTCGACATAGCGAAGGAGGTCGGGCATCACCGCGCCGGTCAGCGTGATGCGGGCGTCCCGGGTGGCCAGGCGCACCGCCCCGCTCTCCGGCTCGACTGCAATCTCTGCATCCTCCAACAGCAGGCGCAGGAAACGGCAGCCCAGGACCGACTGCCAGGGTTCGCCGACATCGATGATCTCGCTGGGTGGGCTCTCGTCGCTCTCGTTCATCCAGGGTGTCTTGAAATCGGAAACGACGCCGACCTGATAGAGCTGGCCCAGTACCGTTCCGATGTGGGTCTTGGCCGTTGTGCCGATCCACAGAGCGTGGTCGTCCAGGCAGCATTCGATCACCCGTGACCTCGGTGTCGCCTTGAGCAGCAGGTCTTCCTCTGCAAACTGCTTCAACGAGCGCCTCTTGCGCGGGTGGACAAAGGGAGTGCCGGTGGCTTCCTTTTCGGCCCGGATCAACTCTTTCAAGTGCTCCTGGACCGCGGTGGCGTCTGGTTTGAGCGTGTCAATTCGGATACGAAAGGCCCATCGGTGTTGCCCAATCTGGTATTGGGCGCCGGGCTCGAAGGGTAGGAAGCCCACGCGTTCGCGTATTGTCGACCCTGGCAGGATCTCCTCAAAAGCGAGGTCGTCAAATTCAGGGTTGTCGGGTCTCGATGTCGCAATGCACCGTGTCACACTGGCGGATCCTGTCAGAAGTCCCATCGTGCCTCCGGCGGTTGAGGGTAGCGAAGCGCGGGCCTTGAGGGAAGGGGGAAGCCATTTCAATATTTGTCGTTCATCACCGTATAATGAAATTGGCAGTTTTACGGGAGAATTGAATGCGAATCGTGATGTTAATGATTGTGTCCTTGTTGATGGTTGGACCGGTGTTGGCCGATGACGTCGATCCCCTGCTCGGGTTGTGGGCGACCCCCGCCGATGACGATGGAGGCCAGGGCCACGTCGAAATCACTCGCAAGGGTGACGGCTACAGAGGTCAGCTGGTGTGGTTGGCCGAACCGGTCTATGCCCCAGATGACGAGAAAGGTATGGGAGGAAAGGCCAAGGTCGATCGGGAGAATCCTGATCCTGCCTTGAGGTCCCGGCCGACCAATGGGCTGGTAGTCCTCGAGGGATTCGTCCGGTCGGGCACGAACAAGTGGACCGACGGTACGATCTATGACCCCAACAACGGCAAGACCTACCGCTGCAAGATGCAGCTCAAGGGCGAGCGGCTCAAGGTTCGCGGTTACATCGGAATCTCGCTCCTTGGCCGAACGACTATGTGGACCCGGGTGAACCGGTAGGGGAAGACAGTTGGTGAACGTTCTTCGAGAGTTCTTGGAGTTTATCGAGGTCTCGAGACCCCAGCCTATCGAGGAACTCCTTCGCCGGGTGTTGCTGAAGAGTCGCCAGTTGACCGGTGCGGAAGCCGGCACGATCTTCCTGGTGCGTGGAAGCGGCAGGACCCGTCGCCTTGAGGCATCGAATACCCAGAACGACGTTGTGCCGCTGGAACCGGCGCAGATCGTAGTACCGGTCAACCAGTCGTCGATAGCAGGATTCACGGCTCTCACCGGCGAGACGGTTTTTGTCGACGATCTGTATGAAATCTCTGGTGATGTTCCTTATACCTTCGACCCGAGTTTCGACCTCAATCTCGGCTACTGCAGTCGCTCGATGCTTTCCTTCCCCCTGCTGAATCATGACCGCAGGGTGATCGGCGTCGTTCAGCTGATCAACCGAAGGGGCCGGAACGGCGAGGAGCCGTTGTCCTTTGAGGCTGAGCAGGCCGATCTGATCGTGCCCTTCAACCATATCGTTGGATCAGCGATCGTTCGTGCGGAAATGACCGAACGGATCGAGGCCCAGAACGTCAGGTTAAAGAAGCGCAACGCCCAACTCAAGGTCCAGCGGGAGAAGATTGCGGCTCTCAAGGACGAGACCGAAGAAGCCTTCCAGCTGTCGATCAGACTTCTTGCCCGGGCCGCGGAAGTGCACGACGAGAACACAGCTCGCCATGTCGAGCGGGTTAACGAGTATGCATACTACATTGCTGAGATCCTTGGTGTTTCAAAGGCGTTTCGTAACGAAATTCGGTACTCCGCCCAGCTCCATGACGTCGGGAAGATGAGCGTCGACATGGCAATCCTACGCAAAAAGGGCCCCTTGACCGACGAAGAACGGGACGAGATGAAGAGACATCCGGTTTATGGCTATCAAATCCTCTCGGCTTCGGATCGTCTCCGGATGGCGGGAGAGATCGCGCTCAATCATCACGAACGATGGGACGGCAACGGCTATCCCAACGGTAGCAAGGGCCGGGAGATTCCTCTTGCCGCGCGGATCGTGGCGGTTGCCGACATCTACGATGCATTGCGGTCACACAGGCCCTATAAACCGGGATTCGACCATGAGACGACGCGGAAAATCCTGCTTGAAGGAGACGACCGGATGAAGGTCGAGGGGCTGTTTGATCCGCAGGTCATCGATGTCTTTGCCGAACACGACCGGAGGTTTGATGAGATTTGGAAGCAGTTGGCGGACTGAAAGATTCATCCTTCATCCTTTTCCCTTGCTATCTCCCCGAAACGGCATGCAATCTCACCTTTTCCAGTGTCGCCTCCAGGGCCTGGTCCCTGATTGCTGCGGCCTCTTCAAAAGGAACGGGCGGGTCGGCGAAGGGATTGGTCCGGGTTCTGACGGCTACGAGGAGCGCGAGGTTGTCATACCAGGTACCTGTGCGGTCGAGGGTCTGTCCGGCGGTATATTCGACGAAAGGGAGATCATCGATGTGGGGTTCCGTCTCGGAGACCAGAGCGGCCACCTCAAGGGGGCCGAGCAGTACATCGGCCTCGAGATCCGCAGCGGACTGAATGCCGCCGAGCCTGAGACTCTCGGCCAAGTTGGGATCCTTCAGTCTCTCCCAGTCGATGGTGATCGGGCCCTTCTCGACTCGGCCGGTAACAATCGTGAATTCGTTGGGTGTCGTTCGGTCATACCAGACGACCGTCTGGGGAAAGACTTCGTGGAAGGCCGAGAGGATGCGGAGGAAGCTCTCGGTGTCCAGCGAGTAGACCGGCAGCCACATTGAGGCAACGCCCCCGGGGTTGAGACGGTCACGGCACATCTGGAAATACTCCAGCGTGTAAAGCGTGCCGTTCCCGGCGAAGACCGGGTGGATCGAGTCCGACAGGATGGCGTCGTACTTTTTGTCGGTTGCCATCAAATAGTTTCTGCCGTCGTTGAGGATCGTTCGGACGCGGTTGTCGCCCAGGACGTTGTGGTTGATGAAACTGAACCAGTGGTCCGAGGCCGTCAGAACCCGAGGCGAAATCTCGACAACGTCGATACGTTCCACGGGATGGCGGGAGACCGCCCAACAGGTACCACCCGAGCCGAAGCCGACGTGGAGGATCTCTCGTGGGTTGTCGACCTGGAGCAGGGGCAGGTGGCCCTGGAGTTGTTGGACTTTCAAGAGGGCTGGGGAGGAACCGGCGACATTGGTGCCGTTGAGTTCCAACGAGAGCCACCTTGCTTCGGGATCGCCGTATTCCTTGACAATGACCGTTGCACCGATGTCCTCTTCGAGGGCTAACAGAACCTCGGTATCCGAGACGTCTTCGACTGCTCGGCGCAGGACCCAATCCCGCGGCAACATCACGCCAAAGAGAACCACGGCAGCCAAAACGACCGATGCGACCAGAGCCGTCGCCCGGGTTCGCCAAAGAGCGAGGGCGACGACCAGATGGATGACGACCAGCAGCAACAGGGTGCGTTGACATCCAATCATGGGCACGAGAATGAACGGGGCTCCGACTGCGCCGACAATCGCCCCGAGGGTATTGGCTGTTGCCACGGCGCCAGCGTGTTGTCCGGGTGATCGTGGCTTCGGGTCGGCAGCGACCGCCAGAGGAAAGGAGGCGCCAAAGAGCAGGGTCACCGGGAGAAAGAGCAGCGCAACAGTCAGCAGAAAGGCCGATTGAAGACCAAGGAATGAGTAGTTCAGTTTGAATATCGAGACCAGGGAGACAAGAATGGACGAGGTGTTGCCGAGAACCGCCAACTGTGTGACCAATGCGAGGGCGGCAACCGCCTGGGTCAGAGCCAGCGCTCGAATGGGATTGGTGATTCTTCGAGCCAGAGCCTTGACGGCTAAACTGCCGAGTCCCAGGCCGAGCAGGTACACACCCAGCAGGATGGCAAAGGCGTAGACCCTTGATCCCAGGTGGAGGACCAGAATTCGTACCCAGACCAACTCGGCGGCCAAGGCAGCGGCACCCATCAGCGCAACCAGGCCAAGGAAGAAACCGGATGTATTCTTTTGATCGAGGACTTCAGTCCGCTGGATCGGGGTCGCCGCCGGAATCGATCGTTCGGCAACGAATGCCAGGACCATCACCAGTAAGCACAGGACGGCGGCCATTGCCATGGAGCCACTCTCCCCCAGGACCGGCAATGCCCAGTAGGCAGTGAAGAAGACCCCGGCAGCGGCGCCGAGGGTGTTGAGTCCATAGAGCAGCCCGGTTCTCTCCGCAAGTCGGTCGCCCTGAAGGCGCTCGACAAGGAGCGGCAGGGTCAGACCCATCAGGAGCGTCGGCGGCAGGAGAACGATCGTTGCCAGCGCGAAACGCTGGGCAATGCCGAGAGTCAGAGAAGCGCCCATGTCGACGCCCAAATGGGTACCGAGGGTGAGAAGAACGCCAAGAACAGCCGGCGAAGCCGCGTAGAAGGTGCCGATTCCACCCTCGGCAAGTCCGTAGACCAGGATGTGGCGGCGAATCCTTGGGACAAGGCGTGCTCCGATTGCCGCGCCCAGAGCCATGCCGACCATCCACACGGTGACAGCGGCCGACGCGGCCCAGATCGTATTGCCCAGCACCAGGCCAAGCATGCGCATCCATACAACCTCTCCGATCAGGGCAGTTGCGCCTGAGATGAAGAAGAGAAAAGGGATTATTCGTTTCATGTGAATGAGGCCGATCATTGCCGGCGTCGTAGAAGGATACTATACGGTCTCAAGAAGTTCGAGTGCCTCTTTCCGTCGGCCGAGGCATTGTCGAGAGAGGTGGCAGGCTGCAGGGGACAGGGAACCGGCGTGCCGGGGGGGCAATCGACCTGGCGGCGGCATTGCGTTACTCTGTCTATTATGCGAAACACCTTCAATCTACTCCTGGCCGCAGTTCTGTGTGCTCCAGTTTTTGTCATGGCGCAGACGACCGGCACACCCGACCGTCGTGTCGATATCAACGAGGTTCGTCAGTCACGCCGGCAGATTGCAGACAACGCTGCGATTGATGAATCGGTTCGGCTGCGAGTAGAGGAACTCTACGATAAGGCCGTCAGCCTGCTCGAGACCGCTGCGAGACACGAAGCTGAAGCCGTCGCATTCGACCGGGAGCGCGCGGGCATACCACGAGTGGCCGAGGCGCTCAGCGAGAGGCTCGCGCAGCAGGAGCGACCGACTCATAGGGCGTTGCCGGAGAACTCAACCCTGGACCAGGTCGAGGACGCCCTCGCCAGAGAACGGTCGGGGCTCGCCGCCAACCGCTCCGAACTTCGTAATGTCGAACTCCTTGCCGAAGAGCGGGCATCTTCCAGGAGTGATGTGTCGAAACGTCTGGGCGCCCTGGATCAGGAACGAGCAGTCCTCGCCGATGATCTTCGGTCCGTGTCCCAGATGGACAGCCATCCCGAGGTCAAGAAAGCCGAACGGTTGCTGATTTCGGTACGCAACCAGGCGGCTGGGGCCGAAATCACGAAGCTTCGTGCCTCCCTGGCCCTGATCGAAGAAAACGGTACGCTGATTCCGCTCAAGGTGGATATTGTCCGGAGACGGGCGGCCGCAAGTGAGCGGTTGGTTTCAGAACTCGAAGATCAGGCGTATCAGGTTCGCAGGCGGGAGAATTTGGCTGCTTTCGCGAGCATTCGGCTGCAGTGCAAGGTGGCATTCGAGCAGGTTCCCGAGCTTGAGGCGATTGCCTCCGAAACGGAGAGGCTCGCCGAGTATCTCTATGGATCCAACGGCATTTTGGCCCAGAGTGAAGCCAATACCAAAAACCTGCTGACTACTCGAAAACACTTGGACGACCTCAATCGCATTGGAGAGCTGACGCGACGCAAGTATGCAGCCCACGGTCAAGGCGGCAGCATCACTCGCTGGTGGCCTGTAATTCCGGATGATTTCCCGCAACCCGGCGCCGCCTCGTCAGCGGTCGTTCGCCTCGAACACCGTGTGCCGGAGGTTGAGCACCAGTTGATTGTCTTTGAAGAGCAGCGCAGCGGCGCCAGTGATCTTGCCCGCAGGACGATGGAAGGCCTGGATGAGGTCTACGGAGACGACCTCGATTCCGAGGTCCAACGGCTCACCCATGATCTTCTCCGCGTACGCCGAGATCTGCTCGATCGTCTTGTGCAACAGTCCGGGCGGTACTCGAACGAGCTGGTCGAGAACCTGACGGTTTCTACCTACCTCAGCGACGAGATCAACCGTGTCGAAACGATTCTCTATTCCCACATTTTGTGGTCTCGAAGCGTTCCCAAACCGCTCGTTCCACGATTCACCGATCTCAAGAACGCGATGTTCTGGGTGTTGGGCGTCGACTCCCAGAAATCGGCAGAAAAAGATGCCACCAGAGGTCAAATCGACATTCTGCCTCGTGATCTCATCTTTGCCCTTCTGCTTGCCCTTCTCGCGGTCTCCCGCCATCGGATGCGCTCCAGATTGAGTGCGCTCGCAGCCAAGGTTCGGGATCCCGAGCGAGACGCTTTCCGGTACACCGTTGATTCGCTGGTCATGACGGTCCTGCTGGCGGCGCCGGCACCCCTCTTTCTGTATCTGGTGAGCACCGTTCTGGCTCGGGTTGACGGGTCGATCTACATAAACGCCGCTGCCCAGGCTCTGGTGTATGTCGCGATGACCTCAGGAGTCATGGAACTGACTCGACAGCTCTTTATTTCCGATGGGTTTACCGAAGTGCACCTTGGATGGCCGGACTTCGTTACGCGATCGATCTACAACGGCCTCTTGTGGCCACAACTGGTTGCCCTTCCCATACTCTATGTCGCCCTACAACTTGTGGCGGTCGGGGCGAAACTCAACAGCCCACACTCTCTTCAGGTCTACAACAACTCGTTGGGCCGTGTGGCGTTTATCGTTGCGGTCACGATTTTGGGTCTGGCGATTTTGGGCAGAATTCGACCGGTACGCGCGACAGAGGAAGGCGAGAGACCCTGTGGGGCGTTTGCCCCCAAACGGTGGGCGCAGTACGCCTTTCCTGCTGCGGGCTTGTACGCTTTCCCGATCGTTTTCTTCGCTGCGGTTGTGCCCGTGCTCCTTGCCGTATTGGGATTCTACGTCACCGGTCTGTTACTCGCATACCAAATGCTGCGCACCTTGTGGTTGGCGGTTGCACTCTTGGTCTTAGGAGGGATTCTCCACCGTTGGCGGCAGGCCACTCGATCGGAATCGTTTGAAGGGGGAGAGGTCATTGGGGGCGTGGACCACGCGGCTGGCACCCAGGTCCGGCAGCTCTTTCGTTTTGTCTTGATTCTGATGACGGCCTTCGGGCTCTTTTCTATCTGGTCCGAGGCTCTGCCGATGCTTGAGGCCTTGAAGAGGGTCCAGGTCTTTCCGCGTGTCATGGTCATGGCGGGTGACCAGGACCTGGGATTCCGGTCGGGGTCATCACCGGCAGTGGAACGTCCGGTTGAGGGATCGAAATCGGCCGAGGCGGCGCCGGCTGCCGAAGTAGACGGCGCGGATCCCGGTTCCACGGTTGAGGTGAAAACAGCAGCAGCAAAAAGCACTGTCATGACTCTCTGGTCACTGCTCCAAGCCCTGATCGCAGCGATCATCGTCGTCGTCCTTGCCCGGAATATTCCTGGGCTCTTCGAGCTCATGATGCGTCGGCGTACGCGGCTCGACAGTGGTGCGCGGATTGCCTTCAGCACCCTGGTTCAGTACGCCATCACGATCGTCGGCGCCATCATCGTTTTCGGTCTGCTCGGCATCACCTGGACAAACGTCCAGTGGCTGGCGGCCGCATTGACCTTCGGGTTGGGCTTTGGTCTGCAGGAGATCGTTGCCAACTTCGTCTCAGGCATTATTCTCCTGGCCGAAAGGCCGATCCGAGTTGGTGACGTCGTCACTGTCGGAACCCTCATGGGCAAGGTGACGCGTATTCAAATCCGTGCCACGACGATCACCTTGTGGGATCGCAGCGAGATGATCGTGCCGAACAAAGAGTTCATTACGACGAAGCTGGTCAACTGGACCCTTTCAGATTCCAAAAGGCGTATCGAGATCCCGGTCAGGGTCACATACGGCACCGATCTCGAATTGGTCAAAAAGACAATGGTTGACGTTGCGAACGAGCACCCCAATATCTTGGACGAGCCGGCGCCGCACGTGTTGTTGCTGACCTTCGGTGACGATGCGGTCCATCTCGAGTTGCGTTTCATCGTCGAGTTTGGCAAGGGGCTTGCCACAAAGGATGAGGTGCAGATGACCATCGACCGAGCCTTCCGGGAAAACAGCATTGAATTTGCCTTGCCACAACTCACGGTCAGCCTGCCTGAGGGGAAGAAATCCGAATAGGCTCATTCGACAGGTATTATTTTGCTTTTTGTCCCGTCGATGCGCACTAGAACAATGCCGATGAAGTAACGATGATCGTGACTCCGCCGCCGTCGTCCGGCAAAGCGACGTCAAGGCGCAGGACGTTGGAGACGCCGATGTGGGTCATGTCGGCCAGCAGGCCGACGCCGGCGTCCACGCGAATACCGTCAGTCCCAGGGCCGACCCTCGCGCCCCATGTTTTTCCCGCATCGGCAAACAGGACAATCCCAATGGAAAAGAGATTGAGGAATTCCTCTTTCAGCAGGGTTCGCCATTGGAGGTTGAAGACTGCTCTGCCTGTGCCGTCGAAGATGTCGGGATCCCATCCCCTGAGGCCTCTGTCGGCGCCGAGGGTCAACTGGTTTTCCCGGTCGAGGTCGATGCTGTCCTCAACCAACAGGCGCAGCTGCCAACCGCGGGGGCCCAACTGCGAGGCGGCCGCCTGAAAGCCGGTAATGACGTTGGCTGCGGACCCGTCGTCCAGGCGGCCCGATGTCCAGATGTCACCCATCAGGAGCCATCCGTTTTTCTGAACCCGGTAGGCCCAGCTTCCTTCAAATACCAAACGAGGGATATCGCCGCCGAACTCCGGATGCGAGAACGTAACGCCTGCCCTGAGAGTGTTGCCGAAAGCGATATCTTCCTGGGCGGACCACCCGCGAAAGCCGCTGAGCACCTCGTAGCGGTCCTCCGACTGTTCAAAGTCCAGGCGGGGCCCACTGATCTTGACGTTGTCGGGGGTAGGAAATGGGGCCGGCGAGGACTCCCTGTACCAGTCTGAGAACTTCCGGTCATCGAGGTGAAAACCTGCGCTGAGGCGGCGAACCGTCTTCTCGGGCGCTGGGAGACGCGTGCCCCACCATAGTCGGAGAAGACGGAAGTCGCGGTGTCCACCGGCAACCTGGTTTCCATCGCCGTACAGGTATTCGATCTGACGCCAGTTTTTCCACTCCCCGCCCCACGCCTTTGGTGTTGCCAGAGAGAAGAAGGGGCGTTCGGCCAAGACCTCCTCGCGATGGCCGTCGGAAGCGTCTGCAAAGAGGACTCGCCCGCGCCAACGTGATCCGAAGAGGTTGGGATCGGAATAGATGTAGGTCCAGGTCGATCGTTCATGATCCTTCCGGTATTCCAGAGTTATGCCGCGTCCCCAACCGAGGAAGTTCTCCTCTTCAAACTTGACGGAATAGTTTTTCCTTGAACCCTGGATGCCGAATTTTGCCCCGAGCTGAAGGGTCCATTGGTCGTGGGTCCGAATGCTGACGACGACCCCTTCGCTTTCGGGGCGAGCTTCGATAAAGACCGGGTTGAGGAAGTCCAGAGATCGGAGGATTCGAGCGCTTTCCGCTGCGATCACCGGGTCCCATGGCTCTCCCTCGGAAAACAGGATCATCGATCGGATAAAGGCCTCGCGGCTGGTGACGTGAAGAGCATTGGCCAGGCGGTAGGGCCAGGACGAGGTTGAGGGATCCGACGTGTCAAAGATGTTCGACTGCTGGTATTCGATGCGGAGTATCGGTCGGCCGCTGAGGTAGTCGCCCGCCGGTACCTCGGCGAAGGCATTGCCTACGAACGCAATGAACATAAGGGCGGCGGAGGCCCCCCCAAAAACCGCCCTCTTCTTCCGGTATTTAGTTCTGTTAATCACGCAGTCTCACTCGAAGGGTGTACGAATGTCGAGCGGTACGCGCCCAGACCTTCAGTGGGATCGCTCTTGCCGTCTCTTTTCACGATCCCTGACCAATTCGGCGACTTCCTGTACTCGGCGCTGGTCCTTGGCGACCTTGCGTTTTTCCGTCTTGGTTGAAAAGACCGAGAGCATGCTGCTGATCTTCAGGAGAATTCTCCAATGTCCCATATTGCCCGGAAGGGATGTCTTTCGAATCTTGGCGCCCCACAGTCGGGTCGAGATCATCGAAGCTTTGGTGAAGTCGGCGTTCCGGAGGTCGGCCCACCGGATGTCCGACCGGTCCAGGTCGATGCCGACGGCGTCGGTGAAACGGAAGTCGGCGCCGACCAATAACGCATCCTGGGCCTTGGCCAGAATCAGATTGGTTCCGGAGAGGTCGGCGCCCCCGGCCTGAACCTCCGAAAGGTCCGCCTGTTTGAGATTGGCGTGTCTGAAGTTCGCCCCGCTGAGGTTTGCTCCGCGAAAAACGGCTCCTTCCAGATTGGCGTTGCGGAAGTCGGTGTCTTCCAATTTTGCCTCTTTGAAGTTCAATCCTCGAAGTTGACACCTGGAGAAGACTGCCTTTCGGAGATCTGCGCCACCAAAAGAGAGACCGCTGATTCTGGGTGATCGGAAGTCAATCTCCGTGAGTATTGCGCCGGACAGGGCGCATCGTTCCAACTGGGCATGTAACAGGGTTGAGTGTCGCAGGTCTGCCTGAGTAAGGTTGGTCTCAACCAGAGAGGCATCAGAGAGGTCGGCATGCGAGAAGCTGGCACCCTCGCATTGAGCTTGGTCGAGGTTGGCCTTGGTGAGATTAGCCAGGTGGAAGTTGGCATTTCGGAGTGCTGTGCCCCGGAAATCAGCACCTTCGAGGTTGGATCCTTTAAATTGGGTGGTGTCGGCCTGGGCATTTGTAAAGACCGCTCCTTCGAGGTCGAGGTTGATGAGTTCAACCCCTTCGAGCACCGAGGAACCGGCCTTGATTCGCCTCATCGTCGTCTTTTCAAAACGAGCGCCCCGAAGCGAGGCGCCGACCATGCTGGCCCCTGAGAGGTTTGCACCATCAAGAATGGCGCTCTCCAATTGGGCCCTGTCCAGATTGGCATTGGATAAATCGGCCTCTGAAAGGACAACGCCTCGGAAGGAGGCTCCTACCAAGGAAGCCCCAAGCATCAGGACGCCGGAAAGGTCCAGGAAATCCAGGTGTACGTGGTCGAGGATCGCACCCGCCAGGGAGGCGCCCTCGAATCGCGCGCCCTCAATCGTCGCCCGGCACAGGTTTGCGCCGTCCAGATTGGTGCCTGAAAAATCTACGTTTCGCAGATGGGCCTTTTCAAAGTTCAGGCCACGGAGGTCAGTTCCGGACAAGTCCGCATCGATCAGATCGGGTGCAAGAGTTGGGTGTTCCTGTCGCCAGGCGTTCCAATCGCCTGACCGAAGGTGTGCAAGGTGATCCTGGTTTGCCATGGGTCCATTATCCATGAGAATTCTCGAGATGGGGAATAGACGGCAGGAGCCAGGAGCGAGGTCCGTATTGGCCCTCAGAATTTACATTGAGGTGCCAGGACGGCGTGAGGGCCAATCCGGCCACGCTCCTGGCTATTTGCGCTTCGCGCGTTTGATTATTCTGTTCATCAGTGACCTCAGTGACCTCAGTGACCGGGGCCGGCCGCTATCTTGGACGGGCTCGTTGAAGGCGAGACGCCTGCTTTCCACAATTCAATTGTCTTCTTGTCCAGCCTCCCAGCCTCCTAGCGTTTCAACACCAACAGCCGTTCTTCCGTCATCTCCTTGTAGGTATGAAGCGGTCCCTCGCGGCCGGTTCCTGAGTCCTTGATGCCGCCGTAGGGCATGGGATCGGAACGCCATGTCGGGACATCTCCCTGGATAATCCCACCGGCTTCAATCGTCTCCCATGCCATTTGGATCTTGGTGATGTCGGAGGTGAAGATGCCGGCCTGGAGGCCGTAACGGGAGTCGTTGACCATGTTGAGGGCCTGGGAAAAATCTTCGAAGGCATCCAGCACGGCGACGGGGCCGAAGACCTCGTCGGAAACGACCGGCTGGTCGTGCGGAACCTCCTCGAGCAGGGTCGGCGAGATGACTGAGCCCGATCGCAGGGCGCCGCAGACAATTCGTCCTCCTGCCTCTGTAGCCCCGTTGATCCAGTCCTCGACTCTGTCGGCATTGGCCTGGTCTATCAATGGCCCGCAGACGGTCGATTCGTTTGCGGGGTCGCCGGTGTGCAGATCCTCGGCTGCTTGTTTCAAGAATCGCCGGAACTGCAGGTAGATGGCCTCGTGGATGATGATCCGCTGTACTGAAATACAGCTTTGTCCGGCGAAGCCGAACGCGGCGCCGGCGATGCGGGCGGCCACCTTTTCAAGGTTGGGGGTGTCGTGATCGACAACGACGGCGGCGTTGCCGCCAAGCTCCAGGGCCACACGCCGCCTTGAGGCCAGTCGTTTGAGTTTCCAACCGACATCCATCGAGCCGGTGAAGGTCAGAAGGCCGAAGCGCTCGTCATCCGCCAGGACCTGGGCGTCTGAGCCGCGGGAGGGGATGACTGAGAGACCCCCCGGGGGCAAGCCTGCGCGGTGGAGGATATCGGCTAGCAGCAGGGCCGGACCGGGCGTCTGCGAGGCGGGCTTGAGGACAACCGGGCACCCCGCGGCAACGGCCGGGGCCAGTTTATGGGCCACGAGATTGAGGGGGAAGTTGAAGGGTGTAATTGCCAGTACTGGGCCGATGGGAAATCGTCGAACCAGAGCCAGACGGTCTGTGGCCGAGTGATAGCCGCCGAGGTCCTGGGCAGTGACTTCGGGATGGCAGGCGACCGATGCAGCTTCGGTGAAGGTGTCGATTGAGCGTTCGGTTTCCGCCCGCGCCAGGCTGATCGGTTTGCCGGCTTCCTCAGAGATGACGGCGGCCAACTGGTCCTTCTGTTCGGCGATCAACTCAGCGGCCCGTCCGAGGATGGCGCCGCGATCTGCCGGGCTCAAACGGGCCATCCTGCGGGAGGCCCGGTCAGCGGCGGCGGCGGCACTCTCGAGTGCCTCGGGCCCACCCCGGGAGACCTCGGTCACGATAGTGCCGTCGAATGGGGAACAGATCTCGAAATTATCCCCATCTGATCGCCATTCTCCGGCCAGGAAATATTTTTGTTTTCGCATGTCGTCCTCCGTTCACCATTTTATCAGCGCAGCTTTTTGCATGAAGCCACAAAAAGGTGCAAAAAAGAAACAGAAGAGGCATCTAACCCTTTTATCTATAGTTTTTGCCGAGGATTCTCACTGTCGTTATTGTCTTCCTCTTCGTGCCTTATTGTGGCAAATTTCTCCCTTTCGTGGCGATTTCCTTGAGTTTTTCGGGCGCCCAAGTGTTAAGGTGTCGCCGCCGTCTTGATGAGACGGTACGGCTCCCGGGTTTCTGATGACAACCGTGAGTTTGAGGAGGAGGCGTCATGGCATTGAGGCAGCGCGGCATTATTGGCGTGTTTTTGGTAGTGATGACTGGGTTGTCAATGGTATCGGCCGTTGGAGCCCAGCAAGAGCATGGCTCAGATCCCGGTGTTGTGGCTGAAGCGGTCACCGGTCACGCTCATGAGGTAGTGGGTGGGCACGGCGGATTGGACCTCGGAGCGGTACTGCCCCTGTGGTCAATCATCCCATTTGTCGGGATTCTGCTGTCGATTGCGGTCTTCCCGCTTGTGGCACCGCACTTCTGGCACAAGCATTTTCCGAAGATCTCCGCTCTGTGGGCGGTCGTATTTGCAGTACCCTTCCTCTGGACATATGGACACCAGGCGATGCACGAGATCATGCATATCTATGTGATCGACTACATCCCGTTCATTATCCTGCTGTGGGCGCTATTCACGGTTGCGGGCGGCATCCGGATCAAGGGTTCTCTGGCCGGGACGCCGATGGTCAATACGTTGCTCCTGCTGATCGGTACAGTCATTGCGTCGTGGGTTGGTACGACCGGTGCCGCCATGCTGTTGATCCGGCCGATTCTCAGGGCCAACGCGCGACGTGCTCACAAGGTCCATACGGTGGTTTTTTTCATCTTTTTGGTGGCCAATATTGGTGGATCCCTGACGCCCCTGGGTGATCCGCCGCTGTTTTTGGGATTTTTGCACGGCGTTCCCTTCTTCTGGACCCTCAGCTTGATCGGGCCGATGAGTCTAGTATCGGGCATTCTTCTGGTGACCTATTTCTTCTTGGACATAATGTACTGGCGACGGGAGACCGAGGCCGGCCGGCAGATCGATCAGAGTGAAGGCCGCTTGGGCATCGAGGGCCTGCACAATCTCCTGTTTTTGGGAGGCATCCTCGGCGGTGTGATCCTCAGCGGCAC
>Ga0164318_10003347_pt1 | contig 15160 bp, 11 predicted proteins | sample GuaBasSedimGuay9_FD_113734 | JGI IMG/M metagenome (GOLD analysis project Ga0164318, IMG submission 113734) | Subseafloor sediment microbial communities from Guaymas Basin, Gulf of California, Mexico - Guay9, Core 4571-4, 0-3 cm | ecosystem: Environmental > Aquatic > Marine > Hydrothermal vents...
AACCCATACAGACTGTAGTATCAAGGCTTTCTAATGGTGGAAGCGCACCAAGGGTATAACAGCCGATATCACCATTTACAAAAACTTTTAGTTTTTTTAACACAGTAAAAACGCCTCTGTGTGGACAACCAGGACACATGTTAGGTGGTCTGGGAGGTATAGGGTCTTCTATAATAGGTTCAACTACCTTTTGATCAGTTTCACCAGTGATTGCCTTTTTAACAATGGTTGGCGAAAGCTCTCCGCAAATTGGTATAATATCTTTTCCATGATCAATCTTATAGCCCATTAATCTGACATTTTCTTCAATAAAAGGATCTAACTCTTCTACAACATAAACCTTATCCACCTTATTTATGAACTCACCTATAAGTTTTTCAGGCATTGGCCAGACCATTCCCAATTTTAGGAAGGAATATTCAGGAAAAGCTTCTTTTGCATATTGATAAGATATGCCAGAGGTGATGATCCCCACTTTGGTATCATTTATCTCCATCCGATTGATATCAAGGGTTTCTGCAAACTCCTTGAGCTTTTTTGATCTTTCCTCCACAATAAGATGTCGGGGTCTTGCATTTGAAGGAAGCATAACAAATTTGGTTGGTTCTTTGCGAAGTTTTAGCTCTACAGGTGGCTTAATCCTCTCTTCTAACTCAACAGGGCCTTTTGAATGAGATATTCTTGTAACTGTACGTATCATTACAGGGGTATCAAATTTTTCACTTATTTCAAATCCTAATTTAACAAAATCTTTTGCCTCCTGACTATCACTCGGTTCTAACATTGGAACCTTTGCAAATTTTGCATAATTGCGATTATCCTGTTCATTTTGTGAACTGTGAAGCTGTGGGTCATCTGCTGTAACCAAAACAAATCCTCCTATAACACCAGTATAGCTTGCTGTCATAAGAGGATCAGCTGCTACATTTACACCAACATGTTTCATTGATGCCATTGTTCTGGCACCTGTTAGACAAGCACCTAAGGCAGATTCAACTGCAACCTTTTCATTAGGTGCCCAGTCTGTTTCCATTTCTTTATAGGTTGCGGCATTTTCAAGTATCTCTGAACTTGGGGTTCCTGGATATGCCGCACAATAAGTAACACCTGCTTCCCAGGCTCCTCTTGCAATTGCTTCGTTTCCTGATAATACCTTTTTCATGGCTCTCCCTTACCTTGGCTGGATTAAAATCATGATAAAATTTGTTTTTTAAAACCTATCCCTATTGAATTTAAAAAATCTTTTATATTCACCTCCTTTTTTTAAATTTTGAGATAATGATTAAACCTGAATTTTAATAAATAACAGAAAAAATAAACTAAAATGATAAAAATTTTACTTAAAAATAAGCTTGTAAAAAAAATCACTAACAATTTAATAATGGATCAAAGAAATTATGTCAAGAACAAATTTTTTTATGTTTTATCTAAATCCTTTAAGAAACTAAAAGAATGCTTTGGCATCATAAATCCTTGACAAAACCTATATAATTTTTTTATATTAATTGTTAAAATTTCAAAGGAATAAGATAATAAGGTGAAAAAGAGAAATGGAAAGTGCATTATTACTTAATGCTACTTATGAACCTTTGAAAATTGTTTCATGGAAAAAGGCTATTACATTGGTTATTTTAAAAAAGGTGGAAGTAGTAGAGGAGTATGATAAAGAGATTCACACTGTTTCTTTTAGTATAAAAATACCCTCTATAATCCGCCTCTTTAGATTTATCAAAAGAAAGGAAAATGAAGTAAAATTTTGTCGTCAAAACATATATGCAAGGGACAAAAATCAATGCCAGTATTGTGGAAAAACCTTTGAAACAAAAGATCTTACATATGACCATGTGATACCTAAGTCAAGAGGAGGAAGAACTGAATGGACTAATATTGTTACATGTTGTATTGATTGCAATAGAAAGAAAGGAGGTAAAACACCTGAGGAGGCAGGATTAAAACTTATACGCGCTCCTAAAAAACCAAAATGGCTTCCTGTAATGACTATAACAATTGGACTAAAGAAGATGCCACAGTCATGGAGAGATTACCTCTATTGGAACGTGGAGCTTTCTGCTTAAAGAGTTTGCACTTCATTTTTCTTTTGAGGGGCAAATAAATAATATGTTTAGATCTTTAGTTTTAATAATTACATTATCTTTTCCAAACAGGAGTAATTGGAGTTATATATGAAAAGACTTTGGGCACCATGGAGAATGGAATATATACTAAAAGAAAAAGATGATGTTTGCATTTTTTGTGAATCCTTTGCAGAAAAAAAGGATAGGGAAACTCTTATATTGTTTAGGGGTGAATCATCTTTTATTATAATGAATCGTTACCCTTATAATAATGGTCATCTTATGGTAGCACCAATACGCCATATTGCCAATTTAGAGGATTTAAGTGAAAAGGAAAAAGCCTCTATTTTTTCTCTTATCCAATTGAGCATAGTCTGTTTAAAAAAAGCTTTAAAACCAGAAGGTTTTAATATAGGTATGAATTTGGGCAGAATAGCAGGTGCGGGTATAGAAGATCATTTACATTTTCATATAGTCCCAAGGTGGGCTGGTGATACGAACTTTATGCCTGTTCTTTCTGAAGTAAGGGTGATGCCGCAACTTCTTCAAGAGAGTTATGATCAACTTTATAATGTTTTTCATGAGCAAGCAGAAAGGTAAGTAAAATGAAATTAGTAAAAAATATTATTTTTTTCCTTCTTATAGCCTTTGCTATAACTTTTTTTATGCAGAATTTGACATCTGTTCCAATAAATTATTATGGTATAGAGAAAGATTCTTTTATGGTTCCCCTTTTTTTAGTAATTTTAGCATCAGTTTTCTTGGGAATTATTATTGCTGGGATTGAGGATATTGTGATAAGGTTAAGGTTAAAAAGAGAGATAAAAGAACAAAAAAAGCGTATTATATCGCTTGAAAAGGAACTCAATTCTTTGAGAAGTCTTCCCATCACAGATTCAGGAATCTATCAAGAAAAAAAAGAGGAAAAGACTGTCTCCCCTTCAGAAGAAAATAAGCCAATTTAACCATTTTACCTTTTGAAAAAATAGATGATCCCTTTTGCTTTCACCTTTGAATTAAAGGATATATTACTTATTTTAATAGGACTTTTTTTAGGTTTGTTTTTTTCTTTTTTTAAGAAAGATTACAGGCAAAAAAGGGAAAAAAAGATATCTGATGATCTTGCTTATATAAAAGGAATTAACTATGTAATAAGCAATGAACCTGATAGAGCTATTGAGGAGTTGATAAAGGTTGTAAAATTCAATCCGGAGACGGTTTCTGCTTACATCATGTTAGGGAATCTCTTTAGGTCTCAAGGAGAATATGAAAGAGCCATAAGGATTCACCAAAGTATAGTCTTAAGAGAGGATTTAGATCAGAGAATAAAGTTACAAGCGATGTTTGATTTGAGTTTGGATTTTAAAAAAGCAGGGCTATTTAATCGTGCTATTGATTCCTTTAAGGAGGTGATCAAATTTTCATCTGATAATATTGAAGCATTTATACACTTAGAAGATATCTATGAGGAAGTAAAGGATTGGGAAAAGGCTTTTAAGATAAGACAAAAAATTGCCAGTTTAAGAAATAGTAAAGAAGAGGAAGTATTGGCGCATCTTTTGACTGAACATGGAAAAGAGAAGCAAGCACTTGGGAAAAGAGATGATGCGAGAAAATATTTTGAAAATGCTATTAAATATGATGAAAAATGTGTAGATGCTTGGTTAAATCTTGGGGACCTTTATTTTTTAAAAGGAGAGATAGAAAAAGCGATTTATGCATGGGAAAAGGTAATAATTTTTTCCCCTTCTCTCACCTTTGATATATTTTCCCGCATAAAAAAAGCTCTTTTTAATAAAGATGATGATGAAAAGATTTTTAGGTTTCTTGAAGATATGACAAAAAAATATCCAGAAAATCCATATCTGAAGGTTATTCTTGGTAAGAAATTACTTGATACAGGAAAGAATGAAAAAGCAGTTGAGCAGTTTCTTCAAGCAAAGAAAATTAAACCAAATTTAAAAGAGGCAAGAGAAAGTTTAATAAAAAGTTATCAGGCTATGGGGAAATTAGAAGAAGCAATTAAAGAGATTAAAGATATGTTTTCCCTTTTTAAAGAGAATGAATACAAATATCAATGTAGAGTTTGTGGTTACGAAACATCTCAAATTATATGGAAATGCCCTCAATGCAGGAGATGGGGTACAATTCAAGAAAAAGATGATTAGATTCATTGATGATTTTTATTCCTCTGATATGGATATTTTGGTTGATCCCAAAAAGATGATGAATTCTTTAAATCCTAAAGGGTTAACACCTCTTGAAGAGAAGGCAATTATCACCTTTTTGCCAGGTGATTTTAAATTTTTATCAAAACTATGTAATGGAGAGAAAATAGAAAGATGGGAAGGGATTAGACCTATTTTCAAGGGAAAGGTAGACGGAGAAAAGATAATAATTGCAAGGTCAGGAGTTGGAGCACCTGCCTCGGTGATGCTTTTAGAAGAGATGTTTGCTTTTGGTGTAAGAAAGGTTTTGTTTTTTGGCTATTGTGGAGGAATCGCTTTAGGAATAAACTCAGGTGACTTTCTTTTACCAGAGGAGGCTGTGAGAGAGGAAGGCACATCTTATCATTATCAACCAAAAGGGATACCTGCTAAGGGTGATAAGGAATTTATTGATATCTTGGAAAAAATAATAAAACAGGAAGGTCATCCCTATCATAAAGGAATTGTATGGACTACAGATGCTATTTATAGAGAAACAATGAGAAAGGTTAGAAGGTTTAGGGAAGAGGGTATATTAGGAGTGGAAATGGAAACATCAGCCCTCTTTGCTTCAGCAGCATTTAGGGGGATAAAAATTGCAGGGCTTCTTGTGGTCTCTGACATTTTTACAAAAAGAATATGGAAACCAGCCTTCTTTTCTTCTGCTTTTCGAAATGCCTCCAAATTGGGATTAAAAATATTAGTAGAGGCAATACCTTTTATTTGATCTGGTCTAAATTCTTTTAAATATAAAAAAGTAAAAATTTTTACCTTTTATCTTAACACCTACATTTATTAGCATTAAGTAAAATTATTGAGCTGCTGATACCACTACTATACCTAAGATCACCATTATTAACCCAGCAAATCTATATGTACGATCTGAGGCCTTATTTTGCCACCAGTCAGATAAAGCTTTAGCCATACCATTAGGATTTAAGAATATAAATATTCCCTTAGCAATCATTAAAAGAGATAAAATTATAAGAAAAGTAAGAGCACTTCCCCAAAATGCGCTGATAAAAAAAAGGACTCCTAATATAAAAGGGATAATTCCTAAAAGCCTTAATTTTTTCTCATCTTCTGATATAAACTTTTTAAAATAAGAGCGAGTTTCATCTGTGTAAAGGATGATATAACCACCTACTGCAACAGATAAAAAACCAAGAAGATATAAATACCACGTCATTTTTTTGTCCCCCCAGTTATTTAATTAGTTAATACTTCATTTTTTTGTGGACTAATTACTCTATTTTGGTGTTGCCGCAACTACCAAGAAAGTGCAACGGTTATCGGAATTATTTTTCAAACCATGAGGTTTTCCTGCTGGGATAAATATTGCATCCCCATCTTTTACTTCTCTGTATTCATCCCCAACTTGCATTATACCACTTCCCTCAAGAATGAAATATATCTCTTCGTATGGATCAATATGAGTTTCAATCTCTTTTTCTGGCATAAGTTGAGCAATAGCAAAAAAATCCATTGCTTCAAGCTCTTTAGATGTTAAAAGCATACGTGCTATACCACCCCTATGAGCTACATAGGTTGTCGCAATTACTTCTTCATCATTAAAATTTCTTACTATCAAATCATCCCTCCATGGCTTTATATTGTAGTTATATCGAATTCCTCTTGATGAAAGGTTGGTATTGCCTTTATTATAATCCTTTTATTTAGTTTTTTTTCAAGATATTCTATGGTTGTTCTCTCTTCATCATAAAGCAGACTCGCAACATCAGGGTTTACTTCGATCAATATAGAACCTCCATGAATTGCATAAGAGTTTCTCTCTAATTCTCTAAAAAGGTCATAACAGATAGTCCATTTTGACTTTAAAAAGCCAGAACCATCACAATAAGGGCATGGTTCACTTAAACTCCTCCCAAGTGATTCTCTAGTCCTTTTCCTTGTCATTTCTATCAATCCAAGTTCAGAAATCTTTAATATATTGCACTTTGCCTTATCGTTTTTTAGTGCTTCCTCAAATGTACGAAACACTTTTTCCCTATTTGCTTCTTTTTGCATATCAATAAAATCAATAATTATGATTCCGCCTATATTTCTTAAACGAAGTTGATAAGCAATCTCTTTAGCTGCTTCCAAATTTGTTTGAAGTATTGTATCCTCAAGATTTCTTTTGCCAACATATCTGCCAGTATTTACATCTATAGCAACCAATGCTTCAGTTGGTTCAATTATAATATAACCCCCAGATTTAAGCCATACCTTTTTCCCAAGAGCTTTATTTATTTCTGCCTCAAGCCCATAATTATCAAATATTGGCTCACTGTTTTGGTAATAGACTACCTCAGAGCTTATATTTGGCATATACTCACTTATAAATTGTTTGATCTTTTCATACTCTTCTTTGGAATCAACTATAATCCTGTTAATATCTGAAGAAAGTAAATCTCTTATACATCTTAAACTTAAGTTTAGATCTGCATATATTAAATAAGGTGCTTTAACCATTTCCTTTTTTTGTTGGATATTGTTCCATAATTTTATAAGAAATTCCATATCAGCTTGAATTTCTTCTCTTCCTTTCCCCTCGCTTGCTGTGCGAACAATAAAACCACTGCCAGATGGTTTTATCTCTTCTACTAACCCTTTTAGCCGTTTTCTCTCTTTTTCATCCTCAATTCTTCTTGATACACCAACATGGTTAACAGTAGGCAAAAAAACTAAGTAACGGCCTGGTAATGATATATGTGAGGTAATTCTTGTTCCTTTTGAGCCTATAGGTTCTTTTGAAACCTGAACCAGAATTTCCTGTCCTTCAGTTAAAAGATCTTCTATCATTGTATTGGAGTCACTTTTGTAGTTCAACTCTCTTATTTCAAAATCTATTTCCTCATCTTCTGCACTATCAAGAAGTATTTTATACTCTTCGAGATAAGGATAAACGTCAGAAACATATAAAAAGGCAGCTTTATCAAGTCCTATATCTACAAATGCTGCTTGCATTCCTGGTAAAACCTTTGCTACTTTTCCTTTATAAATATTTCCAACGATCCCCCTATCCTTTGTCCTCTCAATATAGATCTCTACCACCTGCCCATTTTCTAAAAGGGCAACACGGGTTTCAAATGGGGTTGCATTTATAAGTAGTTCATTTGGTGCTAACATTTTTTCCCCAAAGATCTATTGTTCCATGCTGGCTAATTTTCAATATCCTTGCTTTTTTAATATCGTTTTTATCCATTTTTAAAAATAGGGAAAGGAAATCTTGTATCCTTAAAAAATGACCATTTTGGTTTTGTAATCCTATCCTTAAAATTGTAATATCTTTTTTGACGAGTGACTCTATCCAAAATTCTATATTTTTATCATTATCTATTTCTAATTGATCTATTAAAAAGAGTTCAATTACAGATCTTTTCGCTTCCAAGGTCTTTTTCTCTTTAATAAGGGCATCCGAAACATTTAACTCCTTTTCTTTATAAAATCTTTTTATATTTTCTTTTAATTCATTTTTTTTATTATCAGAGGTAAAAATAACAACTAAATATTTAATTTCTTTTAAGTTATCAAAATATTGAGAGAATTTCAAGGGAAAGGGATAAATATTTAATATTTGAATCCCTACAGGAAGTTCCCTATTGATTTTTTCTTTCATCTCCTTTGGAGAAATTTTAACAATAGTTTCTACTCCCATTATCTCCCATAAAGATTCAAATCCAACAGGAAGAGCCTGGGGTATAGAGATGGATGGCATTGGATGAAATCCTTCTGAAAATTTAATAGGGATTTCTGCCCTTCTAAATGCTCTATGAATGAGAGTGACCATATCTAAATGGGAAAGAAATCGTAAATCCCCTATCTTTTGAAATCTTATAAGATATCTTTGCCTATTCTCTTTAAAAACGCTAATTCTTTCCTTTTTTTCTCCAAAAAGCGGACCACTTTTTATGGGAACAAGATCTTTCTTATTGCATACGCCACAACCTGGGCATCCTTTTAAATTTAAATCGCAGTCAGGAGAGGTCTCGCCGATTAAAGCCTTGCTATACTCTCGCCATAAGAATGAACGATTCACTCCTGTATCTATCATATTCCAAGGTAATATTTCATTCTTTTTTCTTGAGTTTAAATACAGATCGAGATTTATCCCTTCCTCTTTAAAACTTTCTTCCCATATCTTAAATTTAAAATGTTCACCCCATCCATCAAAGGATGCCCCTTTTTTCACAGCATGAATAAGCACTTTGCCAAGCCTTCTATCTCCTCTTGCAAATATGCCTTCCAATAAACTCATATTTGGGTCTTGCCATTTTAGCTTGGTGGAGCCACGAGGAATTTTTCTTTTTAATAAATCTAATATTTCTTTGCTTTTCTCTGGGGGAATTTGCTCTACCCATTGAAAAGGGGTATGAGGTTTAGGGATAAAGGTGGAGATGCTTGCATTTACTCTTATTCTTCGATTTCCTTTTGGAGCTTGTTTTATAACTTTTCTTATAAGCTCAGGGATAGCTTTAATATCTTCAATTGTCTCTGTTGGAAGACCTATCATGAAATAGAGCTTTATAGTTTTCCACCCCATACCAAAAATAGATCGGGCAGTTAGGAGAAGTTCTTCCTCTGAAATTGGTTTATTTATCACATCTCTTAATCTCTGTGTAGCAGCCTCAGGGGCAAGTGTGAAGCCTGTCATCCTTACTCTCTTTATCTCTTTTACCATTCTTTCACTAAGGCTTCCAACCCTTAAGGAAGGAAAAGATATTGCTATTTTTTTGTCACTTAAGCTATCCATTAAGGTTTCAAGAAGAGGTTGGATTTGGGAATAGTCACCAGAACTTAACGATAATAAAGCTATTTCTTCATAACCAGATCTTTTAAGTAAGTTATTTACTTTTTTAACTATATCAGAGGCTTCTCTTTCCCTAAAGGGACGATATATAAAAGTTGCATGACAGAATCTACAATTGTGAGGACATCCCCTGGCAATCTCCATTGAAAGCCTGTTATGAATAGGTCTTAGGTTAGGGATTAAAGGGGTGTTAAAATAATTTGCTTTGTTAAGATTAGATACTGTTGCTTTTTTTACCTTTTCATATCCTTTTTGTAAAGGTACAATACTTTTTATCTTACCATTTCTATTATAGTTTATAGAAAAAAAAGAGGGTATATATATGCCCTCTATTTTTGATAGCTCTTTAAATAATGTTTCTTTTCCTTGTTTAGCATGTTTCCAATTTATGATCTTTTCAGTTATTATAGGAAGGGTCTCTTCACCATCACCTATTAGAAAAAAATCAAAGAAATCTGCTAAAGGCTCAGGGTTGGATACACAAGGCCCACCACCAATGATTAGAGGCATTGAAGAATCTCTTTTTTCTCTTTCAACAGGTATGCCACCCAATTCTATCATTCTAAGAATATTGGTATATGTTAGCTCATATTGAATTGAGAAGCCGATTATATCAAACTGATAAAGTGGTTTCTTTGACTCTAAAGAAAAGAGGGGTAGCCCATTTTTTTTTAACATTGCCTCCATATCAGGCCAAGGGGCAAAAACCCTTTCAGCTGCTATCCTTTTATCTTTATTTAAGATTTCATAAAGGATCATGTATCCTACATGGGACATACCAACTTCATAAATATCTGGAAAGGCAAGGCAGAAGGTAAGCTCACACTTCTCCCAATCCTTTTTTATCATATTTATTTCATTACCAATATAACGGGCTGGTCTTTCAACTAAGGGGAGTATCTCGTTTAGTAACTCCTTCATGGATGAACCTCTGGTCTAAACAGAGATAAATTTTCTTCGCTTTTTTGCCAGAGGACTCTATCAATTTCCTCAAGGAGAGGTCCTAAACTTTTGGGGTTTATTGCTGATACCATAATTCCTTGAAATCTTCTTGCAATACCTTCTCTTTTATCAAGATCAATTTTATCCATTTTGTTTAATACCAAAATTGTTGGGATATATTTTAACCCTAATTTATCTAATAGCTTATCTACTTCTTCTATCTGTTTTTCAAAACGAGGATTGCTTATATCAATAACATGTAAAAGAAGATTTGCATCTTTTAATTCATCTAATGTAGCACTAAAAGCACCCAAAAGATCAGGTGGAAGGTCTCTTATAAAACCAACTGTATCAGTTATGATAACCTCCCTTTCTCTTGGAAGCCTTAATCTTTTGCTCGATGTATCAAGGGTTGCAAATAATTTATTTTCTACTAACACATGACTTTTGGTTAGAGAGTTTAAAAGTGTTGATTTGCCAGCATTTGTATACCCAATAATAGATATAATAGGAATATTATTCTTTTTCCTTTTTATCCTTCTTATTTCTCTTCCTTTTGCCAATTCTTTTAATATTTTTTCAAGACGGTTGATCCTATCCCTTACTCTTCGTCTATTGATTTCAAGCTTTGTTTCCCCAGGTCCTCTTGCTCCAATTCCACCTGTTAAACGAGATAGTGCGATATCTTTTTTTGACAACCTGGGCAGTAAATATTTTAGCTGTGCTAACTCTACCTGGACTTTACCATCTCTTGAATGAGCATGTTGGGCAAATATATCAAGGATAAGCTGAGTTCTGTCAATGACTTTAAGCTCTGTGATTTCAGAGATAGCTGTTGCTTGAGATGGGAAAAGATCCTGATCAAAGATTATCATATCTGCACCGCTTGCCATTGCCTTGATTACAAGCTCCTGCATTTTACCTTTTCCCATTAAATATTTAGGATCTGGCTTTTTGATATGTTGTATGATCGTATCTACTACCTCAACACCAGAGGTCTTTGCAAGCTCTTTAAGTTCTTCCATAGAATCTTCGCTCTCAAACCTTGGTTTTGAGGTTACTGAAATCAAAATTGCTCTCTCTTTCCCAAGCATACTTTGAGCTTTAGGGAAAGCTCTTGAAAACTCTTCCTCTAAAGATTGGACAAATGATGTAAAATTTTTAATGCCGCCCTCAATACTAGTAGGGCCTATAATCTCCCACTTTTTTTTCGCAGGATTATCAGGCAAAAGATGCGCAATTTGGATTAAGCGAGGGAGCCCTTTTTCATTAGGGAAAAGAGATGCTACAATATCAAGCCTTAAAAGGGCTAAATCAGTTAAATCATCTCGGTTTATTGGTTCAAAATTAAGGTGAGTATGAACAAGTCGCAGCCCTTTTAATCTTCCTTCCCCTGATCGATAGTTACTTAAATCAGGAAGGATAATCTGTTTCCTGTTACCAATAATAACATATTCAACAGCACCTTTTCTGTTTATTAAAACCCCAATTTGTCTACCAATCTCAAAAGATGTCTCACAAAGAATGCGGGCTACATCATAAGATATAACCTTTTCATTTGGTATACGTTTGCGATAAAGTTTTTCTATTCTTTTAATTTGACTTGGTTTAAGCCCTAATGTATTGCCAAAAAGTTTTTTGATCTCTATACCTCCTTTAAAGAAAGCTTTTTTTCTCCAAGATATATTGGTAGAAATAATGTTATTAACTCTATAATTATTATAACCCCAAAAGAAAAGAAAATCCAGATCCATTGCCAGAAAGTGATAGGAAAATCTTTTAATTTAAACATAAAGATTTTATATGCTGGATAAGCTTCTAAAGCAATTATTATCCCAATATATGCTATAGAGATTATCATGTAGATAATGCCGCCATATCCAGTAGAGATCTGTGCCACATTTTCTACATTAAATTTAGGATAGATTGCTCCCATTCCTATTCCCAGGCTTGTTACACCTATAGTAATCAAGAAAATAGTTATAGAAGAGAGATAGATCAAAAAATCTGTTGCATTTAAAAAATAGTTAGTAAGAAATACAAGCAGTTCAGCAAGGATTAAAAGAGGGAAAAATAACATCAAAAATTTTGACCATAAGAATTGCTTTAAGCTAATTGGTGCAGTTTGAATAATCCAGAAAGCCTCTTTTTCAAGACTTACAGCTGGGAATACAAAGCGAGCTCCTACTGCTGCGATAACAAAGCCTGCCAATCCAATATTAAGAAAAGCTAAAAGATTTTGCATATAGAGAATAGGAATAGGTGCTTTATCAAGAGGAAGAACACTAAAGTTAAAAACATAAACAACTATAAGTGCAAAAAGCATAAAGAGTTGTGACCATTGTGTAGCATCCCTAAAGAATAATTTTATATCCCTTGATAGAATGATTTTTGTAAACCCCTTAAAAGGGAATGTCAATATTTGGCTTATTTTTTCAATTAACCATCCTTTTGTTAATTTAGCTTTTTTCCCTTCTTGAGATTTTGCCCATCCTTTTATATATATCTGATTTGCTAATAATTCTGCTATCATAGTAAAAAAAAGAGCTGAGGAAAAAAGCATCATAAGATAAAAAATTGCATCTTGCCAATGCGAATGAATGAAACTAACAATCGCTTCTTCAGCCCAACGAGAAGGAAGTAAAGGTGAAGAAGGAGTTTTTAACATAGATAAATAATCCACGAGTATATGGAAAGATTCTGGATTTACCAGTTTTTCAGGTTGTAGAAAACGAAATAAAAGGTAAAGAGCAACAGTAAAACCAATAGATAAAAAGAGAAAGATATTTTTTGTTTTATTAGCAGGGAAAATCCTAACTAGCACCATACAGATAATAACCCCTATCCCCGAGGTAACAAAGATAAAAGAGATTATAACAGGAATAAGCCATAAATAATAGATAATACCAGCTCCTTTTGCCATGCCAAACGCAACAAAAAATGGGGAACCAAAGAATAAGACCATCCAGGAAGAACTAAAAGTTGTTTCAACATATTTTGCAAAAAAGATATAGGATAGGGCAAGAGGGGAAGAAAAAAGAAAAGGTAAATCTTTAGAAAGATAAAGTGTAGAGATCGTTGTGATAATATTGGAAAAAATAAGCATAGCAAAGAAGGTAATAAAAACCATTGAAAGAAGTTTTCTTAAGAGTATCTCTCCTATAATCTCTATATTGTTGAGATATAAGATGAGTTTATAAGAAAAGAAGAAGATAGTGAACCAGAACCCTAAAGCAATGATAAGGGAAAAAAGAAAACGAATTTTTTCTTTTGTTCCTAAATTTTTTAATCTATTTTTTATAGAAAATATTTTAAAAAAGAGAAGGAGGATTGTTTGATTCATATAATCTCTTTTTCAGTTATCTTAAGAAAAAGAGGTTCAAGTCTTTTTTCTCCCTCTTTAATCATTTCTCTTAAATTATCCATAGTACCAATGGCAACCAATTTTCCTTCATTTATTATTGCTATCCTATCACATATCTCCTCTGCTATGGGAAGGGTATGAGTTGACATAAAAATAGTTACCTCTTTTTTTCTAAAGATATCTTTTACAAGTTGAATGCCTTTTGGATCAAGCCCTACCATTGGTTCATCAACAATGATTATTTCAGGCTCATGTAAAAAAGCAGCGCTCATAACCAACCTTTGCTTCATGCCGTGAGAAAAGTTTTCAATCAACTCAGTTGCCCAATCTTTAAGCTGAAATAGTTCCAGATATAATTCAATATTGGTTTCAAGTTTTTTACCATCAATATTATATAGATAGCCAATGAACCTTAAAAATTCATATCCAGTAAGCTTTTCATAAAGAAAGGGTTGATCAGGAATAAAACCGACAAGCTTTTTTGCTTTAATAGGCTCTTTTATGATATCATATCCACCAATATAAGCTGTTCCAGATGTTGGTGGGATGATGCCTGCTAACATCTTTATGGTTGTAGTTTTCCCTGCGCCATTCGGGCCAAGGAAACCAAATATTTCCCCTTTTATAACCTCGATATTTAAAGAGTCGACAGCAGTAATATTACCAAATCTTTTTGTAAGATTTTCTGTTTTTATCATTTAGCATCTACCACTTTTATTCTTAGTTTACCTAAAAGTCTATTTATTTCAACCCATCTTTTTATGTCACCTAATATAAAACGTATATGTGTAACATCAGCAGGTATTTGATTAAAGACAGGATCAACCGTTATCCATTTATCTAAGAGCACTTCACACCAAGCATGATAAAAAAATGCCCCATCTAAATAGACAACGCCAATGGCTATTCTTGTAGGAATAGATATTGACCTTGCTAATGCAGTAAAGAGAACAGCATGTTCATTGCAGTCTCCTCTTTTTTTCTTTAAGACCTCTAAAGCATTTGGTATAGAGAGAATAGGCTCTTTTTTTATATTTTTATTCATCCAATTTAATATGAGTTTTATCTGTTTAAGCCTTTTTCTTTCATTTCCTATGATCTTTTTTGCAATTTCCTTTATTTCAGGGTTATCACTCTGTATAAAAGGAGTAGAGAATAAAAATTTATCGTCTGTTAAAACCTTTTTTATCTTACTTATATTCTCTTTTTTGATTATAAGATTTCCCTCTTTAAATGATTGCCTTTCTCCATCCAAATCCATCCCTTTTTTATTAAAACCAGAAAGATTAACAACAAGCATTTTTAATTTTTCCTGCTTCTTTATTGGTTTATCAATAGGAATAGATGATGCCTTTATAATATCTATTGCTTTTTTTGGAGATTTTATATTAGCTAAAGCAACCTCTTTTTTTTCTTTAATCATAACAAAACCCATAGGTGATTGCTCTTTTATTGTCTTTTTTGAATTATCCATCCATAAAAATAGATCCATACCACCATAAGTAAGTTTTATCTTTATTGCATCAACAGATTTGCCATGAATCTTAACCTTCTCTTTTCCTATAACCTCTACTGGCAACATTCTATTATCTAAAGAAGAAGGATCAAAAAATGGTACCTCAAATTTCATGCCTGGTTTTAAAGAAATATGTGAGAGATATCCATTAATGGAACTGGATAGATATATTGGGGATTTTAAATGAATTTTCTGATTTGTTTTATTTCCAGATGAAATAATATCAATATCTAAAATATGATC
>Ga0164318_10003349_pt1 | contig 15157 bp, 8 predicted proteins | sample GuaBasSedimGuay9_FD_113734 | JGI IMG/M metagenome (GOLD analysis project Ga0164318, IMG submission 113734) | Subseafloor sediment microbial communities from Guaymas Basin, Gulf of California, Mexico - Guay9, Core 4571-4, 0-3 cm | ecosystem: Environmental > Aquatic > Marine > Hydrothermal vents >...
ATTTTCCTCCATCTCCTCGGGAAGCTCGAGAACCGGGACGGGAGGAATGTTCGTCTCCGGAGAAACCATGAAGGGTTCCGACCCCTCCGGGCTGAAGGGCGGATACGATGCGTCGTATACCACGTTCACCCACTGCAAACCCTCGAAAGGAGGGGCATCCGCTATCACCTCCAATGTTTCCGGTGAATAGGGTGGTATGTCCTTCACGATCACCGATCGTTCCTCCGTCCCGCCCAGGTATCCGTATAAAATGGACAGCTCGAGATGATCGATCTCCTGTTCCGAGGTGTTGTTCACCGCACAGAGAACCCTCGCATCTCCATTATCTTCCGATACGTCCGCGATCTTCAGCTCCATTTCGAGCGGGTTCATCGGTTCGAAGAGTTCCAGGATGTCATCAATATCCACATCCTCCCGATATGTGTCCCTTCCCATGGGCCACTCGACATGGACATCGACCTTTCCCTTCACATCGAACAGCCCGAAATGGAGGACCATGGAATCCTGCTGTCCGTGTGCGGCCGTTCCACCGGACACATCCCTCATCATCCTCAGTTCGGCCTCACCATCCCCGTCCATGTCCGCTTCAACATGCACCCTTGCTCCTATGGCAGCTGCATTCGATTCCCTGCCCACAAGCTTCAGTTCCAGCCAGTGACGGTCAGGTGCCGTATCACCGCCGAGGTTCCTGAACAGATGGACCTGATAGTTCTCCGTTTTTCCGCTGGATGCGTTCCAGTTCCCTCCCCCCGTCACGAGGTCGATCCATCCGTCCTGATCGTAATCGCACCATGCCGAGCCGTAGGTGTTGAACACACGCAGGCCTGCCTCGTCACCAACTTCCCTGAAGGTCATATCCCCCTCGTTCCTGAACAGATATGAGTACGCGTAATCGATGTTCCCGTATATCTGCGGGATGAACAGGTCAAGGTCCCCGTCATTGTCATAATCGGCCAGAGCCGAGGAGACCATCAGTTCGTCTCCCTCTGTGATCATGCCCGCCAGTGGTTTTACGGGTATCCCGCTCTCGGCCCGAACGTCGCGGAACGTCCATCCGCCCTCTTCCCCCTGATTCTCGAACAGATACGAGTCATCGCAGATGGGGCCCCTGTACACATCCTTGTGGGCCAGATTCGTGACCCACAGGTCCATGTCCCCATCGTTGTCCATGTCACCCCACGAGGAACCCAGCGAATGACCGTAATAGGGCCCGTCCCTTGTGATAGGATGGTAGCTCTCGTGTCCCTCAACCCCCGCCTTTTCCGCAATCTCCTCCATCACTCCTGCGAAACCCGTGTTGTGGTATAGGTAGTTCCTCATGATCCTGTAATTTGACACGTAGGCGTCCTGAAAGCCGTCATTATCAAAATCGCAGAAACTCACCCCCCTTCCCTGGTATGGGTGATCATGCTCCGACATATTCGAACTGACGGTGGCGTTCGTGAAGGTCCCGTCACCGTCGTTGGTCCAGAAGAAGTCGCTGTATCCCTGATAGGAAGCGTTCTCGTAATTCACCATGTACAGGTCAATGAACCCGTCCCTGTCGACATCCGCCCATCCGGAGGCAACCGTGGGATATGTGTCATGTGGCACATCATCGGAAACGGGCACCCTGCGGAACGTCCCGTCCCTCTCGTTATGCCACAATATGTCATCGTACTGGGGATGATCGCTAGAACCCCTCCCCCCGCCGCAGAAGATATCCAGCCACCCGTCATTGTCGAAGTCGCCGAAGACCCCGCTGTTCACCGGTGCATCGATACCGGCCTGAACGGTCTGGTCGATGAAAACATATCCCGGAGGACCGCTGTTCCTGAACAGCTTCCTGCCGTCGATGAGGAGATCCTGATACCCGTCGTTGTTGTAATCGCCCCATGAGAAGAAATTTCCCCTGATACCCGAGAGCCCGGTCTCCACAGAAACGTTCATGAACGTCACCTCCCCGGCCCTTGCCGGAGCTCCGATCGGGCCGCCATCCGATGGATGGGCAGGGACCTGGACCAGCAGGAAAAGTACCGTCATCGATGTCAGCATCCGGGATATCGACAGTAAACCGAGCGACCGCATGTTCCTCGTATGTGTATCCCGTACATGGAATAAAGAACTATTGAACATACGGAACCATCGAATTCACTGAATCCGGGGAGGATCCAGAAGATGGGGGTCGTAATCCTCGATCTCCAGATCATCGATGCGCGGAGGCGAAGGGATGGAGGCATCTTCGATGTCAAGAGGCGGAACCTCTTCCGGGCCATCCGGTTCCGCGGATTGTTCGGGGAGCTGTGTTTCCTCGAGGGCCTCTTCCTCCTCGGGTGCACCTATCTCCGTCCCTTCCTCGTCATTGGTTCCGGTGTCTTCCGAATCCTCTCCACCTTCCCCGGTCTCCTCATCCAACTGACCCGTCTCCTCCTGCTCGTTTCCATTGTCCTTTAAGGGAGGTTTCAGGTCGTCGATATTCTTCTTCAGGCGGTATATGAAAAAGAGCGCGAGAACGAGGATGAACATAATCGTGAGAAGACCCACGATCGATGTGACAGCATTCACCATCAGGGAAACCGGAGAGGGGGACTCAACGATGACCTCGACCGTGGCACTGCTGCTGTCTCCGTCATCATCCATCACCGTCAGCGTGATGGTCCTCTTCCCCCGGGAACGGAACGTGAATGTCTCGTTCATCCCGTGCCTGTCGGATTCCACTACGCCGTCCACGGCCCAGATGAATACAAGGCTGGAAATGTCAGAAGGATTGTCCGTCGACCCGTATCCACTGGCAGTGAAGCTCTCCCCGACTCTTATGGAGACGGGTACGGAACCGAGCACCGCCCTGGGCGGGGGGTTCGTCACCGATATGATGGTGCTGTTGCTCCCGCGGGCGCCCTGATCGTCCTCTGCGGTCACCTTCAATATGTGCATGCCCGAGACCGGTATGGAGAAGATGGGCGGGTCCCTTGTTCTGCCTATCACGTCACCGTCAAGGGTCCATGTCACGTTGAGGGTGGCGTTATCCGGTTCCGTGTCCCATCCCGGAAGCATTTCCACCTCCACCGGCTCGTCCTCCAGAACATCCCGGGAAGCCGATATCCTGGGGGTCGGTGGTAGGTTCATGACCTCGATCACCGCCGATTCCACGGAGAAAGCTCCGTCATCGTCCGTCACCTTCAACGATACGGTCCTTCTGCCCGCATTACCGAAGGTTGTGCTGGCCTGGATTCCCCGGGTCTCGAATTCACCATCCGAATCCAGGTCCCATTCGTACAACAGGTGCGGAAGGTCGGACCGGGTGTCGACGCTCCGTTCGGCCGACAGTTCCACAACCTCACTCTCGTTGACCCTCTCGGGTGCCGATATCACCGCCCGGGGCATCATGTTGACAACGGTCACGTTCAGAGCGGCCCTGTTCAGCCCGTAGGAGGAAGGGACAGGCAGGGTATCTGTCACCTCCAGCGTGATGACATGATCTCCCTGATCAGGCCAGGATATCTCCAGCCACGGGTCCTCTCCCACGGGTTCATCCGACCCGTCGACGTACCATGAATAGGTAAGATTGGCAAGATCCGACACGGTGTCCATGGAACCGTTTCCAAGGAACACGGCCCGTTCGTCCTCGAGAAGGGAGGACGGGCCCTGGATCACCGCTTCCGGCTCCCTGTTGATTACCGATATCGTAACGGTATCCGTATCTTTCCCCCCGTCGGCATCCCTGACCTCCAGGGTCAGGTGGTGCCCCCCGGATGACGGGAAGGATGTCCAGAACGTCTTGTCTTCGGACCAGTTCCGAAGAACGGAGCTTCCCTCCAGGAACCTGAACTCCAGCTCCCCGATATCGGCGGCCGAATCCGTCGATGAGGAGGCGTCAAGGAGAACGGGAACATCCTCAAGTATCGTGTCGGGTGGAGACGGGGAATAGGTCAGTACCGCATTCGGGGGAAGGTTGACCACATTCACGGTCAGATCCACACTGGATGATTCTTCCGAATCGTTCACCGTCAGCCTTATGGTCCTGTTCCCCTCGTCGGGGAAGACGACCAATGCGGTGGGTCCGATGTGGTCCGTGTCGTTGAGACCGTTGGAATCATCCAGATCCCAGCTGAACGTGAGGAGGTCGCCATCCGGATCCGTGGAATTCGAACCATCGAAAAGGAGCTCCATTCCCTCTCCCATCAGGGGCTCCCTGCACTCTATCACCGCCACGGGAGGTCTGTTCAATACCTTGATGTCTTCAATGTCAACAAGATCGTCCTTGAATGCTTCCACATGATACCATCCGGGATGCACACCCTCCAGAACGAAACTCCCGTCCTCGGAAGTGTTTCCCGAATAGGACCCGTTTATCCATATCGCAGCTCCCTCGACGGGGACGGGCGGGTCCTCCCTCGGGTCCGACAGATTCATAACGAGGTCCAGACCGAACGGGGGAGGCCCCCCCTCCTCGACCCTCAGCTCCAGCCTCAGCCTCTCGACGGGTATCCTGTACTCCCTTATCATCTCGTCCCAGAGATGTTCGGCGGACATGTTCAGGAAACCCGTGGAGCCGTCATACTGTGATTTGTACGGAAGTATCCTGTTCGGAAGATAGATCGAAACACCGGTTCCTTCGGGATTCCGCCCCTGGGGTTTTATCCATGAATCCGTAACCATGCGTTTATAGACGGATAGGCAGGTACCGGCAAGTTCCGTCACGTTGTGGTCCATGTTCGCATCGATCATCTCTTCAAGAAAGGATCCCAGGTCCACGTTGTCTATGGTCAACTGTTCCGCGCGGTCCTTCACCAGGGAGAAGAGTGCGTTGCGCTCCACCTCCAGATGGTACATCCTGCCTATCAGCGATGCGGATAGCATGTCGAGAAGGGGCATGAACTCGTTCCTCAGAACACCGAGATCCACCACGGCGATCGTGTGATACGTGTCGGAACTCGACGAATACTCATCCCTGAATATCTCAACCATCCTTGCGGCCAGCATCTCCGGTGAATGGGGATCGTTCCCATCCAGTTCTCCTATGAAAGTGTAATTGTAACCGTACCATGGCTGCTCGTCCATGGATCCCACGGCCAGGGATGACCATCGGGAGAACTGATAGAACACCTCGGCCATCCCCATGTAGCAGGTATCGAACCCCATTATGTCGAACCTGAAGTGACCCAGTTCTGACTCCACCCCCATTAAGGCATCCCTCATGCCGTCCAGATACATCATGCTCCTCTGCGGTGTCATATCCTGGGCGAAACCCCTCGTCGCCGGAGGCCTGGAAACGTCCCCCTGAATATACCATCCGGACCCGTGGTCCCACAGGACGAACATGGACCTCCGGAAGCTGGTGTTCCCTATAGCGTACGAGATGAACCTCTGCAGGGTATGGGGATCCCCCATATCGAGTTCATCGGACCAGGATTGGTCAAGATCCGACAGCGGGATTGTGGGGGACGCGACACCCGTGGAATTATCGGGGCGTATATCGTAAAGTGCGGAATTGTGGTCCCCTTTGAGATCTGTGAGTGCAAGCACCCTCACTCCATTCTGCGGTATTGCAGCCTCCATCTCATCCAGGTCCATGAGCGCGGCGTTCCCGTACTGGCCGTCCTCTCCCAGGTCGTTGTCGCCGGCAACATATATGAGGATCATCCATTCGAAATCCTCTCCGGCCGCTTCCCCGCCACCTCCTCCTGCATAAGGGGCCACGGCGGTCGTTCCCGTAAAGGATCCGCCCATCAAGAAGAGCATCACGAGAGCCGGCAGGAGATGGAGAACCGTCTTTATCACGGTGGTTAAGAGATGCCTGGCTTTAAAACATTGATGGTGATATGTGCTACTTATGTGGCGGATCTTCCCCATTATCAAGGACGATTGCTGAACTCGAGGACGTAGACGCATCTCGAATCCTCGTCCTCGAAAACGGTGAGGTCTCCCTTCTGGACCTCCATGAGGGCCTTTGCGATGGGCAGGGACAGTTTTTCCCATTCCATCGTTGTCAGTCTGGCATCCTTCTCCGACATGGACCTGACGATCGACGCCATACGGTCCTGGTCCATCATCTGCCCGAACCCGAAAACGATGATAAGCGTCCTTTCCTCACCCTCCTTTAGGGCCACCTTTATCCGGGCTCCGAACGGAGCGGTGGAGACAACATATCTCAGTAGATGGGAGAGAGCCCGCCGGGCAAGGTGCTCGTCCACGGGAATTTCCACAGGTCTCGTCATGTTCTCCAGTTCGAACTTCACATTTCTCTGCTTTCCTATCAGGGAGATCTCGGCGGCCACATTGTCCACCATGGTCCTGATGTCCACCTTCTTCAACTCCCCGGTTTCCCTGCCATTGGCAAGATAGCCAATATCCTGTACCTGGTCAACGAAATATGACATCTCTTCCAGGTTGGAGGAGATCATTTCCATCTTCTCCCTCATGTCATCCGTGAGAGGGCCGTACATACCCGCAAGTATGAGTTCGGTGTAGGAGCTTATCAACGTCATGGGCGTCCTCATCTGATGTGATGTGTTCTCGAGATAGGATATCAGTTTGCCCTCTTTCTTGAGGATCTCCAGTATTCTGGACCTGAGCCTCTCCGGTTCGTTCCTGCCCACTTCACCTGCCATTCAGTCTTCCCTCCCTCCGGTTCCGGACCTCACGTGCACCCTCATCGCCCGGATACCCTCCACTCCGGCTTCCAGGATGTCACCGTCCGAAAGAGGGCCCACACCCGCAGGCGTTCCGGTCATCACTATGTCGCCCTTCTCGAGGGTCATCACTTCCGAGATCCGTGACAGGATCACCGCCGGGGACCAGAGAAGAAGGTCGGTGCTGCTGTCCTGCCTGGTCTCACCGTTGACCTTCAGCCATATTCGTTTTCCCTTCCAGTCCCAGCTTTCCGCGGGGACAATCTCCGATCCGATGGGCGCGAACGTGTCGTGGCCTTTCGCCTCACTCCAGGGAAGGCCCTTCTGCTTTGCTTCCAGCTGAACATCCCTTGCGGTGATGTCCATCATCACGGTGTAGCCCATGATGTGGCTTTCCGCTTCTCCGGGGGGGATGTTTCGACCCTTCTCCCCCACAACGAAGGCCAATTCAACCTCATGATGGAGTTCCGACACGCCCTCGGGAATGATCACCGTGCCGCCGTCCGGAAGCAGAGAGGAGGGGGGCTTCAGGAAGAACATGGGTCTTTCGGGGACCTCGCTCCTCATCTCCTCCGCATGGTCCGCATATGATCTGAGCAGACATATTATCTTGGAAGGTCTGAGGATGATCGGGAGTTCCCCCATCTTGATGTCGATCATTCCGTTTCCCGTTCATTGAAAAACGGTAACGTATAAGAAATGGTTGGGCACATTATCAGAAAAGTATAAGATTGGAACTCCTGAATGACCCCCTCATGAGAGTATGCTTCCTGGGAACAGGCGGTTCCTGGCCAACAAAGAGGAGAAATCCCATTTCCATAGCCCTCTCCTCCGGAAGCACCAATGTCCTTCTGGACTGCGGGGAGGGAACCCAGAAACAGATGCTGTTCTCCCCTGTATCCCCGAACAAGCTGGATGCCATCTTCATAACGCATCTCCACGGCGACCATTTTCTCGGGGTTCCGGGGCTCATCCAGACAATGTCCCTGAATGACAGGACGGAGAAGCTCCTCGTTTTCGGACCCGAGGGAATAGAGAGCTCGATGGAAAAGGCCCTCACCATGTGCCATTTCCAATCAAGGTTCGAGATAAGGGTCCGGGTCATGAATCCCGGGGACACCGTCAAGGTGGGGGAGCTCAATTTCAAGGCGGGTCGTGCAAGGCACAACGTCCCCTCGCTGGCCTACAGGATATTCCTCGATGACAGGCCGGGAAGGTTCAACAGGGATAGAGCACTCGAGCTCGGCATCCCCGAGGGAAGACTGTGGGGGCGGCTTCAAAAGGGCGAAACCGTGGAAGTTGATTTCGGGGGCGAGACCAGGGAATTCACGCCGGAGATGGTGCTCGGACCCCCTAGGAAGGGGGTTTCCATCGGTTATTCGGGGGACACGGCCCCGTCGAAGGATGTCGAGGAGCTCGTGAAGAATGTGGACCTGCTCATACATGAGGCCACGTTCACATCGGACCTTTCCGAGAACGCCAGGAAGTACGGCCACTCCACGGCAGCCGAGGCAGCCCTCCTGGCCGGGAGTGCGAAGGTATCCAGGTTGTATATCGTTCACCCGTCGCCCAGATATGCCAGGGAGGGCTCGGAAGCGCCCCTTCTCGAGGAGGCGAGGAATATCTTCCCGGAAACATACCTGCCGGAGGATCTCGAATGCATCGAGGTCACCCGGTGAAACGCTTTCCCCTCAAGGAAAGGACATAGAGGGGAAGCAGTATCTCGAACCTTCCGAGAAGCATCATCAGGGCCAGGACCAGCTTGACGAACCAGTTGAGACCGGCGATGCCCTCCGCCGTCGAATATATCCCGAAGGCCATCCCCGAATTGGACAGCGATGTGACGCAGAGGGACAGAGCATCGAACATGTCATCCGCAAAAAGGAGCAGTACCGTCATGGAGATGGCAAGAAGTGCGAACAGGTAGAAAAAGGACATGTTCGCGGATTCCAGTGCCTTGTCCGAATATGTCCCCTCCCCCCTTCTCAGCATCACAACGGCACTCGGATGTGAGCTTCTCCTCACCTCTCCCAGGAAGCCCTTCACGAGCAGAATGGACCTCTGGACCTTGAAACCGGAAGCAACGGAAAGCGACGAACCTCCGATGAGCATGAGGAGCAGAAGGAGAAAGCGCATGGAATCGGGCCATGAATCCATACCCTCGACCATGAAACCGGTCGTCGACAGTGCCGATATCGAGGCGAAGATCCCGTCCCGCAGGGAGCTGCCGATGGCTATCCCGTGGGATGCGAGGATCAGCGTGGAAACGATCGGAACGACGAACACCATGGTTAGGTATATCACGTTCTCGGAGTCGAAGAACGTTCTCCTCCTCCCCCTGGCCGACATCAGCGAAAGATGGACATAGTAACCCATTCCCGAGAGGAACATGAAGAAGGCCACCATCATCATGAGCCCCCATCCTCCCGTGAGGACCCGCCCGGATGAGGAGAATCCGCCGGTGGAAACCGTCGCGAGTGAGAGGCAGATCGAATCGAACAGGCTCTGACCCGATATGTAGACGGAAAGGAAGGAGAGCAGAGTGAAGATGACATACACCGTTGCAAGGTTCTGAAGTATGAAAGACAGTTTCGGGACGAGGCCTATCCTGGAGAATATCCTCCTGTCAACGGACCTCTGGGCCAGATCGCTTATGTCGGAAAGGAACATGAACGCAAACACCAGATAGAAGAACCCGCCCACCCATTGGATCGCCACCCTGAAGAACATCAGGCCGTGAGACATCTCCGTTATCTCCCGGGCCCCGAAGATCGAAAGGCCCGTGGTGGTGAAACCGGCAGTGGATTCGAACACCGCGGATACGGGGTCCCAATGCTCCGTGAGCATGAAGGGAAGAGAGCCCAGGAATACCATGAAGAGGAAAGAGAGAATGGCGGCGGTGTACCGGGACCTCCTGCGGAACATCGAGAACCTGACCTCCCTGAAGGAGAAGATGAGATAGATCAGGGAACCGAAGGCAAAGGGAAGGACGAAAACGTGAAAGTTGGACCATGAAAGGTCATCCCATATCATATCGATTACAAAGGACATGATGAACAGTACAAGGACCACGACCGTGACCCTCGTGGCGGAGGTGACGATCCGTTCGGCATCCATCGTTTTACCTTCCACTTCAGAAATTATCCTTGACCCATTTCACCAATCTGCTCTTTGTAAAAATAACCAGTCTATCCTTCGGGTGGATGAATGTATCACCACGGGGCATTATCACCTTGCCGTCCCTCACGATGGCGCCTATGAACATCTCCTTCTTCCGAAACCTCATGATGGAATCTATCCTGGCATTTGCAGCTTTCGCCTTTTCCCTTACCTTGAGCTGGATGACCTGTGCTTCACCCAGATTGAGGATCCCGAGGGATTCGAAGTCATCCATGTGGAAGTACTTCAGTATCGTCGAGAGGGTCACCGCTCTCGGGGATATGACGAGGTCTATCCCCACCTCCTCGAGTATGGATTTCAACCCCGGTCTGTCCACAAGGGAAATGGATCTGTTCGCCCCGTACTGTCTTGCGAGAAGCGCCGTCAGTATGTTCACCTCCTCCCTGTCGGTCACGGCAAGGAACGCATCCGCCTCGGTCACACCCTCCTCCTTGAGCAGGTCCTTGTCGGTGGGGGAGCCGTTGACAACAAGAACGTCGGGGAGCTTCTCCGATATCTCCCTGCATCTGGCCTCGTCTTCCTCGATGATTATGACAGACATATCCTTCTCCGACAGTAATCTGGCAAGGTGGTATCCTACTCTCGATCCCCCGGCGATCATGACCCTCTCGATGGGCTTCCTGCTGTCCACCTTTCTCGGGATGCCGAGTATCCCGCTCAGTTCCTTTGTGGAACCTTCCTCGAATTCCGTTGGCATTATGGAGAGCACCCTGTCGTTGGGCTCCAATCTGAGATTCCCCCGGGGGATGATAACCTCCTCGCTCCTGAAGATCGCGACAAGGTTGATGTTTCTCGGAAGCTTTAGCTTCTTGATCTCCCTTCCTGCTGCCCGGGATCCCTTCTCCACCCGGTTCTCCACCATTCGAAGAATTCCCTTCCCGAAAAGCGGGGAATCCAGAAGGAGGGGTATCGAGAGAACATTGGCCATGTGGCTGGAGCTGATGAGTTCGGGGCAGAAGGCCACATCGATGCCAACCTCCTGGAGGTCCTCCGTGGAAACCGGTTTCTTCAGGTAGTCCTCGCTGTTTATCCTCGCAAGGGTCCGGCATCCCCTGTTCTTTGCCACAGAGCATGCCGCAAGGTTGATCTCGTCACTTCCCGTAACGGCTATGAAGAAATCCGCCGAATTCACGTATGCACGGTCCAGAACGGAAGGGGAGGCAGCGTTCCCCGATACGACGAGAACATCAAGGGCCTCGATCCTCTCGGTCAGGGAATCGTTCCTCTCTATAACGGTGATGTTATGTCCTTCCTCGCTGAGAGTCCTGGCCAGAGCGTATCCGACATCCCCGCCCCCTGCAATGATGACGTTCTTCATCCATCCACCAATTAAGTCATAATTCCCATGATTTAAAACATTATCTAGCACAATATGGATTCCCGCCGCATATCGAACGCCGATTCATTCGGCGGGACCCAGCAGGAGGTCAAGGGCCACATGGTCTATTCTCGGGGCATACGATTTCACCTTCCGCGAACCGAGCAGGGACAGGCTCCTCCCATCCTCCGCTGCCATTCTCTCGAGAAGGTTGAAGAGACCCTCCGGTCCTGTCTCGACCTCAACGGTATCATGAAAGTGGATGATGCTTCCCTCCGGCCTTGACAGTTCCACGGCGGTCCGGAAATAGTTCCTCGTTCCCCCCAAGTACCCGGCGATCAGCCTGTCGGCGATGCCGTTCGGAAGGGTCGATCTGCAGTCGCCCAGAACGGGGATCACTCTCTCCCCGACCTTGTTTTCCCTTATGTTTCTGACTAGATAACCGAAGGAGGTCGGGTTCTTCTCTACCGCAATCACGAGAATGTCCCTATCGGAACCCTTTGCAAGCGGAATCGTGAAGTATCCTATCCCCGCGAACATGTCCACGACCACCTCCATCCGGCGACCTGCCGGACCGTCGGCCGAAGCTTCCACGCCAGGAGGCAGCGGCAGGGATCTTGCCAAGTCCGGAATCAACGGTCTCTCCGATATGTTCCCCGAGGAGAACATCACCTTCCTCGGATCCAGGAGGTACCTGACATTTCCCTCCCTGTGGACCACCTCATAGCGTCCGTCCCCGGGAGGTACAAGAACCTCCATCCGGGGTTCCCTCAGCTCGCCGGACACTCCTCCCGCATCACTCAACACGTACCTGGTCCGGGTCGCTTCCATGTAGGCCCTCCCCACGATATACTGGAATGGACCCGGCGGCCCTTCCAATCTGAGTATCAGGCAATCCCCGAGCTTCTCGTAGGAAGCCGGTATCAGTCCCTCCAGCTTCTCATCGATCCTCCCCCTGACAAGTTCCAGCACCTTTGCGTAGGGGGTCGGAGGGACATCACGCTCCCTCGTCAGGCCGGGACCTTCCATAATATGAAAATCGCACCCCGAATCCGTCAGAGCCTTCACGAGCTCCTCCAGAAGTGAAACGTTATCAAAAAGAACGGGGAAGTGCACCTCGTCCCCCCTTCCCGTCACCCTGTCCGGATCGAAGAGGGAAAGTTTCAGCAGCATCCCCCGGGCGATGTTCGCATCATTCTTTCGGACAGCAAGGGTCCTTTTCAGTGGAAATGTCATCGGTCCGATGCCATCGAACCCTTCCGAGGTCATGTGTACACATGAAGTGCGAATAAAGGAAAAAACCTTTTGTAAACATCCCATGATATCATGCCATGAAATTCAATGCAGTGGTCCATTTCATCACAGCCCTACTGCTTCTTTCCGGAGCCTTCATCCCGATCCTGGCTTCCTCGGAGGGGGCCCGGGACGCGGGAATCACGAGAGCGGCGGGGGAAGAACTCACAATAGAGGTAAGGGTCACTTTCGAGAGCCCCCTTGACCTTGACATCCGTGCCGACATCTACATCCACAAACTGATACTGAACGGAACCCTCAGGTCCAGCGAGGAGATCAGGGACATCTATTCTCTGCTTCCCGATTCCACGCTCGCCTCTCTCGATTCGGAGATGAGGCGGCGGGTCGGCAACATCACGGACAGCATGCTGTCCGGAGGCATGGTGGAGATGGTATCCTCCTTCACGGACAATTCGAGCTTGGACAATTCCACGACCATGGAATCGGATCCGATCCACCACATCATTGAGTTGAAGGGACACGAGGACATGGACAGGTACCTCGAGGGAAGCAGGGCGGACCTTCTCGAGGACGGTAGAGAGGACCTTTTCATCACATCGCTCTTCCTCTCGGGTTTCACTTTTTCGAGATCGCTTTCACTGACGGCTCTGGAGGGCCAGTATGTTACATACATGATAGAGGACTCCTTCGACCCCCTGGGCGACGGAGCAGTGGAACTGGAGCTGCAAAGCTACGACCGGATGCCCGTTGATGGTTTCTACAACATTGTAGTTGACGGCACCGGTGGAGAGGCCAGATCTTATTTCACCTTCATATTATCGGCTTCGAGAGTGTTCGCTCCTTCCTCCGAGATTATACACGGGAGCATGATTATCGACTGGGAGAGGCTGGATGCGGTCTCCATATCGGGGAGCCTGGAGATCTCATCCGTTTCCACGGACAGGTCGGAGATGCTCACCACCCTTCCACCATCCATGACAGCGCCCCCGTTCGTCCCTGCGGCACTGATAGGCTATTCCCATCTGGAAGGTGTGCTCACCTCCGCGGATCTGGAGGAGATGGAGAGCTCCATCTCCTCGGAGGTCACCGATACGGTGCGAACAGCCCTTTCCGATGATACGGCAAGAGCGGTCGTCAGCCTCGATACCGGTTCCGGAAACCTCACGAGGCCCTCGTCCGGTTCCGAACTGATAACCATATTCTCCGCGGACGAACCAGTAACGGCCGAAGTGTCCACGGAAGGCGAGACGGTGCTCGATGTCCTTGACGGATACGAGGCCGATGATGTCCTCGGACTTCTCAACGGGGGACTGAGGATATACCACGAGATGGAGCAGATAACGGATGACAGGTTCGACGTGGAGATAATGCTTCCACCGCACCTGTTTTTCGACGATGAGCAGCCTGACCGTACTGTCGGCGGCAGGAATGTCTATGTCTATTCCCCCGGAAGGAAACTGATCGCCTCCTCCCTGGCACCGCATTTCGACGGGGATGAGCTCTCCGTGAAGGGGAGAATCGACATATCCCGGGTCAGGACATGGTACGTTGCCGATATCGAGATGGATGTGGATATCGACCTGAACCTGGGGCTGGGTGCCATGAAGTTCGATCCGGGGGATATGGAGTTCTCGACGCCGCTCGATTTCGAACTCGACTATCTCAGCTCGGACATGATAAGGCTTCTTATGGACATGGGCATAATCGACCGCCAGAAGGTGGAGGACAAGGTGGAGGGGGACCTGAACGAGGGACTTGCCGATATAATGCCGGATCGAAACGATTCCTTCAGGATAGACCTCGTGGACGAGAGCCTTGATTTCGATGGCGACATATACAACATGACATCCGACGAACACATAATCATCAGTGTGTGGATATCGGGCACCCTGGCACCCATGAAGGAGCTCAGGAAGGCGGGGAAGGATGAAAATGATGACAGCAGCCCGCAGAACCAGATACTCCCTTTCCATCTCGACCCCATACTTCCCCTTTACACATATGAAAGGAACATCGATCTGGAGGACGCTGCCAGATACGATATCGACCTGTACATCTCCGTCCCCAGCGGCATCGGTCTCAGAGCATGGGCCGGGAATGGGGACCAGGACAGGATCCGGGAGTTCGAGGTGGACACCTCCGAGGGGTATCCGACAATACATATAGATCTCGAGCCGGGCGAGGCTGACAGAATACGGGTCCAGGTCAAGGTGGGGGCTTTCGTGGCCGTCAACAACATCAAGGGGTGCTTCGCATGCTGCATCCTCGGACTCGTGATGATCCTGCTGATATTCCTTCTCGTAACACTGAAGATAGCAAGGAAGAGGAAGGCAAGGAGGGAAGCGGCGGAAGAGACGGCCGGGGAAGGCGAGGAAGAAGGGGACGGGCGGGATGATGAGGGCAGCGGGGACGAGAAGAGCGATAAAAAGGAGAAGGCCGGGAAGGGGAAGAAAAAGAGGAAGTCAAGGGGACGGAAGAAGAAAGGAAAGGAGGAAGAGGAGCTTACATGGGATGATTGAGGAGAGATATCTTCCTGGCCTACGTTCTGGCTGCCGTGCAGTATAAGAAATATTTAAATAAAGGAGATAGTATGAGGCCCCTCACATCCCTTCTAGTAGGGATGGTTCCCTTGCCGGGATCTACTGGAGGCCAAAGATGACCACAGCCTATGATGTACCCCCCGACCTGCTGATAAGCAACGTAGCCAGGAAGCTGAAGAAGATGGACAGCATGGAGGAACCCGCATGGGCATCTTTCGTGAAGACGGGTGTCCACAAGGAGAAGGCTCCCATCC
>Ga0164318_10003350_pt1 | contig 15153 bp, 12 predicted proteins | sample GuaBasSedimGuay9_FD_113734 | JGI IMG/M metagenome (GOLD analysis project Ga0164318, IMG submission 113734) | Subseafloor sediment microbial communities from Guaymas Basin, Gulf of California, Mexico - Guay9, Core 4571-4, 0-3 cm | ecosystem: Environmental > Aquatic > Marine > Hydrothermal vents...
GGCTTAGGTAAAACTCATCTTATGCAAGCTATTGCACATTATATTTTAAACAAAGACCCGCAGAAAAAAGTAAAATACCTTTCTTCAGAAAGATTTACCAACGAACTTATTTTTGCCATACAAAACCATACTACACAAAAGTTTCGGAATAAATACCGCAATGTAGATGTGCTTTTAATCGATGATATTCATTTTCTTTCTGGAAAAGAAGCTGTCCAGGAGGAATTTTTTCACACCTTTAACGAACTTTATGACAACCACAAACAGATAATTATTTCTTCTGATAAGCCCCCAAAAGAGATTCCTAAGTTGGAGGAAAGATTAGTATCTCGCTTTAGCTGGGGGTTGGTGGTAGATATTCAGCCTCCAGATTTTGAGACAAGGGTGGCAATATTAAGAAAAAAAATAGAGAAAGAGCCAATGGAAATCAGCGAAGATGTAATTAATTTCATTGCAGAAAAGATTACCACTAATATAAGAGAACTTGAAGGAGCCTTAATAAGAATAATGGCTTATTCTTTGATTGAAAATAAAAAAATAGATTTAGATTCAACAAAAAGCATACTGAGAGATATGGTGAAGGAGATAGCACAAAAAATTACCCCTCAAAAAGTTTTGAAAAAAGTGTGTGAATATTTTGAAATTACTGTGAATGATTTAAAAAAAGAAAAACGTAACAAAAATATCACTTTTCCACGTCAGATAGCTATGTTTCTCTTAAGGGAATTAACTGATCTTTCTTTACCTGAAATAGGTAATCTCTTGGGCGCCAAACACCATACTACCGCATTATATGCGTATAAAAAAATAAAAGAGGAATTATCTAAAAATGAGCGGGTTAAGAATCTTATCACACAATTAAAACAACTTATTAACACATAGTTTTAACAGTTTTTTATTTATTTCTAAATATTTTTGAGTTATAATTAATATTCACAAATTTTACTACTACGATGAAATTTATTATTAAACAGAGTAGTCTTTTAGAAGGTTTATATAGACTTGGCGGTGTTGTGGGGGAGAAACAAAACTTTCCTATTCTTAATTGTGTCTTAGTAAAAACCGAGAAAGATAAATTGAAATTTATCTCTACCAATCTAGAAATTACTATAATAACTTACCTGGAAAGCTCTATAGAAGAAGAAGGGATTGTCGCTATCCCCTTTAAAAGGTTCGTTTCGATTGTTAGAGAGTTGCCCAAAGAAGAAGTTATTGTTGAGGCGTATAAAGATAACCTTCATATAAAAAGCGAAAAAATAGAATTTAGAATTAACTGTATAAATCCAGAAGAATTTCCAGAGGTTGAAGAGAATATTGAAGAAAGCTTAATAAAATTATCTATCTCTGACTTGTTAGAGATGATAAAAATGACTTCTTTTTGTGTAGGAAGAGAAGAGTTAAGTTATGTTTTCAGTGGAATTCTATTTGAAATTTTTGAAAGTAAAATAAGTTTAGTTGCTACAGATGGGAAGAGATTATCTTTCATACAAAGACCACTTCCTTCTACTCAGCCGCCAATTAATAATAAGATTAAATTTATTTTACCTATAAAGAGTGTTTATGAAGTCCAAAAAATAATAAAAGATAAAGAGGAAGTATTCATTTTTGTTAAAGGTAATGATATAGGTTTTGATGTGAAAGACACAATACTTATTACAAAAACCATAGAGGGTGAATTTCCTGATTATTCTCAATATATTCCTCAGCCTACTCAGGATATACTTACTTTAAAAAGAAGTGAATTCTTATCTTCTTTAAAAAGAGCACAAATTTTATCTATTCCTGAATACCAAGGAGTAAAGTTGAATATACAAAAAACACAGATGAGTATTTCAAAATCCACTCCTCAATTAGGAGAACTAAAAGAAGTTATCAATGTGAGTTATACTGGTACCCCTTTAGAGATAAGTTTTAACCCTAATTATTTAATAGATGTGTTGAAAAACATAGATGATGAAGATGTAAAATTTGAGATTTATGGATCGGATAAACCCGCCGTATTGAGAAAAGATGATTTTATTTATTTGGTTTTACCTATAAAAATGTAGGACGTGGATCGCGACACTCAAAATTTTATTTTTCAGTTTTTAGATAAATTAAAGAAGAAAAAAATAGATAAGGAAGAATTTTTAAAGATTTTAGAGAAGGCTTTAACCAAAGAGGAAAAGAAACACATTCAGGATATTTATGTTAGAAAAAACAAATTAATTATTAAAGTAGATTCCTCAGTGTGGGGGTATCAGTTTAATCTTTTAATTCCCGAAATGTTAAAGCTTTTAAAGAGAAAAAATGTGGGGATAGATGAGATAAAAGTAGGGGTAGAGAGATGAATCCACAGAGATACGACGCTACAACAATACAGGTTTTGGGAGGAATTGAAGCGGTAAGAAAAAGACCGGCAATGTATATTGGGGATACCTCAGTAAGGGGATTACATCATTTAGTATATGAGGTAGTTGATAACTCTGTGGATGAAGCTACTGCTGGCTTTTGTTCTAAAATAAAAGTAATTATTCATACCGATGGAAGTATATCGGTGGAGGATGACGGAAGAGGTATTCCTGTAGATATGCATAAGACAAAAAGGAAACCCGCAGTGGAGGTAGTTTTGACTACTCTTCATGCAGGAGGAAAATTTGATAATCGTGTCTATAAAGTAGCCGGAGGATTACATGGGGTAGGGATTAGTGTTGTGAATGCATTAAGTGAATGGCTTGAGGTGGAGATAAAAAGAGAGGGTAAAATTTTTCACCAGCGTTATGAAAGGGGGAAAGCAACAACTTCTTTAAAAGTAGTGGGAAAATCAAAATCTACAGGGACAAAAATTACCTTTAAACCTGACAGAGAAATATTTTCTAAAACTGAATTTTCTTTTGATTATCTTGCCGGGCGCCTGAGGGAGTTGGCTTTCTTAAATAAAAACCTGGAAATCTCTTTAATTGATGAATGCAGTGACAGAGAAAATACATTCAAATTTAAAGGAGGGCTCATCTCTTTCATAGAATATCTTAATCGTAATAAAAACCCTTTACATAAGAAGATAATCGGTTTTTATAAAGAGAAAGAAGGAATAATTGTTGAGGGAGCTTTACAATACAATGATGGGTATAAAGAGATGATATTTAGTTTTGCTAATAACATCAATACTGTTGAGGGAGGAACGCACTTAACAGGGTTTAAGACCGCTTTAACCAGAGCGCTTAATCAATATGCACGCACAAAGAATCTTCTTAAGAATATCTCCAGTATCTCAGGAGAGGATACCCGAGAGGGGCTATCGGCAGTAATAAGTGTAAAGCTTCCCAATCCTCAGTTTGAAGGCCAAACTAAGACCAAGTTGGGAAACTCAGAGGTAGAGGGGCTGGTTTCTTCGGTAGTTTTTGAAGCACTTACTTCTTTTTTTGAAGAAAACCCTTCTGTAGCCAATAAAATTGTAGAAAAAGCAATATTGGCTGCGCAGGCACGGGAAGCTGCTCGGCGAGCAAGAGAGCTGACCCGTCGCAAAGGAGCACTGGATGCAGCAAATTTACCTGGTAAGTTAGCTGATTGTTCTGAAAAAGACCCTGCTTTTTCTGAGTTGTTTATTGTTGAGGGGGAATCAGCAGGAGGGAGTGCAAAGCAGGCACGAGATAGAACTTTTCAGGCAATTCTTCCTATTAAAGGAAAAATTTTAAATGTAGAGAAGGCAAGGTTGGATAAGATTTTAAGCAATGAAGAGATAAGAACGATAATATCGGCTTTGGGGACAGGCATAGGAGAAGATTTCGATATTAAAAAACTGCGCTATCATAAGATTATTATTATGGCGGATGCTGATGTAGACGGTTCCCATATCCGCACCTTACTTTTAACCTTTTTTTACCGTCAATTTCCTCAGTTGATTGAGGATGGATTTATTTATATTGCCCAACCCCCTCTTTATAGAATCTGGAAAAAGAGTTTTGAAAGATATATTCATACAGAGGAGGAGATGACACAGATTATTCTTGATTTGGGAACAAAATCGACAGTATTAAGAAAGAAAAAAAAGAGAGGTTCACAGACTTTTTCAAAAAAAGAATTTGCCAAGATTATTCAAAGTCTTATTGAACTGGAAAGGCTACTTTACGGGTTAGTTAAGAAGGGGGTTGATGTAGAGAAATACTTTAAGGCAGTTGATGAGAAAAGGGGTAAGCTTCCTCTTTATAAAGTCAATGTAGGCAATAAAAGTTTCTTTGTATATGACGATGAAGAATTAAGTGGTTATGAAGAAGAACGAGAGGTGATTGAGATTTTTGAGACATATTATATAAAAGAGATAGACAAGGATTTAAAAAAAATAGGAATCTTTGTAAAAGAGTATACAGGAGAAGGAGAGTATTTTCTTAAAAACATCGATACCAAGGAAGAATTGAAGTGTAAAAATTTAAAAGAAGTATTGGAAGAGGTTAAAAAAGAAGCAACCAAAGGAATAAATGTTCAACGATACAAAGGATTAGGGGAGATGAATCCTGCCCAGTTGTGGGAAAGCACGATGAACCCTAAAACTCGCACGCTTATAAAAGTCACCCTGGAGGATGCTGTTGAGGCAGACAGAATCTTTACTATTCTTATGGGGGGCAATCCCGAACCTCGCAGAGAATTTATCCAAACACATGCTCATGAAGTTAAAAATTTAGATATCTAATTATGAGAGAATTAGATTTCAAAGAACACATTTACTCAAAATATTTAGAAGAGGAGATGAAGGATTCTTACCTTTCTTACGCTATGAGTGTAATTGCTGGACGCGCCCTTCCCGATATTAGAGATGGGCTTAAACCGGTGCAGAGAAGAATCCTTTATACAATGTACGGACTTCACTTAAGACACAATCAGCCCCATAAGAAAAGCGCAAGAGTGGTGGGAGAATGCCTGGGAAAATTTCATCCTCATGGAGACACAGCTGTTTATGATGCTTTAGTAAGAATGGGACAGGATTTTTCCTTAAGATATCCTTTGATTGACCCTCAGGGAAATTTTGGCTCTATTGATGGTGACCCTCCGGCAGCGATGCGTTATACTGAATGCAGGCTTTCTCAAATTGCTGATTATTTACTTCAAGATATTGAAAAGGATACGGTCAATTTCTTTCTTAACTTTGACAATACCCTTAGAGAGCCTGAGGTTTTACCCGCAATTTTGCCTAATCTTTTAGTAAATGGAACAAGTGGGATTGCGGTAGGAGTAGCAACAAACATTCCTCCTCATAATTTAAGAGAGGTTTGTGATGCTTTAATTTATCTTTTAGACAATCCTGAGGCGACAATAAAAGATTTATTTAAGATTATAAAAGGGCCGGATTTTCCTACCGGAGGTATTGTCTGTGGTGAGGGAAGCATTTTGAAAGCTTATGAAGAAGGAAGAGGAAGATTAGTAGTGAGAGGAAAAGCTACTATTGAACACACAAAAAATAAAACCCAGATTGTGATTACTGAAATTCCTTACCAGGTTAACAAAGCAAGCCTTCTGGAATCGATAGCAGAATTAGTTAATCGTAAAAAGATAGAGGGAATAGCTGATTTAAGAGACGAATCAGATAAAGAAGGAATAAGGATAGTTGTAGAGCTTAAAAGGGATGCTCAAGCAGAGATTATTTTAAACCAGCTTTATAAACATACAAATTTAGAGACCACTTTTGGGGCTATTTTTCTTGCTCTTGTGAACCGCCGCCCTCAAATTTTAAATTTAAAAGATTTCTTAACTCATCATATTCGTTTTCGCAAAGAAGTGATCAGGCGGCGCACGAATTTTGAATTAGAAAGAGCAAAAAAAAGAGCACACATTTTAGAGGGGCTGAAGATAGCCTTGAAGTTTTTAGACAAAGTGGTGGAATTAATCAAAAAATCCAAATCTCCCTCCGAAGCAAAAGAGGCATTAATGAAAAAATTTTCCCTTACCGAGATTCAGGCACAGAGTATTTTAGAGATGCAACTACAGAGATTATGTGCCCTGGAGAGAAAGAAAATTGACCAGGAATATTTGGAGTTGATTAAAAAAATAGAATATTATCAGTTAGTTTTATCTTCGGAGAAGAAGCAGGAGGAATTGGTAAAGGAGGAGTTGAAAGAATTGAAAGGAAAATTTGCCGAGGCAAGACGAACTGAGATTGTGGCCGAGAAAGAGGAGATTGAGCTGGAGGATTTGATTGTAGAAGAAGATGTGGTAATTGCGATTACCGGGTCCGGATATATAAAACGTCAGCCGGTGTATAGTTATCGCCGTCAACAAAGAGGAGGGAAAGGGGTTAGTGCTATTACCACCAAGGAAGAAGATTTTGTAGAACATCTTTTTGTTGCCTCCAGTAAAGATACTTTACTGATTTTTACCAATTTAGGGAAAGCATATTCTTTAAAGACTTATAAAATTCCGACAGGCACACGACTTTCCCGGGGAAGAGCAATTGTAAATCTTCTGCACCTTTCTTCTAAGGAGAAAATCAACGCAATTTTAGCCGTAAAGGAATTTAGAAAAGATACTTCTATATTTATGGCCACAAGACAAGGGCTGGTGAAAAGAGTAGCCTTAGAGTTGTTTTCTAATGTAAGAAAAAATGGCATTTCGGCAATAAATTTAAATAAGAATGATTTTCTTGTAGGGGCAGGATTATGTCAAGAAGATGCCGAGGTAATCTTAATTACCAAGAGAGGGCTTTCGATAAGGTTTCCCGTAAAAGATGCACGTATGATGTACAGACAAGCTTGTGGGGTGAGAGGGATAAAACTTTTAGATGATGATTGTGTGGTGGGAATGGTGGTATTAGCCAGAGATATTATAGATAAGAATTTTTATCTTCTTACGGCAACAAAAAAAGGATTTGCCAAAAGAACACATATAAAAGAGTATCGTTCGCAGTCGCGAGCAGGAAAAGGAATTGTTAATATTAAGGTAAATGAGAGAATAGGTGAAGTGGTTGGGGTAGTTTTGGTGGCTGAGGATGATGAGGTGATGTGCATCACAGAAAAAGGTGTACTTATTCGTGTAAGAGTAAAAGGGATAAGAGGAACAAAGAGAGGGACTCAAGGGGTAAGGGTGATAAACTTAAAAGAGGAAGACAGCCTCTCCTCAATTACTCGTATAGTCTCTCAATAGAGTTTTGTTAGATAAGTAAGAGACTAAACTTGACGAGGTATTAGCAGGTTAATATAATTATACTCTACGTCCCCATCGTCTAGCCCGGTTAGGACTCAGGCCTTTCGAGCCTGTGGCGCCGGTTCAAATCCGGCTGGGGACGTATTTTTATTATGTGTGGGATAGCGGGTTATATTGGTGAAGAAAAAAAATTAGGTTTTTTGTTAAATATCCTTAAAAGATTAGAATATCGGGGATACGATTCCTGCGGTGTGGCAGTGAAAGGGGAAAGGTTTTATCTAAAAAAAATTAAAGGCAAGATAAAAAATTTGGAGGAAAAAATTACCCCTCAATTTAGTTTTTTTATAGGGATTGCTCATACCCGTTGGGCAACCCATGGAGAGCCAAAGGAAAAAAATGCTCACCCTCATTTTGGCTGCAAAAGAGAAATCTTTTTAGTGCATAATGGAATTATTGAGAACTATTTAGAGATAAAAAAATTTTTAAAAAGGCATAAATTTAGCTCCCAGACAGATACAGAGGTAGTTGCGCACCTATTGGAGGAATTAAAAAAGAAAGAGGGCATAGAGAAAGCAGTATTTAGCATGGTGGAATATCTAAAGGGAAGTTATGCTCTTTGTTTTTTTTCTAAAGAGGATAATAAACTGATAATTGTAAGGAAAGATTCACCTTTATGCGTAGGAAAGTTAAAAGAAGGTTTTATTGTTGCTTCCGATTTACCGGCAATTGTCTCCTTTACAGATCAAATTTTTATTCTGGAAGATGAAGAGATAGGTTTTTTGGACAAGAAAGAATTTAAATTATTTGATTTTAAAGGGAAGAAATTAAAAGTAAATTTTAAAAAAGTGAATCTGGCCGGGTTTAAAGCAGGAAAAGAAAAGTTTCCTCATTATATGCTTAAGGAGATTTTTGAGCAACCAAAAGTTTTAAGGAATTTGCTCTCTTCTTATTTAAAAGGAGAGAAGATTGTTTTAAAAGATTTAAATTTTTCTAAAAAGTATTTGACTTCTTTAAGAAAGATTTTCATTTTTGCCTGTGGAACAGCTTACCATGCCGGATTAGTAGGAAAATATTTTTTAGAGAAATATTGTCGTATTCCTGTAGAGATAGATGTGTCATCAGAAGCCCGTTATCGAGAATTTCCTATAGAAAGGAATAGTTTAGCGATTGCTATCTCCCAGTCAGGAGAGACAGCTGATACCTTAGCCAGTGTAAGAGAAGCAAGAAAAAAGGGGATAAAAATTTTAGGCATCTGCAATGTCTTGGGCTCGCGTCTTAGCAAAGAAGCAGAGGGGTTAATTCATACCTTAGCCGGGCCTGAGATTGGCGTTGCCTCAACAAAAGCCTATACTGCACAAATATTTTTACTTTATCTTTTTTCTTTATATCTTGCGCAGTTAAAAAAGACAAAAAAAGCGAAGGAGTTGAGAAAAATAAAAGAGGAGCTGAAAAAAATTCCTGAGTATATGGAGAGGATTCTTGAAAAAACAGAGGAGATTAAAAATATTGCTAAAAGGTTTTCAAAATATGGTTGCTTTCTTTTTTTAGGAAGAGGAATAAATTATCCCTCCGCTTTAGAAGGAGCCTTGAAGCTTAAAGAAATTTCCTATATCCCTGCCGAAGGGTATCCGGCAGGAGAGATGAAACACGGCCCCATTGCTTTAATTGATGAGTATCGGGCAGTAGTCTGCATTGCTTTAAGGGACTCTTTATATAAAAAAATGTTCTCCAACATCTGTGAGATAAAAGCAAGAAGGGGTAAGGTTTTGGGGATAATTAGTGAGAATGATACCCAAATTTCCTCTTTAGTGGATGAAAAGATAGCTTTACCCTCTTTGGACAATTTTGATTTAAGTCCTCTTTTAGTGGTTTTGCCTTTACAGCTTTTTGCTTATTTTGTAGCAAGAAACTTAGGGTGCGAGATAGACCAACCCCGTAATTTAGCAAAGAGTGTTACTGTGGAATAATGCTTTATGTTGTTTCTACTCCCATTGGTAATTTGGAAGATATGACTTTGCGGGCGTTAAGATTACTTCGAGAGGCAGAAGTTATTGTTGCTGAAGATACAAGAAAAACAGGTAATTTACTTAAATATTTCGGGATTCCCAAAAAGCCTTTCTTAAGCCTTCATAAGTTTAACGAGAGAAGGCAGATAGCAAAAATTATTTCTCTTCTGAAGGAAGGAAAAAGAATTGCCTTGGTATCTAACGCAGGCACACCTCTTATCTCTGATCCTGGAGAGAGACTGGTAAAAGAGGCTTATAAAGAGGGGATAAAAATTACAGCTGTTCCAGGGGCGTGTGCGGCAATTAATGCCTTAGTTTTAAGCGGGTTTTCAACAAAGAGGTTTTTATTTCTGGGGTTTCTTTCTAAGAAAAGAAATTTGCGTCTGGGGGAGCTGAGAAAAGCAAAAAACACAAAAGCAACTTTAATAATCTTTGAGTCACCTTTCCGAATTAAAAGACTCCTTGAGGATTTGGCAGAGGTCTTTGGAGGCAAAACAAAAGTTGCGATTTTGCGAGAGATGACTAAGGTATATGAGGAAATCAGAATAGGCTTGATAGAAGAACTGAAAGACTCCTTAGAGGAGAAGGCAAAAGGGGAGATAACCGTAGTGGTTGAGGATGAAAGATAAAGGTGGTATAATATAGACTTAATTTACAGTGCTCACAAAGGAAGAATTACGTAAAGAATTTTTAAAAAAAATGCGTGCTCTTTCAATAGAGGAGGTAAAGGAAAGAAGCCAATGCATTCAAAAAAAATTAGAAAGGTTAGAGTTATATCAAAAAGCAAAAAAAATAATGGTCTATTATCCTTTAAAGGGGGAGGTTGATTTATTGGATATGGTAAGGGAGGCTAAAAGAAAGACTTTTTGTTTCCCAAAGATAGAAAAAGAAAGATTAGTTCCTTATCAGGTTAAAAATTTGGAGACTGATTTTGAAAAGGGTAAGTTTGGGATTAAAGAACCGATTGAGGGAAAATGTAGAAGAGTAGAGGTAGAGGAATTAGACCTGGTGATTGTGCCCGGAGTTGCCTTTGACCACGAAAAAAATCGACTGGGAAGAGGAAAAGGATACTATGATCGGTTTCTTAAAGAATTGAAGGATACAATCTCTGTAGGTGTAGCTTTTAATTTTCAAATAATAGATAACCTTCCTTACCTATCCTCCCAAGATGAAAGAGTAAATATTCTTGTGAGCGAAACCAACGTTTTCTAATCAAATAAGGAGGTTGAGATGTTTGCTCTTATTATTACTGCCTTAAGTGCTGCTTTAGGGGGATTTTTACTTGCTCAATTTATAAGTAAGGTTGCTTTAAAGAAAGCAAAAGAAGAAGTTTCCAAAACATTAAATGAGGCAGAACAAAAAGCAGAGCAAATTTTAAGAAAGGCAGATTTAGATGCTAAAGAGATGATTTATAAATTAAGACTTAATTTTGAAAAAGAGACCACACAAAGAAAGGAAGAGCTTCTCGCTTTAGAAAGAAAGCTTTTTCAGAGAGAAGAGAACCTGGAGAAAAGGCTGGAGTTTATAGAGAATAAGGAGAAGGATATTGCTCAAAAGGAAGAAGAGATAAGGAGATTGAGAGAGGATGTAAAAAAGGAAAAGGAGAAATTATATCTTCTTATTGAAGAGGAGAAAGAGAAATTGCAGAAAATTTCTTCACTTGCCCCTCAAGAGGCCAGAGAAATTCTTTTGAAAAGGTTTGAAGAAGAATTAAAGATAGAGAAGGCCAAGATGGTTAAAAAGATGGAAGAGGAAGTCAAAGAAGAGGCAGAAAAAAAAGCGAAAGATGTTATCTCTCTTGCTTTGCAGAGATGCGCAGTAGAGCATACAACAGAAACTACAGTAAGTGTAGTGCATCTGCCCAATGATGAGATTAAAGGAAGAATTATTGGCAGGGAGGGAAGAAACATTCGTGCTTTTGAGATGATTACCGGGGTAGATTTAATAATTGATGATACGCCAGAGGCAGTAACCATTTCTTGCTTTGACCCTATAAGAAGAGAGATAGCACGTATCTCTTTAGAGAAGTTGGTAGCAGATGGAAGAATACATCCGGCAAGGATTGAGGAGATAGTGGAGAAGACAAAGAAAGAATTTGAAAGTAAATTAATTGAGGAAGGGAAGCAGCTTGCTTTTGAGGTGGGAGTGCATAATCTCCATTCCGAGCTTGTAAAACTTTTAGGGAAGCTAAAGTATAGAACCAGCTTCGGCCAGAATGCCTTACAACATTCAAAAGAGGTAGCTTTTATTATGGGGATTTTGGCATCAGAGTTAGGATTAGATGCACGCTTAGCAAAAAGAGTCGGGCTCTTGCATGATATAGGAAAAGCTGTAGACCATCAGGTAGAAGGAACTCATTCCAAAATAGGAGCAGAACTTTTAAGAAAATATGGAGAAAATGAAGTAGTAGTTAATGCTGCTGAAGCTCATCATGAGGAGACAGAATTTACATCTATTTATAGTGTGTTGGCTCTGGTAAGCGATGCGATAAGCGCTTCCCGACCAGGAGCCAGATGCGAAACACTGGAGACCTATATAAAAAGATTAAAAGATTTAGAAAATATCGCCACTTCTTTTGAAGGAGTGGAGAAAGCATTTGCTATTCAGGCAGGAAGAGAAGTTAGAGTTATTGTTACCCCTTCAAAGATTAAAGACGAGGAGATGTCTCTTCTGGCGATGGAGATAAAGAAAAGGATTGAAAAAGAGATGGAATACCCTGGTCAAATTAAAATAACCGTAATTAGAGAAACACGCACTATTGAATATGCTAAATAAATATAAATTAAGAATACTTTTTATTGGAGATATTGTAGGAAAACCAGCACGTGAATACCTTAAAGAAACTTTATCTTCTTTTAGGAAAGAGAAAGGAGTAGATTTTGTTATTGCTAATGGGGAAAATGCCAGTGGAGGCTCAAGTATAGTTCCTCGCAATGCCGAGGAGCTTTTATCTTGCGGGATAGAGGTAATTACCAGTGGAGATCATATTTTTAAAAAGAGAGAAGCCAAAAAAACCTTAGAAGAGTATCCGGTTATTCGTCCTCTGAATTATGGAGAATATGGGTGGGGCAAGGGGTTTATAATAAGAGAAATTTCTGGTGTTAAGATAGCGGTGGTAAATCTTTTAGGAAGAATATTTATGCAACCTGTAGATTGTCCATTTAAGGCAATAAGAGGTATTCTTTCTTATCTAAAAGAACAGGCAAAGGTGATAATTGTCGATATGCACGCTGAGGCTACCTCAGAGAAGCTGGCAATGGGATATTTTTTAGCAAAAAGTGTTTCTGCAGTATTAGGCACACATACGCATATTCCTACGGCAGATGAAAGAATTCTTGATAATTTTACAGGATATATTACGGATGTGGGGATGACAGGAAGTTTTGATTCTATTTTGGGGAGAGAAAAGTATTCTATTATAGAAAAATTTATTACTAATATCCCTCAGAGATTCAATATTTCTCAAGAAGATATTCGTATGCAGGCAGTATTATTAGAAGTTGATTCTTCTACGGGAAGATGTGAGAGTATTGAAAGAGTGGAATTAAGAAAGGAGGAGGTAAAATGAGTGGTTGGGAAGGAAAGGAACGGCGAAAATTTCCCCGTGCAGTATTTCCTTGCAAGATTATTTTGGCTTCCCCTATTCGTTACCTGAATTCCCATACGGAAAATTTAAGTGAAGGAGGAATAAGAGTTCTTTTGGAAGAGAAGGTAAGCCCTTATAGTATTGTGGGGATAGAGATTTTTGTGGATAGAGAAAAACCAATAAGATGTAAAGGAAGAATTATATGGGTGAAAGAAAAGGTTAACCCTTTAGAGAACGTGTCTGTAATGTATGATACAGGAATTCAATTTATCGAGATAAATGACTGCGATCAGGAATATTTAAGGAAATTAGTGGATCGGCTCATTTCCGGAGAGTTATGATTTTAGAGAGAATTGAATCTCCCCAGGATATAAAGAGATTAAATTATAAAGAACTAAAGCTTTTAGCTCAAGAGATAAGAAAACTTATAGTTGAAGTAGTCTCTAAAAAAGGTGGACATCTTGCCTCTTCCTTAGGGGCGGTGGAGCTATGCCTCGCTTTGCATTACTGTCTGGACACCCCCTCAGATTCTTTAATTTTTGATGTTGGGCACCAAGCCTATGCTCACAAAATTATCACGGGAAGGAGAGAGAAATTTTATCAATTAAGAGAACATAAAGGCTTAAGTGGTTTTCCTAACCCTGAAGAATCAGAATACGACCTTTTTATCAGCGGGCATGCCTCAACAGCAATAAGCTGGGCATTAGGAGTTGCCGAGGCAGGAAGAATTAAAGGGAAGAGCACAAATACAGTAGCTGTAGTTGGCGATGGTTCTCTGAGTGGAGGAATGTGTTTTGAGGCATTAAATAAATGCGGAGAGTTAAAAAGCGATGTTCTTGTAATTTTGAATCATAATCAAATGAGTATATCTGTCTCAGTTGGCGCATTAAGTAAGTATCTTACAAAGATAATCTCTTTGCCTATTTATAATAAGATAAAAAATGAACTGGAAAAATTTTTATCCCACCTTCCCTTTCCAGCTAAAAAATTAGCTCAAAAAACAAAAAAGTTTGAGGAAGCAATAAAAGGGTTGATAGTCCCGGGAATCTTTTTTGAAGAGTTAGGATTTAGATATTTTGGTCCTATTGATGGGCATAATTTAGAGATACTGATTCCTACCTTAAAAAATATTTTGAGATTAGATGGACCACGCCTTTTGCATGTAATTACTCAAAAAGGAAAAGGGCTTAAAGAGGCAGAAAAGAACCCGGAGAAATTTCATTCATTTTCAAGTGCGAAAAAAACCACCTTCTCTGATGTATTTTCAAAAAAGATAGTTTCCTTAGCAAAAAAGGATAAAAGGATAGTTGCTATTACAGCAGCAATGCCTCATGGCACAGGTCTTGATTATTTTGCCCGCACTTTTCCTGAGCGGTTTTTTGACGTAGGAATTGCAGAAGCAAATGCAGTAGGATTAGCGGCAGGTCTGGCAAAAAAAGGTTTAATTCCTGTAGTGGCGATTTATTCTACATTTTTGCAGAGAGCATATGATCAGATAATTCATGATGTTGCTTTACAGAATTTAAAAGTCATTTTTATTATTGATAGAGCAGGATTTGTAGGAGAAGATGGCCCCACTCATCATGGTATTTTTGATATAAGTTATTTGAGGGCGATACCGAATTTAGTATGTTTAGCCCCAAAAGACAAGGAAGAGTTAGAGGATATGCTTGAGTTTGCTTTAAAAATAAAAAATCCGGTAGGCATTCGTTTTCCTAAGGAAGAAGCATATTTTTTGGGGAAAAGAGAAAAAATTGAGTTTGCTAAAGCGCAGATATTAGAGGAAGGAGAAGATTTATGTATTGTTGCTTTAGGTTCTCTGGTTAAAGAAGCCCTAAGGGTGAGAGCCTCTTTGAAGAAAGAGGGAATAAGAGCCGGGATAATTAACGCAAGATTTATAAAACCCTTAGATGAGAGTATGTTGAGAAAATTGGCAAATAAATTTAATATAATTGTTACCTTAGAGGAGGGAGTTTTAGAGGGAGGTTTTGGCTCAGCGGTTTTGGAATTTTATGAGAAAGAAAATTTATTGGGTAAAATAAAAGTAAAAAGGATTGGAATAAAGAGCGAATTTCCTACGTTTGCCAAGAGAGAAGAGCTTATTAAATTATATAGGTTAGATGGGAATTCAATTTTTGAAGATTTGGTAAGACTGTTAAAAAAAGAATTGTTATGGCAGAGATAAGAATAGATAAGGATAAATGTAAAGGATGTTTTTTATGTATTCAGTTCTGCCCCCTAAATTGTCTTGAAGCCTCTCAGGATTTAAATAAAAGAGGCAATCAATATGCAAAAAAGAGAGAAGGTAAAAAATGTGCTGGTTGTGGAAATTGTTATTTAGTTTGCCCTGATGTCTGTATAGAACTCTATGAGTAAAAGACTTATCACAGGAAATGAGGCAGTGGTTGAGGCAGCAATTGTAAGTAGATGTGGATTTTATGCCGGATACCC
>Ga0164318_10003351_pt1 | contig 15153 bp, 17 predicted proteins | sample GuaBasSedimGuay9_FD_113734 | JGI IMG/M metagenome (GOLD analysis project Ga0164318, IMG submission 113734) | Subseafloor sediment microbial communities from Guaymas Basin, Gulf of California, Mexico - Guay9, Core 4571-4, 0-3 cm | ecosystem: Environmental > Aquatic > Marine > Hydrothermal vents...
CACCTTTGGTACAACTGTTGCGTTGACCTCGATTCGTGACCTGACAATGCTGGTGGTTGGTGACCAACGGGAATGAAGGACTATGTGGTCACCTGCGATACTGTCACCGGGACGGACCGGGGACTCTGTAGAGTTCCAGAGAGATGTGTATGTCAGAGTGACATTTGGGGCGCCTGCTGACAGCACTGAAGGCCAGTGCGATTGATGTGAAACGACCCGGGCGGTGCCGGGCGGTGCCTGAAACGGCAAGGCCAGTAGACCAGAGAGGAGCACCACTATGCAGACAGTGACAATCATATGCTTGTGGTGCATTGCCAACGACACGACCTCTCTCACTATGCTCTTGGGGGTTGTCGTGTCTTTGTTGAAAACGTAGATAGTTCTAATGATTGAACTCAATCTTCTCCCTCCGGGAACGGCTGTTCTCTCCACACACGGAACGCTTCCGCCCATAGTACGACACACACTGAAACCAGTAGCAGAAGCAGAGTCGCGCTGACCCAATCAGCAATGGACCACGTGAGGACAATGACAGTTGTCAATGCTGCAGTGATGGACGTATAGAATGTCGCATAGAACAGAAATCTTGGAACCATGAGCCGACCGCGCCCTACGAACAGCTTCAGTACACCAACACGAACGTCACGACGGATTGTGTACTGGCCGTGAACGTCCTTGTCCACAAGACCAAGGGTGCGAAGACGCTCCAAGTGGTGCATCGAGAGTGACGGACTGGACAGTCGAGTTCCTCGCTGTATCTCTCGGGCCGTCATCGGCTCAGGGTGTCGCAGCATATACCAATAGACTTGTAGAGTCTTGCCCTTTAGCGCCCTTGCCAGCTCCTCCTCAGGCACTTCTTCGGACAAGACTCACAACTCCTCAGACTTGTTGATTCTGTAGCCGTTGTTGGGATTACAATCCTGACTCTTAATTCTGGTTGTTGAGTGGCCGCGTCGGCAGGCCAACAAAGTAACGCTCTTATACTCGCAGGATTCTGCGAAGGCTGCCGGTGGCACAAGCCACCTGTCAAGTGATCCCACACTCTGACACCGTCGCCGACCGTCGTGGTGGGCAAGGAGTAACCAGCGATGTCAACTGTACGCAAGCCAATTACGCCAAGACCCCCGAGACGCAGAGAGAAGGTACTCGTCATCCTTCAGGAACAATGTAAGCAATGTGGGCTGTGCGTGGAGTTTTGCCCGAAGAATGTGCTCTGTCTTGACATGAGCAAGTATAATCGAAAGGGCTACCATCCTGTTGATGCCTGTGATATCGACGCCTGCGTCAATTGTGAGTTCTGTGAAAGAATCTGTCCGGACATGGCTATCTTCCTTGCCGACCGCGAAGAGGCAAGAGAGGCCTACGAGGCAGGCGCTCTGGAGGAGGGCACACGCATCCCGGAGTTTGAGGGGGAGAAATCCAAGAAGGAGGCGGAGTGAATGCCTGAGCGAATAATGTTCACAATGGGAGATATTGCATGTGCCGAAGGAGCTCTGAGCGCCGGATGCCGATACTTCGGCGGCTACCCAATCACGCCCGCCACTGAGATTGCGGAGTGGATGTCAATCAGAATGCCCCAACTCGGCGGTGCGTACGTTCAGTACGAGGACGAGATAGCATCAATCACCAGCGTCATCGGAGCATCATGGGCAGGCGTCAAGGCCATGACTGCAACCTCCGGCCCGGGAGTAAGTCTAATGCTTGAGGCGGTGGGTCTTGCGGCCATGACTGAAACCCCCCTCGTTCTTGTGAACATTATGCGAGGGGGACCGAGCACTGGTCAGCCTACGAGGGGACAACAGGGCGATATCATGCAGGCGAAATGGGGCAGCCATGGGGACTATCAGATTATCGCGCTGACACCGGCATCAGTTCAAGAGATGTTTGATCAGACTGTTCAGGCATTCAATCTTGCTGAACAGTACAGGGTTCCTGTCTTCGTCTTGGCAGACGAAACAGTCGGCCACATGAGGGAGAAGCTAATCATTCCCGACGAGAAGGACTTGAAGATTGTAGAGCGAAAGAAACCGACCGTCCCTCCGGAGGAGTATCTGCCGTTCAAGCCTGACGACAACCTTGTTCCACCAATGGCCATTTTCGGTTCGGGCTATCAGTTCTACGCAACCGGATTGACCCATGACCAGCGTGGTTACCCCTCAGACAAGGAAGATGTTCAGATTGAGCTCATCAATCGCCTCAATCAGAAGATCTTGCGAAATGCAGACAAGATTATCGACCTAGAACGTTTCCAGCTTGACGACGCCGACGTTGCGGTGATTGCGTATGGTACTCCATCCAGAAGCGCAAAGAGAGCGATTCGTGAGGCCCGAGAACAGGGGCTAAGGGTCGGACTCCTGAGGCTCAAGACAGTCTGGCCATTCCCCGAGAGGATTGTCGCAGACCTCGCTACCGAGGTGAAACACATCATTGTGGCCGAACAAAACATGGGCCAAATCTATCATATGGTCCGTGCGAGCGCCGGAACGACACCGGTGCACTTGATGCCCAAGCCTGCAGGAATGCCTCAGCTGCCGGGCGAGATACTCGACAAAATCAAGGAGGTTGTGTCCTGATGGTCGCCACAGAGAAGGTCTTGGCCCATCCGATGGCCAAGTTCATGCGAACAGACAGGCTCCCGTGGATATACTGTCCTGGATGCTCAATTGGGATTGTGACCAACATGATTGCCCGGGCCATAGAGAGTCTGGGCATCGACTTCAACAAGGTCGTCATTGTTTCTGGAATCGGTTGCACCGGCCGTGTGTCAGGCTACTTTAAGACCGGCACTTTCCACACAACACACGGGCGAGCAATCGCCTTTGCAGAAGGCGTCAAGATTGCAAATCCCGAGCTCGAGGTAATCGTCGTTTCGGGAGATGGTGACATCGCAGCCATAGGTGGGAACCATCTCATTCACGCTTGCAGGAGAAACATCGATATCACCGTTGTCTGTGTGAACAACTTCAACTATGGGATGACAGGCGGACAGTTTGGCCCGACAACGGAGCACGAACGGTATACTCAGACTAGCCCTCAGCCCATAGGTAACATTGAGTGGCCATTCAATCTCGTCAAGCTTGCAGCGTCATCAGGTGCGACCTTTGTGGCACGTTGGACAGCGGTCCAAGTCAGACGTGCAACCAAGTCCATAGAGAAGGGCATTGCGAAGAAGGGCTTCTCGTTCATCGAGATAGTGGGCGCCTGCCCGACATCCTACGGACGGAGAAACAGACTTGGCGACAGTGTGGCCATGCACAGACATCTTCTCGAAGTCGCCGACATCCAGAACGGATTGCCGCCTCATGAGGCAGAGCTCGAGTACGATAGCCGGATTGTCTGTGGCGAGTTCGTTGATATCGAGAAACCAGAGTACACAGAGGTTCTCAAGGCGGCCCACGAGAAACTGAGGAAGTGATTGGTATGGCAAGATACGAGGTCCGCATTGCAGGATTTGGTGGTCAGGGCATCGTCACCATGGCAGTTGTCCTTGGTGAAACTGCCTCCCTGTATGATGGAAAGTACGTGGTTCAGACCCAGTCCTATGGCCCTGAGGCGAGAGGCGGAGCGAGCAAGAGCGAAGTGGTCATGGACGACAAGGAGGAGATCGATTATCCCAAGGTGCAGAATCCCGATGTGTTCATCGCCATGAGCCGTGCCGCATATCTCTCATACAAAGACGGACTGAAGGAGAATGGAATTCTGATAGTCGATGAGGATCTTGTAGAGATAGAGGGCGAGCTTCCCAAGGGAGTCAAGATCTACAAGGTGCCAGCCACGAGAATCGCCGACAAGAATCTGGGGGTCAAACAGGCAACAAATGTTGTGATGTTGGGAGCATTCGCAGTCATAACGAAGGCTGTGAGCATAGAGGGGCTGAGGGACCGCATTGCCGATCGCTGGCCAAGATTCAAGGAAACCAATCTACGGGCACTTGAGTTGGGCATGAAGGCTGGCGAAAAGGCTCTGACCCAAGTGGAAACTGTTTCATGAAGGGGGATTGCACGGGGCCCGCCTGATGCGGTGGCCCCCATGCTTCTCTAGTAGATGACCATGTCATTCCGATCTAGAAATGCCATTTCAAATTCTGCCGAGAGTTTGAGAACGCCTCGCGGGCATGACTCCACACACTGGTTGCAGAGAATGCACCGATCAAAGTGACAGATGGGCCTGAAGCCCGTCTTTGTCTGTACGTCCTCAGGGCGGCACCTTATCATCTCAATGGCACCAGAGGGGCATACCCTCTCACAAATCTTGCAGCCCGTACACATGTTGGGGTTATCGTAGGTCCATCTACCCCTCAGGCCCTTTGGGATGTTTAGACCCTCTTTGGTGAAGGGGTAGATGACGGTCGTAGGCTTGGAACCGACGCTCTTGAGAAGCTCTTTCTGCATCTTTCCTAGGCGAGGCATTTTACATCACTCCCAACAGAGGAAACGCATAGACAAGTGCTACCTGAACTAGCATCACAGATAGTAGGGCTAGAGGGACCATGACCTTCCATCCATAGCGCACAATCTGATCAATTCTCCAGCGAGCGAATAGGGTGCGCATGTTGGACAAGATTACAACCACCAGTGCCGACTTGAACATGAATACCAGTGGATAGTACACCCAGCCAACCCAAGTAGTCGCGGCGATTGCCGCAAACTCGACGGAGAAGATACTGAGTGGAATGAACTCCAACAGGTACGGGCCACCCAAGAACAGTGTTGTGGCAATTCCAGCGCTGAACACCAGCAGAATGTCCTCAGCCATGTGAATCAGTGCCAGTTTCTTGCCGCTGAACTCCACTTGCCAGCCGTGTACAATCTCAGTTTCAGCGTGGCTGACATCGAACGGAATCCGCTCAAGTTCAGCTTGACTGGCAATCAGATAGATGACAAATGGCAGTACAAGCAGCCACACATATGCGGGACTCATCTGAGTCAGGCGATACATAATCGTACTCACACAGAGGCTACCCGTGAGGAATGCCGGTGTGACAAGAGCGAGAATCAGAGGAATCTCAAAGCTGACTAGGAGCATTCCCGTTCGGGCGGCACCCGTCTGCCCGAAAGGATTGGACGAGAAGTATCCTGCGAGAATTATGACGAGCGCAATGAGTGTGCTGATGAACAATATGAGAACTAGGTCGCCCTCAAAGCTGAGAATTCCCTGAACGCCAGGAACGGCAGGATTCATGTCAACTATTGGTAAGAACATACAGAGTACGAAACTGAGCACCAAGAGCACCACGGGTACTGCTGCGAAACTCCTGCGGTCAGCCTTCTTGGGTGTCAGATCCTCCTTACTCAGCAGTTTCAAAAAGTCCATGAGAGGCTGCAGTATTCCATGCCAGCCTGTGTGAAGGGGACCAACCCGATTCTGCATACGAGCATAGACCTTCCTGTCAATCCATTCCCAGAGCAGTGCTAGGGACGTGACAAAGAAGATGCCCGGAAATACAAGGACCCAGAAACCCTGAACAAGCAACTCGACGATCATGTCAAGCGCGGCCTGCATCTACTCATCTCTCCTTGGATTCTCCTTGTACCACTTGTTGGCACGCACTCTTAGCACATCAAGAGGAACCAGCTCCATCTTCTGTTCGTCCGCGTCTACGACAACGACCCTATCGGTACAGCTGTAGCACGGATCGATTGCAGCCAAGATGATTGGTGCGTCTGCGAGATAGTTCCCCTTTAGCGTATGGGCCATTGACACCCAGTTCGCATGAGTGGGCGCTCGAACCTTTATACGCTCAGGCTTGTCAGTACCGTTGGTCACAAGATAGTGTATCAGTTCGCCACGAGGAGCCTCGTGACGCGCCAACACCTCGTTGGGCTGTATCCTAGGACGAACTCGTTCGCGGATGGGACCGTCTGGCATGTTCTTGACAAGCCAGGAGCACATCTCAATGGCCTGAATCGTTTCCTCGACACGCACAATCGTACGGCCAGCCACATCGCATCGGTCATTGAGAATCATCTCAAAGTCGCCTGTATCCATCATTGGAACATACGCCTGCGTGGGATCGTTGAACCGCACGTCAACGGGGACATTGCTACCACGGGCGGTCGGCCCCACTGCACCCATCTTCTTTGCGACATCGGTCTCTAGAATGCCGACTCCTGCAACGCGATCCCAGAACGTCTTCTCGTGCAGTACCACATCGCGGTAGTATCTCATTCGTTCCTTGAGCTTGTCAAAGCCACGGAGCAGCTTCGGCACAAGTTCGTCAGGGACGTCCCGTCGCACGCCGCCCACGGTGTTCATATCATGATGAACTCTGTTGCCGGAGATGCTCTCCAGCATGTCCATTGCAACCTCGCGATCTCGCCAAGTATACATGAACGCAGTGTCGAAACCCACTTCGTGAAAGGCAACACCAAGCCAGAGAATATGGGAGTGAATCCGGTCCAATTCCCAGATGAGAGTGCGAATATACCTCGCTCGTTCTGGAATCTCGACTTCAGCCGCAGACTCTACGGCCTGAGCATAGTTCCCATTGTGTGTTGCGGAGCAAATTCCGCAGATACGTGCTAGAAGGTACAGATTCTGAATGTGAGTATTAGACTCGGCAAGCTTCTCAACGCCACGGTGATTGTAGCCGATGTTGACCTCTGCATCCACTATCAGCTCACCCTCTACGGTGAGCTTGAACATTGCGGGCTCCTTCAGTGCAGGATGCTGTGGGCCGATGGGTATACTCACCCTCGGTGGAATCACAACAGTTCGATTGCTAGTGCTGGTCATTTATAGTTCCTCCTTTGGCCTAGGGCCTGTTGTCTTAGAACGCTTCATCAGACCGCGGGGGTCGGCCCAGTCTTTTCGAAGAGGGTACTCTTCACCGGGCCAGTTCTCAGGTAACTCGCATCTTCTTGGATTCGGATGCCCGACGGGTACTATTCCAAACATCTCGCGAATCTCATTCTCCACAAAGTCCACACCGGGAACGAGGTCTGTGATGGATGGGTACTCGGGCTTGTCACGTGGCACATTCACTTTAATCGTAATTGCAATCTTTTTATCATTCAGGAAGAAATGATAGTTCGCCTGGAGGTCATCGCCAAGATCACGTCCAGAGAGTGTGCTGACTTGCCACATGTCGTGCTCGCGTTGCATGTACCGAATGAATTCGCGAAGACGGTCCGGATGCACACGGACAAACACCCGGCGCGGTTGGACATGGACATAGCACTCCTCGGCCACAACGGCATCTGCCATGTCCTGCAAGATAGTATCCAGCAGATCGTACTCCCTTTTGTGAAGCTCGTCCCTCTCGGCGGGGCGACGCTCCGTGACTTCAGCCTCAGCACCACTCATGTTTGTGCTACCTCCGCACCAGTTTCCGTAGTATCCACTGTTGGAGCAGGAGGCTCCTCAAACTCGGGCGCGAGTTCTTTTGGAGACACCCCCATAATCTCAGCGAGAACCTGCAGCAGCTGATAGGCGCCATGCATTATGGCGGAGGGCTTTGGAGGACAACCCGGAACATATGCAGTCACGGGGATGGCCTGATCCACACCCCCCAACACATTGTACGCCCCTCGGAACACGCCGCCACTACAGGCACACGAACCGATTGCCACGACATATTTGGGCTCCGCCATCTGCTCATAGATCCTCTGCAGGCGGGGCTTAATCTGCTCCGTCACAGGGCCTGTGCAAAGCATGATGTCAGCATGACGGGGGCTGCCCACAAGCTTGACGCCGAATCGTTCGAGGTCTAGGCGTGGCATCAGCGCCGCGATTATCTCAATGTCACATCCGTTGCAACCCCCACTGTTGAAGTGGAAGACCCACGGGGACTTAATCTTCGCTTTGTCCACAAGTCGTCTGAGGAATCCCAAACATAGTCCCTCCTAGTCGTTCTGCGGGGAGATTGACACGTACGCGGCCGCAACCAGTGCAACGAGAAGATACGCTATGACCACTATCCCAGGGTTGGACCACGATAGAAACAGCATGAATCCAATGATGTCAAAGAGCATGAAGTACAGGGCATAGTTGAACAGTTGAAGATGAAACTGCACCTTGCCGCCAGGAAAGCCTGGTTCACCGCAGGCGTACGACTCCACTGCGGCACCAGTCTGGCGCGCTGGAGGCGCAACCGACCTGCCAAGCAACAGGAGAACCCCTGCGAAGAGCAGGCTCAGCCCGATAATCATGATGAAACCCAGTATCAGATTCATGCCTTCCACTGTCCTGTGTTTGACGGGCTTGCGCCCTTCAGGTCGACCTAATATGCTTGGCGGTCGAGGACTAGCCGCAAGACCACCGTGTACGTTCGGAGTCATTCACCCGACTGCGAGCGATATATCTTGGCCAGCTCAATATAGGACTTTGCACCCATGGCGAAGGCATTCTTGAGGGTTTCAGGTACCTCCTTGACCACTTTTCCCGGAATACCAAGGACCAAGGAGTTTGGGGGTATGACTGTGTTCTCAGTGACTACCGCCCCCGCTCCAATCACGCTATCATCACCCACCTTTGCACCTGTGAGAACAATGGCGCCTATGCCCACAACGCACCGGTCCCCAATCTCGCACGCATGAATCACACAGTTGTGACCCGCAGTCACATAGTCCCCCACGTAGGCACCATTTCCAAATGTAGTATGTATGGAGGCGTTGTCCTGTATGGATGTCCCCTCACCAATTCGAATCTCGTTCATGTCACCCCTGAGCACCGCGAACTCCCAGATGGACGACCCGGCTCCGACCTCCACATCGCCAATCAGAGAAGCACGCGGTGAAACGTATGCATCAGGGTGCACTCTTGGAAACTTGTCCTCAAAGCGATACAGACCCAACTCGCAACACCAGCCACAACACACTAATCCCGGTCCTTAAGGTTATTGAACGGACGAATTCGAACTGGTTGTGTTGGTGAACTGACTTGCCTCTGACTCCCCTACATTACCCGCTTGCTTATGCCTTGAAACAGGCCGACAGACGATTGTCGCTCCCTGCATTGACCGTAGGGGCGGTAATCCCAGACATCGAATGCCCAATTCTCATTCTTCTCTTTCCATATCTTCCAAATCATCTGTTCCTTCACAGCCTCGTGGGCGCTCTCACGCTTGGTACCGGACTTGCCGTCCTCATCACGAGAGTCGTCTACTCTCCAGTGATGAGCAGAGTGTTCGGACTGGACAGAAACACTCTCGACGCAGCGTGTGAGATAACGCCTGTGATGGTGGGCTCATGTGCCATCGGAGTGCTCAGCCATCTGGCGATTGACTACACAATGCATCCGTACAATCCTCTGCTCTGGCCGTGGATTGATCCCTTTGCGTTGCCTGGGCCCCTCGTCATTCTATTCGGCAACGGCAACATTGACACCGGCCTTGTGTTGGCCGAGGCTATCGTGAACGGTCTCATGGTATTCTTCTGGCTTGTGGTCATCCTCGCCAATCGGAGGAATCTCTGGTCGAGCCTGTGGGTCGGGTGATTGATTCATCGTGTGAGTCCAAGAGGTATGAACCACTCCTCCAGTGATATCTGTGAGCGGGTTTCAAGCACATCCTTGTTGCGATAGAGCCTCCGCAGGAACTGGTTGTACTCCTCGACACTTCCAGTGCGTACTGTAGCGAAGAGGCTGAACGCTTCACTCGTCCTGTGAAGATCCCATACTTCCTGCATCTTTGCAATCGCATGTGCTGCCCGCCCAATGGCTCCGGGTGCAGCCCGAATCTCAAGGAAGAACTTGATGGGCAGACCTACGCATCTAAAGTCTACATCCGCAGAGTATCCGACAATGACACCAGATGACTCAAGACGCCGCATCGCTTTAGAGACTGCGGGCTGACTGAGAGGCTGGACCATGAAACGTCCGATTTCGGTCTGAGTCAGTGGGAGAGGGCGGTCCTCGGAAACGGGCTGCCTTCGCAGAACACTCAGGAGTTCCCACTCGGACTGTGTCAGGTGAGCAGTTTCTGAGGAGGAGGTGTCCATGATGAAGCCGTGTGCCTTGTACGTGGTCAGCACCTGCACAAGGGCATAACTGTTGGAGCCGGATTGAGCGACTGTGCCATCCACGACGTCGAGGAACCTCTCGAAGGCTGCAGGCATTCTGAACCTGAAGAGTCCGAGCAGAGAGTACTCGCCCGAGATTCCGTCGAGGGACTCAAGTCCGGGTACACGGATCAGCGCCTCGCTCACTCTCAACTCTCGAGGATTCGTCTTGACTAGGAGAATCGTGCTTCGTTCGGAGTATACGCGAGCAGGATTCAGCACGGCTGTGTATGCTCGGATGACACGACTCTTGGCCAAACGTTCTAGCGCACGTGCCACCCAGTTGCGGCTCTTTCCCAAGTGCTCGCCCATGGCTACAATCCTCATTCGCGAGTTTGTCAGCAGGAGTCGTATCAACTCCTGTTCAGGTGGCGTAATGGAATGCACCATAGGACCCATCTCTCGTGCAATATATTCCCGAATGTGATGGAGGATTCATATAAGTGCCGACTCAGAAAGGACTTGGTGAATGACTCCATGGTAGAGTACAAGGTGAAAGACATCGGACTGGCCGAAGAGGGAAGAATGCTGATCGACTATGCTGAGAAACACATGCCAGTCCTGATGCACTTGAGAAGAAAATATGCTGAGAAGAAGCCCCTCAAGGGTTTCAGAGTATCTGGTTGCCTCCACGTGACCAAGGAGACCGCCGTTCTCGTGGAGTCGCTCAGGGACCTGGGGGCAGAGGTGGCTTGGTCCGGATGCAACCCCTTATCGACCAACGACAATATCGCCGCGGCTCTTGCGGCGAACGACATCTCAGTGTTTGCGTGGAACGGTCTGAGCACCGAGGAGTACTACTGGTGCATCGATCAGACGTTGAAGATAGAACCTAACCTGACACTGGACGATGGCGCCGACCTCATCTTCACTCTGCACCGAAGGCATCAAGATCTAATCCCGAATCTGTACGGGGGATCCGAGGAAACGACGACCGGTGTGATACGGGTTCGGGCAATGGCCGAGGACGGCGTGCTGAAATACCCCATCATGGCCGTGAATGATGCAGCAACCAAGCACATGTTCGACAACGTATATGGGACTGGTCAGAGTGCCTTTGATGGCGTGCTCCGGGCATCGGAGATTCTAATAGCTGGAAAGACTGTGGTCATTGGTGGTTACGGCTACTGTGGCCGCGGTCTAGCCATGAGAGCTCGAGGACTTGGTGCAGACGTGATCGTAACAGAAGTGAATCCAGTCCGTGCTCTTCAGGCACGCATGGACGGCTACCGGGTAATGCCCATGATTGAGGCGGCCAAGGAGGGAGATCTCTTCATCACGGCAACAGGAATGAAGAATGTCATCACCGGCGAGCACATTAGACTTATGAAGAACGGGGCAATCCTCGGAAACGCAGGCCACTATAACGTTGAAATCAACGAGCCCGACCTTGTGGCCCTGAGCGTGAAGAGGAAAAAGGTCCGCCACGCCCTGGAGGAGTTCACGTTGGAGGACGGGCGAATAATCTACCTCCTTGCAGAGGGCCGTCTGGTAAATCTGGTGGCGGCAAGTGGTCATCCCAGTGAGGTCATGGATCTGAGCTTCGCTGGTCAGCTCAACGCAATGCTGTGGTTGGCCAAGCATGGAAAGGACCTCAAGCCAGCGGTCTACGACTTCCCCGAGGAGCTCGACAAGGAAACAGCCATGATGAAGCTTCATACGATGGGTATCGAGATTGACAGGTGGACCGAAGAACAGGAGGCGTATGCAAGGGCGTACGCAGAGGGAACCTGAGCAACAAGTGGCATGTCTGGCCGAGGCGGAGGTCGAAACGGCCCTCTGTCGTGGCCATCAACCTTAGGGAGAGGTGTGCAGTTTCTCCCAAAACCAATATATAGTCAGCTTGTGGTAGTGTCGGAGTCCACATTGAGAGGCCTTGTGTCATGATGAGAGAGTACACGTTGAGAGCCCCCAGCTTGAGAACCCGAGTATTTGCCTTGGTTCTTCTGGTCAGTGTCATGGTTGTCGTGACAATCGCTCCGCCTGTGCGCGCCGAAACCACAGACACAATGGACCCCACAATCACAGTGACAATCGTTGATGCCACCTATACAGACATCGACTCTGATGCCTACGAGGATGATGTCCTTGTCATCCTTCGCTTTGACCTGGGGTATCATCTCTACTACGAGTTCGGATACCTGATCACTCTACAACTGCCCTCAGGCGAGAACTATACTTATCTAGTGTATGTACTCGCGTGGGTCGACACAGTCTATACGTACAACATGTTCTACAATCATGCCACAGAATCAGGTGATTACACAGTTCACGTCCAAGCGCTTCTATTGACCCCAGGCACTGCCACAGACACGGCACACTATACATTCGACCCGCCAGGGGGGAGTGAGGGAGGAGAGCCCACTTTCGGGGTGTGTTAGCCTACACGACGGCGTCCGTATGACCCTCGCATTAGACCCTTGGACAGCAGGACGCGCAGAGGAGAGCAACGATGGCCACGGTGAGAACGGGCAATCTGGACTTGAAAGACTACCTCATACTCCTTACGCTAAAGCAACAACCTAGGCTCAGTAACGCAAAGATTGCAGAGAGAGTGGGCGTGGCACCAGAAACTGTGAGGCTGCGAGTGCGGGCGCTCAAAGAGAGAAAGATCCTCAGGCCTGACAGGAGAATCAACGACCCGCTCCTAGGTGAGCGCACTCAGACTGAGATTGAGGCCGCATACCTTCCCAGTAGGCTAGGGCTCGTGCGCCATCATGTCCTCTTTAGCGAGATTGATACACGCGACAAACTCAATGCGCTCAAACAACTCTGTGACGTACATCCTCATACCCACTATAGGGTTGTGGCCTTCGGGCGTTGTGCTGCGCTCTACACACAGTTTGACCTCCCACCGCGGGGCGAGAGCACAATCAAGAAACTCTACGACGAGGTGGAGGCTCGCGGCCTGTGTGCAAAGTATATGCTCGTGGACTCAAGATACGTTTCAGGTGGGGAGGCCGACTTGGAGCGATGGGACATAAAGAGAAGTGACTGGGACATCACCTACGGCCGAAAGTCCGCAATAGGCACACGACTCAGTCGGGTAGAGGCACTATGGGCCGACTTCATCGAAGATTGCCCTGGGAACATGCCCGAAGATGAGAAGGGTGTTGCCAGCGAACCCTTTGACGCATTGGACCTACAACTGCTGCGCGAACTCACCATCAACTCTAAGGTCAACTATAAGGAACTCAGTCAAGTCTATGGAAAAGACCCCACCACCATATCTCGACGGGTCGACAGAATCAGGGAGAAGTTCGCGCCCCTCGATGTATTGTACTATGATCGTTCAGTATTCGATCTCACGTACCCACAGATCATCGCAGGCAGGTTCAGACCCAACGATGAGTTAAATGCACGAACATTCCACTGGTTCCTGCAGTCCGGTCGCATGCCGTTTGAAACCAAGGGAGTGACAAATGGCAGCGACTTCATTCTGTTCACTATGACACCACCCTCCTTCGCACCGGAGCTGTCTGAGTTCTTCTGGGAGCATACAGAGCATGTCGAGATTTTCCAGTTGCAGCTGGACTCTTCATACACGTACTTCTTCTATCACGAGAACTGGTTTCCGGAAGCCGGCTGGCGTGTTGATGAAGAATACATGGTGAATGGTCCTCTATCTGAAATCGAGTAGTGATGAACGACCTTACATTTGGCAAGCGGTGGAGTACGTGAGTGGTCAGTTCTGCGCAGGTTTGACCATGTACTTAAATATCGGATTGTGAGAACCTGCATGACTATCACCGCATCAATCTGTGGTGAGAGTATTACAAGACTCGTCCTGCGTGACGCCGGACATTCGGTGATGCAGATGAGAAGTAGAGAGAGAGCAGTACTATTCGCGACACTGCTGCTATCGGTGCTACTTGTGTCTAATGTTGCCATCACAGCAATACACAGTAGCGCACCGAAAACGCGGTATGTGAATGCGATAATCATGTTCAAGCCGGGAGTAGATGTGGATGTCGCCGGCATTGACATCATCCACGAATACAGGAATCTCAATGGAATCGCTGCACGAATTCCAGTGTTTCTGTACAACATGCTGGAGCATGCGTGGTTTGTCAGTTCAATACAGCTCGACCACGAGATGTCCATCCTCCAAGACACTCTTGATTGGGGTGTGGATGATGTTGATGCCGAACAAGTGTGGGGCGGTGCTGAGGATGCTGTTGATGTTGTCCAGGGCAACGTTGACGGTAGCGGAGTGAAAGTCGCAATCTTGGACACAGGCATTGACTACACCCATCCAGATCTTGACGATGTGTACGCGGGGGGCTACGACTTTGTCGACGATGACAGCGACCCCAAGGACGGCAATGGACACGGAACTCATTGTGCAGGAATCGTTGCTGCAGAGGATAACGGTGAGGGAGTGATTGGTGTTGCGCCCCATGCGTCAATCTACGCAGTCAGAGTACTGAACAACTGGGGATCCGGCTCAACCAGCGATATAATCGCAGGCATCGATTGGGCAATTGACAATGGGATGGATGTCATCTCAATGAGCCTCGGTGGAGGCGACTATGACCAAGCATTTGATGATGCGATAGACCGCGCATATGATGCAGGCATCGTAGTGGTGGCTGCATCGGGCAATGATGGTAAGGGAACTATCTCGTATCCGGCAGCTTATGACAATGCCATCGCAGTGGGAGCAATTGACTCTGACCACAACCTTGCCGACTTCAGCAATTACGGTCCAGAACAGGAGGTTGTTGCACCAGGTGTTGACATATACAGCACCATGCCCACCTACACCGTAACCCTGAACTACTGGTTCATGGGTGGATACAGTCAGAACTATGACCGAATGAGCGGCACATCCATGGCCACTCCGATGGTCGCCGGTGTTGTCGCACTGATCCTTTCCGCCAATCCAGATCTCACACCACCAGAGGTCCGCGATATTCTCCACACGACCTCAGTGGACCTCGGTAGTGCAGGCTGGGACCAGTACTTCGGTTATGGTGAGGTCAATGCCAAGGCTGCGGTCGACGAGGCCGGTGGAGGAACACCGCCGGACACGACCCCGCCTGCAAAGGTCACAGGCCTGACAACAGAAACGCTATCGCATACCGAGATAAAGCTGACTTGGGATGCGAACACCGAAGAGGACCTTGATCACTACAATGTATACCGTGACGGG
>Ga0164318_10003352_pt1 | contig 15152 bp, 17 predicted proteins | sample GuaBasSedimGuay9_FD_113734 | JGI IMG/M metagenome (GOLD analysis project Ga0164318, IMG submission 113734) | Subseafloor sediment microbial communities from Guaymas Basin, Gulf of California, Mexico - Guay9, Core 4571-4, 0-3 cm | ecosystem: Environmental > Aquatic > Marine > Hydrothermal vents...
TCTTGCCCTTAATCTGGCATTAATAAATCCATAGGTTCTAATAGCTGACTTGGGCACTATATAACCTCATCAAACTCTGTTCTCGTAATAGCGTCTATAACTTTTACTACAAGGTCATCAATAATTTTTTCATTTTCTGTTAAAAAGGAATCAAATTCCTTAACTATTTTTTTGATTTCTAATTCTTTTTTTTCTTCTATTTCTTTTTCCATCCTGCTCACATCTTCCTGCAGGATACTCTGAGCATCTTCTCTTGCTTTGTTTATTATGCCTGTTGCCTCTATTTCCGCTTTCCTTATAATTTCTGCGGACTCTTCCCTGGCTTTATTTAGAATTTCCTCTGCTTCTTTTTCTTTTGTAACGATATAACCTACAATATCACTCATAGAAATTCCTCTTATGTAGTTTACATACTCTGATTAAAAAAAATCTAAAAACCTTAACCAGTAACAGTAGATGGACATATAATAATATCTCTATATATTCAAAATCAATAAAAATATAACTAAATGTAAAATTATTTATACTTAAATCAAAGACTTTTTAAAAAGCTATTAACCAAAATTGATCCTGTGTTTCTGATTTTGATAGAATAAATCGAGTTTTCTCCAAAGATTGACCTATAGCTGTTACTCAAATCTCTGTATGCATTCTTTTTTACAAATATCTGAATAGTTCCAGCAAACCCACCCCCGTGAACTCTTGCAAAAGCAGATCGGGGATAAATATTTTCTGCTATAGAAAGGGCTATTGTAATTCCCTGATGTTCCACATCCTTGCAACTGTAAATATTTTGGAGCCACTTGAATGATGAGTTTCCTGATTCTTGAAATAGTTCTATAAAATATTGAAAATCTTCATTTTCTAAGGCTTTAACCTGTTCAATAACCCTTCTATTTTCATTAAGAAAATGAAACACCCTAAGAACTGCTCTATCTCCACACAATTTTCTTAATTCAGGAAGCTTATTGATAAAATCAGTATAATTTATACCTCTGCAACTCTGAAGATTAAAATAATTTGCGACAGATTCCATATCTCTTTTAATGGATGAATATTCATCTGTTAGATTAGAGTGACTGGAACCAGTGTTTACAACACACAGCATATAATCAATTTTAGAAAAATCATAGTTTACCCTTTTAATTTCGGGATTATCAATATCCCTGAAGTCAATCTGTAATAATCCACCATAGCACGAGGTAAGCTGATCCATAAGACCACAGGGCTTCTCAAAATATACATTTTCTGCGTACCTTGAGATTTTTGCAATCTCTGTTTTATTAATCTTCCCATTGTTGTAAAGCTGATTGAGGGTTTCAGTAACCGCTACTTCAAAAGCTGCCGATGAACTTAAACCAGAACCCTCTGGTATATCGCTAGTCAAATAGGCATTAAAGCCTCCAACTCTAAAATCTCTATTCTTTATACCCTTAAGGATACCTCTTATCAACGAAGTTGATGTTCCTGCTTCGTCATCCCTCTTATTTAAGTCTCCTGCTGAAAGCAAAAATTTCTTTTGAAATTGCTCTGAGTATAAATTAACAATGTTATCGTCCCTTTTAGAAGCAACTACAAGAACATCAAGATCTACCGCACCAGAAAATACAAGCCCATTATTATGATCAGTATGATTCCCTCCTATCTCAGTTCGACCAGGAGAAGATATTAAAAAAATATCTTTTTTTTCATCAAACAGTTCTGAAAATCTATCTATTGCTTTTCTGTATCTTTGCTGCTGGTATTTTAGTTTTTCAGCATCAGATTTAATATCAAGATGATAGAGATTGCTTATGAGGATGATAAAATTTTTTGAGTTAATATAGCTGGTAATCCACTTGATGTCTGTCTGATACATTGTTTTTAAAACCTTAAAACTAATTACTACACCTGGTATAATTCAAATAAACGCTTATTCTACTTTTTCAAGCTTCCCGATTATTAAAACCTGATTATCTTATTTAAAAAGCCCCCAAAGGCATCGGGGGCTTTATATCAAATTTCTATTTTTTCAACCAGCTCATCATTGCCCTGAGTTTTTTTCCAACTTTTTCGATTAAATGTTCCTCACCCATTTTTTTAAGCTTATTATATACAGGCCTTTTAGCTTGATTTTCAAGTATCCACTCTCTAGCAAACTCACCGGTCTGGATTTCTTTTAGTATCTTTTTCATTTCCTGTTTTACATGATCATCAATAACCCTGGGACCTCTTGTATAATCTCCGTACTCTGCAGTATTACTTATGGAATATCTCATATAACTCATACCACCCTCATTCATAAGATCAACAATGAGTTTCATCTCATGCATACACTCAAAGTATGCAATCTCAGGTTGATAGCCAGCCTCTACCAGAGTTTCAAACCCTGCTGTTATCAAGGATGTTACACCTCCACAAAGCACAGCCTGTTCACCAAAAAGATCCGTTTCCGTCTCTTCTTTGAAGCTCGTTTCAATAACCCCTGCTCTTGTTGCTCCAATGCCTTTTGCATAGGCAAGTGCATTATCCCTTGCTTTTCCGGAGGCATCCTGGTAAACAGCTATCAAAGATGGAACACCTTTGCCCTCCACGTAGGTTCTTCTCACAAGATGTCCTGGACCCTTCGGAGCAACCATGATAACATCGACATCATTTGGAGGGACTATTTGTTCAAAGTGGATGTTAAATCCATGGGAAAACACCAGGGTATTTCCTGATTCAAGATTTTGAGCAATAAATTGATCATAGATAGGAGCCTGGACTTCATCCGGTACCAACATATGAATAAAATCAGCTTTCTTTGCAGCCTCATCTGCCGATACAGGTTCAAATCCGTGCTCTTTAGCAAGCTTCCAGTTATCAGTTCCTTTCAATTCTGATATTATAACGTCCAAGCCGCTATCCCTTAAATTTTGAGCCTGTGCATGTCCCTGACTTCCATATCCAATTATTGCAAGGGTTTTCCCTTTAAGCAATGAAAGGTCTGCATCCGAATCATAATACATCTCTGCCATTTTAACTTCTCCTTATTTTTTAAATTAGCAGAAATATTAATATCAAAATTAGAATAAGTCAATTGACAAAATTATTTGTATAAAATAAGATGGGAAGCAGCCATGGCAGCATCACATTTTAATACAGATAATTTAGTCGCCATTGTTGATTACAACAAATATCAGGAAACAGGACCAATTTCAAGAGAAATGGGGCTGGTATCTTTCGATGAAAAATGGAAATCCTTCGGATGGTATGTGCATGAGGTTGATGAACATAACATCAATGAGATAAAGGAAAAAATAAATCTGTGTCTAAATGAAAAAGGTTCACCTTCTGTAATGATCGCCCATACCGTTAAAGGTAAAGGAGTATTATTCATGAAAAAAGATTATACCTTTCATGGTAGAACTTTAACAGAAGAACAGGCAGAAGTCGCTAAAAGGGAGATATTAAAATGAAAATAGGAGTAATGGGGAGCAATATTGTCCGCATAGTTTCGGAAAATTACCCCGTACCGATGAGGTTCATCGGCCTGAAAGATACCTATGTTGAATCAGGAGACCCTTTTGATCTTTTAGAAAAGTACAATCTAATAAGCAATGATATAGTAAAGGCTGTTCATCAAGTTATGGATCCAAAGAGGTAAATAAAAATAATGACAATCAGCATATTCTATCTTTAATGCTCAAGTGTCACAATACAAAAGATGAATTTTTTAGGTTTTTTCCAGAAACTTCAATACTTCGTCTCTTGTAGGTAGAGCAGGTATAACTCCTTTTCTTGTAACTGTAATAGCACCACATGCCTGTGCAAATTTTAGAATATCTTCTATTTCCTCCTTTTCCAATGAAAATAGGGTCTTTTCATCCTTTATCCTTCCTAAAAACTTTACCAGTATACCCCCAACAAAGGCATCACCCCCTCCGGTTGTATCCACAGCTTTTACCGTAAAAGACGGTAATTCTACAAAAATATCACCGTTATTATAGAAGCAAGATTTGGGTCCTCTTGTTACTATAACTGCCCTCGGTCCGTACTTTAGAAGTATATCAGTCCCTTTGGTAATGCTGGGAGTTTCAGTTATAAATACCAATTCTTCATCGGTTAGCTTAACTATATCGGCGTATTGCAAGCCGTTTATTATCTCAGCCTTTGCATCATCAAGGTTTTCCCAAAGGGAAGGTCTAAGGTTTGGATCAAATGAAATAAGCTTATTTGAGCCTCGTGCAACTTCAATTGATCTCAAAGTTGCACTTCGAAGGGGCTCACCTGTAAAGCTCAATGAACCGAAATGAAATATTTTTGAATCAAAGATATATCCTTCTTCTATTTCATCATACCTGAGTGCAAGATCTGCCCCGCAATGATTTCTGTAAAAGTTATAATCAGGTTTTTTGTTTTCATCTATAGCGATAAATGCTAACGTGGTATTAACATTTCTATCTATAATCAGGTTTTCAGTATCCACACCTGCTTCCTCTAAGGTATTTTTTATTTTTCTACCGAAAGAATCATCCCCAACCTTTCCAATAAATCCCGAAGACTCACCAAGTCTCGAAACAGCAGCTGCGACATTAGCAGGTGCTCCACCGGGTGCAATTGTAAAACCAGTTGTATTTTCGAGGCTAACATTAGCATCAATAGAAAGAAAATCTATAAGAGCTTCCCCTATTGTTACGATATCTGGCATATCCCCCTCCTATATTCATATATGTTTTATTCATTAAAATTAGACCGAATTTTAATCATCTAAAGGGATACTTTAACCTAATTTAATATAAATAAAACATGATTTGGCAAACATAGTCTTTTTATTAAAACCCAAAGTTTACCTGCCTATTTCCCCCAACTTTAATAAAAACTCCTCAAACTTCATAATAGAGACGTATTTAGGTTTAGTTTTTGTAATGTAATCAATTTTATCAAGATAATTCATCAATTTAATCAAATTGTCATAAGAAATTTTTGAAATTATACCCATTACTCTTTTAGCCATAAGTTTTTTCTTATTTAAATCTAAAGCAGAGACTATTTGTGTATCTGTGTAACCCATCATCTTATATGAACTTGCAGTTAATAAAGTTTTCAGATATTTCCATATGAAATAATTAATTATTGTTAACTCTTCTCCATTTTTAATAAGGGTACGAAATATTTTTATAAGCTCTATAGAATCTTTAATAAAGATAGAATTGATCAGATCAAATACTGTGTATTTTGCTATTCTGGAGACAATATTTTTAACCTTTTCAACATCAAGAGATTCTCCCTCTTTAAGGAAATTGGAAATTGTTTTAATTTGATTTAGAATATCAGCTTTTTGATTCCCTGTTATTTCTATAATATATCTAACAGTTTCTATATCTGTCTTTATATTCATATTTTTTAACTCTGTAATTAACCACATTTCAATTACATCCTGAAAATTTTTCCAGAATTTTACAACCCTTCCAGACTTTTCAACAGCACGCTGAAGCTTATGGGATATATCATTTTTACCTGACAAGAGGAAAAGTACTGATTTAGCATTTGGATTACGTATATACGAATAAAAAGACTCATTAAAATTTAACTTTTCTGCGTTTTTTACAACGACAACCTTTGTATAATCGAAAAAGGAGTAGGTTTGCAATTCATCCAGAATTTTTGAAATCTCCACTTCGTCCCCAAAGAAGGTGTACTTTTCCACCTCGCCTGAATCTTTACTGAGGTTATCTATAACCAAATCGATTATTTCTCTCTTGTCTTCCTCTTCCTCCCCTATCAAAAGATAAACCGGATATATCTTATTTCTTTTTACTTCATTGTTTAATGCTTTTGCTTTTAACACACCAGATCTCCAACTGGTTATTTTCATGCAGTAATTTTTGATATCTTACCTTTTTAATATCTTACCATTGAAACTTTTAGATTCTGACCATACAGCCAGGGTTACTTACAGGTTAAACAAATAAAAAAGGTATGGTTTTTGTGATTCCCAAGTTTTTTTTCCTATTGTTTCGATAATTTATCCGAGTCTATTCCAAACCTTTTCATAAGTTTGTAAAGGTAAGAACGTTCAACATTGAGCATTCTTGCTGCCTTTGATATATTGTAGTCTGCCATTTTTAATGTTGATAATATATACTTTCTTTCAAATCTATTCTTTGCCATTTTTAATGTTAAACCTGTGGTTATTAATTCTTCCTCCCTATGAAAAGGGAGGTTCGCCTTTACATCGTCCAGAACAATTATATCTTCTTTAACAAGAATATTCAATCTCTCTACAAGATTCTTTAATTCTCTTATGTTACCTGGCCAATTATAGTTTTCCTGTAAAAACCTAATAGCCTCTCTATCAAGTTGCTTTCTTTTTTTATTATTGATCCTTGCAAAATAGTCAAGATAGTACTCAAGTAAGGCTGGTATATCCTCCCTTCGTTCTCTAAGTGGTGGCACATGAATTGGAACGACATTTAACCTGTAATAAAGGTCTTTTCTAAATCTTCCTTCTTCAACTTCCTTTTCAATTTCTTTATTCGTGGCTGCAATAATTCTGACATCTATCTTAATCGGTTTGACTCCTCCAATTCTTTCAAACTGCATTTCCTCTATGGCTCTTAAAACCTTGGATTGTGCTTCCATACTCATATCAGCAATTTCATCCAGAAAAATAGTTCCTCCATGGGCAAGCTCAAACTTACCCTTTTTATCCTGGTAAGCTCCTGTAAAGGAACCCTTTTGATAACCAAAAAGCTCCGCCTCAATAAGTGTTTGGGGAATTGCTGCACAGTTAACGGCTATGAATGGTTCATTCCTTCGTTCACTTAACTCATGTATTCTTCGAGCTATAACCTCTTTGCCTGTACCATTCTCACCTGTTATCAACACTCGCGAGTTTGTCGATGCACACATCTCAATTATTTCTTCAATTTCTTTAAAGGATTTTGAAACTCCAGGTAACATATAATAATTATTGGAGGTTGATTCTTTTAACCTTATGTTTTCTTTTTGCAACCTGTTAATTTTAATTGCATTTTTTATCACATTTAAAAGTCTATCGGTTGATAGAGGCTTCTCAAGAAAATCAAAAGCGCCCATTTTTGTCGCTTTAACTGCGCTGTCTATAGTACCGTGGCCTGAGATTATTATTGTCTGACAGGTAGGTTGAGTCTCTACTATGTATTTTAAAACTTCCATTCCGCCGATCTCAGGTATCCACAGGTCAAGAAGAACTACATTAAACCTTTCATTATCGATTAACCTGACTGCTTCACTTCCGTCAGCAGCAGTTAAAACATTATATCCTTCATCTTTTAACACATCGCTCAATGTTTCTCTTATGTTCTGCTCATCATCAACCACAAGTATTTTACTCATACTCTCTCAAACTCCATAAAAAAGGTTGTCCTTCCGGGTTTACTATCAAACCATATCCTTCCTCTATTATCATAGACAATCTTTTCTACAATGGCAAGTCCCAAACCAGAACCTTTTCCTATTTTGGAAAAATAAGGATTAAATATTTTTTCCTTTATTTCGTCATCAATTCCGGGCCCATTATCAGAAACAGCTATAACAACTCTGTTATTTTCTCTCTTTAACAATATAGCCATTTCAATTCTACCATCCGGCTTACCAGCTTCCTTAATCGCATTAATAGAATTATAAATTATATTGAGCAAAGCTCTTCTAATTTGATTTTTATCAACAAATATTAAAATATTATCTTTAGGAGTATTAATATCAAAACCTATATCTTTATAGGAACTGCTTAAAAAAGATATAAGCTGTTTTAACATTTCAACAACATTAACATTCTCCATTTTTGCAGATGGTAATCTTGCAAAATTTGAAAACTCACTAACCATCTCATTAATATTGTTTACCTCGTCAATTATCGTACGTATCCCTTTTTCAAGAACTTTTTTATATTCATCTTCATTTTTATACTGTTTTAATATACGTTCAGCTGATAACTTTATTGGAGTAAGGGGATTTTTTATCTCGTGGGCAAGTTTTTTTGCAATATCCTGCCATGCATGGCTTCTTTCAGAATATTTTATAATTTCTCTATTTATTCTGAGTTCATCAACCATATCATTAAATGCATCAATAAGTGTTTTAAGCTCATTTTTTGATTCTAATTCAACTCTATAGTCAAACTTATTATCAGCAATCTTTTCAGTAGCTACAACCAGCTCTTTTATAGGAGTTGTTATATCCTCCGAAATAAACAGGCTAAGATAAAAAGATAAAAGCAAAAAAGGAAGGGTGACTACTATATAGAAAAGGATTATCATCGCTTTTTTTATAGGTTTTCTTATTATTTTTAAAGTACGATAACTTTGTAGACCCTTCGAAATGGAATTGGAATAAGCCGTCATCTGTGGAGGCAATTTTTTTATCAAAAGTATTTTAGTGTTTTCAAATAAAATGGGAGTAATTATGAAACTGTTGCCATTAAAACTTATCCTTTCCCAGCTATTCTTTATATTTGAAAAAATCTTCTCTGAAAATTCAATATCTTTAACAAATTTATTTGCATATAACTCTTGAAGAATATTGTTCGATTTGTCATACAGAAAAATTCCATCAATTTTAACAGGATTATTGACCTCCAATGCCTTTGGAAGTTCATTCAAGCTGTATTTCGAGTATCTACTCTTAAATTCACCAACTGCATCATCAGAATACTCTTTAAACAGAAGTTTGGATACATTTATTGCATCTATTAAAGATTCTTCAATCCCGCTCATAAACCATAGGTTTATGCTTCTTGAGATTAAATTGTTGGATATTATTGAAAGAGGAATTATCGGAATCAATGCAACCAGCAAAAATGAAACAGTAAGCCTGAATCTAAGTCTTGAACCCTCAACATTCCTAATTCTGTCAATAACAACCTTCCCTAGATTATACAAAACGAGAACTAAAATTACAAAAAAAACAAACAATAATCCATATAAAATAATACGGTTTCTTGAAATTAGTTCTATTAACGATTGGGAAGGTAATTTGGTACTAAGTAATATAATTATACCCATGTATAACAAAAAAAACCCAGCTATTAATGATAATATAAGGGTACTTCTGGTTATCCTTATTTTTCTTGATTTCATTATAATCGCATCGTTCTAATGAAAATTTTATAAAATAAAAATAAAGTTATTTCCCAGGTGTATAAAATCTCCTAACCTTTTTTAATGCCTTTAACTGAAAAAGGTTCTGAATATTTCCATTTACTTTCATAGTTCCATGGATCAAAGAAGTAAAGAAAAATACCAAAAGGTGGATACAGCTTAATTGTTTGAATTTCAATTTTGCTTCGTACTATGAGTTTATTTTTATTAGATAAGGATTTTAGAGGAAGTGTCAAAGGATTTATATTCTTTTCAATAATATGAACGATTTCTGCAGGATCATTTGTTTTAATATTTGACTTTAGCTTTTTACTTTTTATAATAAAGTTGTTATCCCATACATCATAATTTATTGTAAAGTACACACTTTTTTCTGAGATCGTTCCCTGCCCGAAATTTAGAAAACCTCCACTTCTAAGGAGTTGGACAGTAATATATACCCTGGCTGTTATACCATTTTTAATTGCATCAATCGTATCGTATGAAAAGTTTCCCTCTATTAGGAGAGTTGTGTACAATTCTTTTCCATTCAATTCCTTATCAACAATCCTTACTCCAAGCTCTTTTGAAAACAGCAGATGAAAGCTAAAAATTAAAAAAATTACAATAGGTGTTATATATTTTAGTTTTTTCATTTCTACTATCTATTCGCTATCCAGCTTTAATGATATATAATGTTTTAGTAATTTGAACACCAGAAAAGTTTAAAATCTATACTTTTTACTTAAACTCCAGAGAATACCCAATCCGGAGAGAATCTGGATCGATATTGAAAGAAACCTTTGAACTGTCTCTTCTTAGAAAATAAATCCTGTTGTATTTCTTTGCTGCCTGGATTGCATCATACACATTATAAAAACGTATACCATACTTTACAATTACATAACCTATAATTAGGAATTTGGTATTCGAATCAAAGGTAGACCAATTTATATTTATAATCTCATCATCTTTCGGTGAATATTTATTGTTCACATAGGACATCAAAGTTATAAAAGCCCCCTTATCAAGCAGATCAAGTGCTATAAAAATTGATCCCCTGGTATACTCTTTACAGTAAATCTGACCAACCCCCATCATCAACCATGAAAGAAAGCCGGCAATAAACGGATCTTTTTGTTCAAGGGCAGAGTTAGATAACCTCTGTACATTTAGGTTTGAAGAATCAAAGAAACCTGGAGGATAGTCGAGCTTATAAATTAGATTAGAGTATTTCTGGCCAAAACCATACCCATCTTTGTTTATACTACTTGAATCAGAATACAATAAATAGGAACCTGAGAGAAAAAGTATTAAAAAAAGAGCAATTATCAACGAAATATATATTAATCTAGCAGGCTTTATACTCGTGTGGGAACTGGTTTTATATCCCGTTGCACTACTATTCTCTTGCACTCTTTCTATCAACATTATTCCATCCTTCAAAATTTTACCTTTGCTCCCAAAGTGAAGCCATTTTCATCTAAACCATACCCAACCTTTACAGTGTAATTATCTTCGATATTTCTATTATACCTTAAAGATGTACTTACAGCATCCACAACATTAAAAAAATGTACAGTCACAAGTGAAACCCCAAGAAGAATGGCCGTTCTTTTATCACTGGCACTGGGAGCTTCTTTAGATTTTATTACAACACCTAAATCAAACGCCCTTGTAATATCCAATTTTAAATTAGCAAAACTCATAATTGTTCCAACAATTAAAGACTCTTCAACTACCCAGAAAACAGCCCCTTTAATATATGCCTCCGCATAGATCTGCCCTAATCCAGGTACATACCAGGATAGAGCACCAGCTAGTATAGGGTCTTTCTTTGTATGGATTTCATCGATATCACTTGAGGAGTATGCTAAATATGGTATAGCAAAAAGAGTTATAATAAGAAATAAAATAACTATTCTTTTCACACCTTTTCCTCTTCTCCTATATTTGCTTCATCAATATTAGATTCCAGTAAATTGAATATTGTTTCAACAGCCTCTTTTTCATCATTACCTTCGGCAATAATTTTTATCTTTGAACCCTCTGCAGCAGCAAGCATCATAACCCCCATAATGCTCTTTGCATTAACTCTATCTCCATCCTTTTCAAGGAATATATCTGACTCAAACTTATTTGCAGTCTGCACGAGAATAGCAGCCGGTCGCGCATGTAATCCGGTTTTATTCTTAATAATCACATCTTTTTCAACCATAACCAAATCTTCCTTATCCCTAATCTTCAAATCACTCAATTATGCATCCTATAATTAATTTTCCGATTTTCTCTTTTCTTCCTCTATCCAATTAATCAATTTTTTGTTAAATTCTTTTGCTGTATTATATCCCATCTTCCGCAATCGATAGTTCATTGCTGCTGTTTCTATTAGAATAGGTATGTTCCGTCCAGGTCTTACAGGAATAGTAATTAATGGAACATCGACCCCTAAAATAGAGTAGGTCTGCTCCTCAAAACCCAATCTGTCATACTCTTTTTTTGGGTCCCAATCCTCAAGACTAACTACAAGTTGTATCTGTTTCTTGTCCCTGATCGCCCCAACACCAAAAAGGTGATTTATATTGATAATCCCAAGGCCCCTTATCTCCATATGGTGCCTTATCAATTTTGCCCCGCTTCCTATGAGTATCGTTCCGGATATACATTGTACATCAACAACATCATCCGCCACAAGTCTATGCCCCCTTTCTACAAGTTCAAGAGCACATTCGCTTTTTCCAACTCCACTCTTACCGATTATAAGGATTCCTACACCAAAAACCTCAACCAGAACACCATGTATACTGGTTCTAGGAGAAAAAGCATCTTCAAGTATTTTAACCAATCTTGTTGATACAATGTTAGTTTGTAAATCAGAAACAAGAACAGGTGCATCAGCTTTTTCAGCAAGCTCAATAAAGATTCTTGGTGGTTCATTGCCGTGTGAAAAAATACAGCAATTTACTTCGTAAGAAAAAAACCTCTCAATATTTCTTATTTTGCCACTATCGATTATCTTTAAAAGAAACTTGTACTCACCTCTTCCGAATAATTGTATTTTTTCGTAGTCAAAATAGTCATACTCACCAGCAAGAGCCAAACCTGGTCTATTGATATCATAGGTTGAAATTTCTTTCTGTAAAGTTTTCTTACTGGTCAACACCTTTACATGCAACAGATCCTGCTCTTTTGCTATTTCAAGCAGCTTCTCAACCGTAATACATTTACTTTCTTCTGAATGCTCCATATATCTATATATCCTGAGTTACCAATTTCGTTCAAAATATTTTTCAAAAATTTTAATTGATTGAACCCATGAGATTTTTACAATAAAAATTTGGTACCTTCATTTCAGATTCTATTAAGCTTCCTGTACAATAAAATCTTCTTCGGACGTCTTCTCAAACTCTTCTTTAGGTTGGATAAACCTCCTGTCAATAATTTTATCCCGATATCTTCTAAGTTTAACCTCTATTTTGTCAAAAAGTGTATCAATTACGCTATGAATATCTGGTGTTTTTGCAAAAATGTGGATTACTTTTCTCCTCACTTTTATGTTAACTTCTGCATTATATATATGTCTCTCCCTTGTAATTATTAGCTTAAAATCATAGATATGATCAGTAAAATGATCAATTTTCTTCATCTTTTTCTCGATATAACTTCTTATTTCGGGAGTGATTTTTACCTTGCGTCCAATAATCGATACGTTCATCTCTACCTCCTCAAATTTGATGGTAAAATATTTAAATCTTTTCTGTATTTTGATACTGTTCTTCTTGCTATTTTAATACCTCTCTCGGCAAGAATATCAGCAATCTTTTGATCACTTAAATGTAACTTCCCGTCATACTCCTCAATTATCTCTTTTATCATTTCTTTAATACTTCTTGATGAATATTGCTCACGATTTGTTGATTTTATTTGATTTGAAAAGAAGTATTTTAATCGAAAAACGCCAAAGGGTGTTTGCACGTACTTGGATGATGTAACACGACTTATAGTAGATTCATGAAGATCAAGTTTTCTAGCAATATCTCTTAATGTTAATGGCTTTATATACTTAGGACCCTTTTCAAAAAACTCTTTTTGTTCTTCTAATATCGCTTTCATAACCCTAACAAGGGTGCTTTCCCTCTGTTGAATGGAGTTGATAAAACTTTTGGCCCTTTGAACCTTTTCAGCTATAAAATCCCTCGTTCTTTTATCCGTATTTTTGTTCCTCAGAAGTGACTCATAGTATCGGTTAACCCTTAGCCTTGGAATAGCAATATCATTTGTAATTACCTCCCAGTTCCCCTCTCTTTTTTCGACTATAACATCCGGAATTATATAGTTTATATCTCCTGAATAAAACTGCCTTCCAGGATAAGGCTCTAACCTACTTATTATTTCGATAGCCCTTTCAATTATACTAACCGAAACTTTATATCTTCTAGCAATTTCTCCAACTCTATGCAGCTTTAAATCATTGAGAGATTCCTCTATTATTCTTTTTGAAAGGGAAAGAAGTTCAGGATCTTCATTCAAATTTTCTAGCTGGAGCAACAAACACTCCTTAATATTCCGAGCTCCAACTCCTGGCGGATCAAGGGATTGAACCAGCTTTAGAGCCTCTAATAATTCTTTCTCAGGAATTCCTATTTCTTTAGAAAGCTCATCGATGGATAATGAAAGATAACCCATTGGATCAATGTACGAAATCAAAATGGTAGCCAGCTCTTTTAACTGGGCATCTACATCCATCATCGACAATTGAGAAACTAGATATTCCTGGAGAGTTTCATCTCTTGCAACAGCCCCTTCAAGAAACTTTCTCTTGGTATCCTCGGTATCCTCTGACTTCCCAATTTTAGCATTTTTCTCAATAAAATACTCTTCAAAATATTCATTATCATCAAATCCCATCTCTTCGGGATCGTTACTCTCCTGATCATCAACCTTGAGGATTTCCGCATTATCGAGACTTATTTCATTTTGATCTTTCTCTTCGTCCACCTCAAGAGCTGGATTCTCCATAAGCTCCTGTTCAATTGCATTTTGAAGCTCAATTGTCGAAAGTTGCAACATTTTTATAGCCTGTTGCAATTGGGGAGTCATTACTAATTTCTGTGTTTGCTTAAGATTCAACTCCGGTTTTATCTGCAATCCCAATCTCCATCCTTAAAGAATTAAAATCAATTCTCTATCTATATTATAAACATAATACTCAAATTGTAAAATTCAAACCAAGATATATTTTTTTAGCTTCTTCATTGTTAACAAGGTAGTTACTATCCCCTGATACAAGGATCTCACCTTCATTCATTATATAAGCCCTATCCGTAATTCTTAATGTTTCCCTTACATTATGATCAGTGATTAGTATTCCCAAGCCCTGGGATTTCAACTTTGTAATAATGCTTTGAATATCATAAACAGCTATAGGATCTACTCCCGCAAAAGGTTCATCCAGCAGAAGAAATTTTGGTTCAACGGCAAGAGCCCTGGCTATTTCAGTTCTTCTTCTTTCGCCTCCGGACAGAGTATAAGCTTTCTGTTTTCTCACATGTTCAATCCCAAGTTCTTTCAGTAAAAAATCAGTTCTTTCAAATCTTTCTTTTTTATTCAAACCAGTATTTTCAAGCACTGCCAGTATATTTTGCTCAACAGTTAACTTTCTAAAAACGGAAGATTCCTGAGCAAGGTAACCTAATCCCAGCCTCGCTCTTTTATACATGGGAAGATGCGTAATATCCAGATTATCAAGAATGATAGATCCATCATCTACACTTATAAATCCAACAACCATATAGAAGGTCGTTGTTTTACCAGCTCCGTTTGGTCCCAATAGACCGACAATTTCACCACCGGAAACATCAAGAGATACACCTTTAACAACCTTCCTTTTTTTAAAACTCTTCATAAGTTCTTTTGCAATTAAAATACTCATTAAGCCTCACATCAAAAGTAAATTAATAGGCAAGTGAACTTTCAATCATGATAAAAAACTTACTTTGCCTATTCGTTTTATACCTATAAAAAATTATATTTAAGTGGCCTTGAATATTTTAGTATTCTAATTAAACATCA
>Ga0164318_10003354_pt1 | contig 15149 bp, 15 predicted proteins | sample GuaBasSedimGuay9_FD_113734 | JGI IMG/M metagenome (GOLD analysis project Ga0164318, IMG submission 113734) | Subseafloor sediment microbial communities from Guaymas Basin, Gulf of California, Mexico - Guay9, Core 4571-4, 0-3 cm | ecosystem: Environmental > Aquatic > Marine > Hydrothermal vents...
ACGGCCGTGCGTTTCAAGGAATACCTCGTAGTGAAGCGCGACCCACTCTCGATCCCGACCGATGGCATTTTGTGCCTGTCCGGTGTTCTTGTGCTCTCTTGCCACCAATCCTCTACCGAGTGCCCGAGCAAGTGCGACCTCAGCACTGATCGGCAGAGGCTGAGCCTTGACCCGAAGGCAAAACGAAACCCTCTCTCACGCGCCGGGACGTTTCGAGCGCCTGCTGGAAAGGCTCAGTCCTATTCAATCCCCATAGCTGCATCGCGCTCCTGAGCGGCTCAGTCCAACCGCGTTCTATCCATCATGGCAGCAAAAGAACCGTTTGACCCGGCTCATTCTGCCGATTGTGGCACCTTCGCACTATCATCCTCTCAGCCCGCCACGATGGATAAAACGCTATTCATTATGTGGAGTGTTGCAATGTCAACTTTATGAAATTCAACTACTTGGAGGCCCAACTCAACATAATCCGCCACGCTACATATCGGCACGCTCCGTTGGAGAAGGGTCCCGCATCGATGCGCCATAATGAACCGATGTCAACTCTCCGGCCGTTTTGGTCGTCTACCTGATGTGCAACGAGCAATTCTGATGACTGCCGCATCCCACCAGCCTGCTCTCAACGAAAGGGAACTGGTCGATCGCGCAAAGGGCGGGGACCGCGAGGCTTTCGGAATGCTCGTCACTCGATACCAGCGCCGCGTGTGGCTGGTGTGTCGACAATACGTTGGGGCCGACGAGGCCGACCCGGCTTCACAGGAGGCCTTGATCAAGGCCTATACCCGCCTCGATGCATTCGACGGGCGAGCGGCCTTTTCGACCTGGGTCACGAGAATAGCCATCAATACCTGCCTGGACCTCCTCCGGAAACGACGCCGTGAAGGTTTGCGACTGGTCGAAACCGATGGTGACGACCACTCGCCCTCGCTGGACATTCCGGACGAGAGGGCCGGCCCCGAAGAGCAGGCTCGTCAACGCCAGACCATCGCCCGTCTCAGAGAGGCCGAAGAGGGTCTCTCGGACCGTCAACGAGAGGTCTTTCGCCTTCGTTTCTACGCCCAGATGAATCTGGAAGAGATCGCCGACAGCCTCAATGTTCACACTGGAACAATCAAAACCTTGCTGCACCGTGCCGTCCATCGCCTACGCAGAGAATTGGGAGACATCCGATGAGCCACCACCTCGATGACCACGAACTGGCTTCGGCCGCCGTCGGGGGCCCTCTGGAATCCGAGAGACTGGCCCACCTCGAAGGTTGCGTCAGCTGCCGCCGCTCCGTGAAGCTCTTTCTTGACCATGTAGAAAACCGACGCCGCACGATGGAAGAGGAAACACCAAATTGGGATGATCACCTGGCAGAGGTCCTCGGCAGCCTTCCCAGTGTCCCGGCGGCGCCCATCTCGATCCGCCGAAGGTGGCTGAATCCCCTGTTGGCCGCAGCCGCCACCATCACGATTGCCGTCGGAGCCGGAATGTTCGTGCACAAGAGCGGCCCGGCGCCGGCGCCAACACCACGCCCGGAGATTGCGATCGAGGAAATCCTGGCCCAGGCCGATAGCTTGTTGGCCGAAGACGGCATTCTCGACTTCGACGTTCTCGACAACATCACCGACGACGATCTGACGGCCCTGCTCGGGACCCAGAATTCTTAAGTCTTGGAGGCACCATGCGACACACAACCATCCTGCTGGCCACCCTGGGAGCCTTGCTGCTCTCGGCTCTGCAAACGTCCGCCAAGGACTTCAACCTCCCCCCGGGAAAGTGGTGGGAGAACGATCGTATCGTCACCCACGTCGAGCTGACCGCCGACCAACAGAGTCTCATCAAGGATCTGGTCTACGGACACGCAACCCGCATGATCGATCTCAACGCCGAGCTCGAGAAATCCAAGCTCGCACTGGAAAATCAGGTCGAGCAGGAAAACTTTGACCCCAAGGCCGTCCGTAAATCCTTCATCCAGTTTCAGGAAGCCAGGCGCCTTCTGGAGGCCGAGCGTTTTGAAATGCTCCTCTCCATCCGGCAGGTTTTGACTCACGAACAGTGGGAGAAGGTGCTGACACTCAGGGAAAGACTCGAGCAGAGGCGACACCGGCCTGACGGTCCCCGTCCAGGGCATCGCCCACCAATGAACAGCCCACGGCCACCCGGAGGCCCGAGAGGGTGAGGAGCAATCCGGGAGGGGGAGATCGCGCGAGTAAGTTGACGACCACCAATCGCTGCTCCCCCTCTCCCCTGCTCCCCCTCTCCCCTGCTCCCCCTCTCCCCTGCTCCCCTGCTCCCCCTCTCAGCTATAGTCGGGTCATGTCAGCTCTCTCCGATATCCCGCAGCCGACGATCATTGATCTGGAGCTGACGACTGCCTGCAATTTGCGGTGCCTTCATTGCGCGATCAACCTTGACGGCTATCGTTTCCGCTCCCTTTCCTGGCAGGCTCTCGAACGAATTTTGCCTTTCGTCAAGCGACACCGACCGGCGGTCCTGCTCGGCGGTCATGGCGAACCGATGGTCCACCCCCAATTCCTTGACGTCTGCCGGGCATTGGCCGAGGTGGGCGGCACGTTGAGCCTGATCACCAACGGACTCCTCTTGAATCCTGAAACCACCGATGCACTGCTCGACCTGGCTCAGTCCGGGTCTTTCGTTCACATCACCTGTTCGATCGACGGGGCCCGGCCCCAGACCTACAACCACATTCGGCGCCGCGGCCACTTCGACACACTCCGCGAGAACCTCCTCCGTCTGGCCCACAGCAAGAAAGAACGAGGCATTGATCGGCCCGGGCTCTCAATCGAGGTCGTCGCCATGAAGGCCAATCAGGAAGAACTGTCCCTGATGCCCGCCCTGGCCAAGGAATTGGGCGCGGCGGAGTTGGTCGTCGCCGATCTTGTCGAATACGAAGGTTTCCTCAACCAGAGTCTTCCTCCCGGGACTCAATCCCGGCAGTACCTCGAGCAAATGAAGAAATCCGCAGAGGACACAGGCATCCTTCTGACGATCACCCCGGGTCTTGCGGAACGTCTGGCCGGTCCTGCGCCAACCCAGGACTCCGCTGACGGGTCCGGAGTCCTCAGCGGCCTCCTGCCGGAGCTCAAGAAGGACCGCAGCAATAAGGTCAAGGACTGCGACGACCCGTGGACCAAGGTTTTCGTCGGATCCAACGGCGATGTCAGACCCTGTTGTTTCCTTACGATGCCTATGGGTTCCCTCAACAGTCAAGGCCTCGACGAAATCTGGGTCGGACAGAACTACAGGACCATCCGACGCCTCCTTCGAAGCCAATCACCGCTGACCGTTTGTCGTTTGTGTTTCGCTCGGGGTTGGCGAAAGTCGGATGAACTTGGATGGGCACAGAACCTTCGCCTCAAGGTCCTTGACAGCCTGGGCGCAATCACCAATCCACGCCCCACGACAATTCAACCGATATCGACGCTCAATCCGGAACGTGGCCGCCCGGGCGATCCCTTTACCGTGTCCCTGGAACTGGTCGTCGAGGGCACGCCACCCCAAGGTACATTCGACATTCATGTCTTCGCAACGGGGCCCGACGGCCAATCGCACCACTGGCTTCTCTTCCCCAAGGGGACACAGGTCGTACCCTTCCTGCAGGGGTGGCGGGCGGCGCCACTGGGCCCACTGAGGATCCTGGACTCCACCATTCCGCAGTGGCCGGTCGGCAGAACATACTCATGGACCACCACCGTGACCCATGCCGGCGCGGACGTCGAGGACCCAAAAACTTGGCTCAGCAGCAACCGGCAGGACTTTTTCATTACCGAATCTGATTGACAGGCAGAGACCTATCTGCTACAAAGTCCGTCCTCGTTTGTGAGGAGAGGTGTGTTATGAGTGACTATGCAATTGTCCATCATGGCGGAAAGCAATACCGGGTCAGCCCCGGCGATGAATTGAACGTTGAGCGAACCGAGCCCGATCTGAAGGCCGGAGACGCCTTGACCTTCGACAGTGTCATGCTGATCAGCCAGGGTGACGATATTCAGGTTGGCAAGCCGGTTGTTGAAGGTGCTGTGGTCAAGACCCAGGTGGTCGCTGCCCTCAGAGGCGAAAAGATCATCGTCTTCAAGAAAAAACGCCGTAAGGGTTACAAGAGAACCCAGGGGCACCGACAGGATTATTACCGCGTTCGCGTGGAAAGCATCGAGGCCTAGGGGGGGAACAATGGCTCATAAAAAAGGACAGGGCTCCAGCCGCAACGGTCGCGACTCCAACGCACAACGTCTGGGAACCAAGGTTGGTGACGGCCAACCGGTGACCGCGGGCACGATTTTGGTCCGCCAGCGAGGCACCCACTTCAAACCGGGTACCAATGTCATGCGGGGGCGAGACGATACGCTGTTTGCCGTTGCTGAAGGTCGGGTTCAGTTCAAGAATCGTGGCCGGCGCGGGCGCTTCATCAGCATCCTGACGGCTTAGGAGCATGTACCGAATAGAATCAGCGACGCCTTTCGGGTGCCGTTAAGGCCGTTCTTTGTTCCATTCTCGGCCCGTACGGTCAGTACAGCGCCTCGAATGCGCCTCGAACGGCACTTGATGGCCCTCCGAAGTCCACCCGCCATCTATTCGGTACAAGCGCCTCGAGGCCCGGCACCGGGTTTGACCGTCACAAGCAATTCTCACCAACACCTGAAGAACTATGCTGATTGACTCCGCCAGGATAACGGTTCGTGCCGGCAACGGCGGCAACGGCTGCGTATCCTTCCGGCGTGAGAAATTTGTACCGCACGGCGGCCCGAATGGGGGCGACGGGGGCCGAGGGGGCGACGTCATCTTCGTCGTCAACCCCAATCTCAACACACTTTTGAGTCTGCACAGCCAATCCCTTGTATCAGCCGAACGAGGGCGGAACGGACTCGGCTCCAACAAGACCGGAGCTGGAGGCCGCACCACTACCGTGGACGTCCCGCCCGGCACGATTGTCCGGGAAGCCCAGAGCGGTGAAGTTCTGGGTGATTTGACCGAAGCCGGACAGCAGCTCGTTGTTGCTCATGGGGGTCGCGGGGGCAGGGGCAACGCCCGTTTTGCCACGGCAACCAATCGGGCGCCGCGCCGCGCAGACAACGGTCAGCCCGGGCAGGAACGAATATTGGAATGTGAGCTCAAGCTGATCGCCGACCTCGGTCTGGTCGGTCTGCCCAACGCCGGAAAATCCACATTGCTGTCTCGCCTGTCAGCGGCCCGCCCGAAGGTGGCCGATTATCCCTTCACAACCCTGGAACCTTATCTCGGAGTGGTCAAGGCCCCCGGTGAGGATTACCGGACTCTGGTCCTGGCCGATATTCCGGGCCTCATTGAGGGCGCCCACGAAGGCGCCGGTCTTGGCGCACAATTCCTGCGCCACATTGAGCGGTGTCGCGCCCTGGTCCATCTTGTCGATCTCTCAACGGTCGATCCCCCACCCGCGGAACGGGTCACGATGATTCGTGACGAACTCTTCGCCCACAGCCCTTCGCTGGCTGAGAGGCGATGGCTCCTGGTTGGAACCAAAATGGACGCCGTATTGGATCGGGATCAGGCCCTGATCGACTTGGCTGATGTAGGATCGGCATTCGATGTCGAGACCCACACGATCTCGGCGGTCACCGGTGAAGGAGTAGCCAAACTGCTCCACCTTCTGTTTGATCTCACTGGCGACGAGAGGGAGGTCTATTGATGGCCGGACGCATCGCGGTCTACGGAGGTAGCTTCGACCCCTTTCATCTGGGGCATCTGGTGCCAACGGTTCGTGCATTCGAGACCTTTCATTTCGAGGCCGTCTACTTCGTACCGGCCGGCGAACCTCCGCACAAGCCGGCTGAACCGTTGACCCCGGTTACCCACCGGTTGTCGATGGTAGCGAGCGCCACATTGCATTACGAGGGGTTCTTCGCGTCGGACGCCGAGGTTTTCACTCAGGGCCCGAGCTATACCGTCGACACCGTTCGCCGCTTCACCCAGCGCTTCCCCGACAAGACTCCCTACTTCATCATGGGCTCGGACTCATTCTCGCAGATCGGTTCGTGGGAACGATGGCGTGATCTGGTGGATCTTGCACATCTGGTGGTGCTTCACCGCTCCCATATGTGGGGGGACAATCTGAAGAATCGAGTACCCGAAGAGATCCGGGGCCGAATGTGTGTAATCACCCCCTTCGAAGATGTCAGCGACACCGATACCAAGACTATTTACCTGCTCAACCACGAGCCCTTTCCAATTTCGGGGACATCTATCCGCGAACGTCAAAGTCTCGGACTCCCCATCCGGGAATTGGTGCCGCACGAGGTGTTTACCTACATCGAAAAATATAGCTTGTACCGTCATCACGGAGAGGAAACCACCTGATGTTGGACCCAGATACCCTGGAATTGGTCCGAAATACCACAGCAGCAGCTTTCGACAAGAAGGCCTTTGATGTCACCGCGTTGGATGTGTCAGACCTGACCTCATTCACCGATGCCTTCGTGCTCTGCTCGACCTCGTCGGACCGGCACCTCGATGCAGTAGCCGACGAGATCAGGAGGCGCCTTAAATCCAAGCGCAAGCCTCTCCATACTGAAGGCAGCGGCGGAGGCCAGTGGGTCTTGATCGACTTCGGAGACGTTATCGTGCACGTCTTCACCGAAGAACGCCGCGCCTACTACAACCTCGAGGGACTCTGGGGCGACGCCCCCCGGATTGAGACCTTTTCCCCCGAGGCCGAAACTCAAGAGGCGCCAGTCGAACCTCCAGGAGAGGCCTGAAGTTCAGTAGGTCTATTGCAAGACGACACAATGAGAGCAGCCTCAAAAAAGCACCAAAGGGCACAAAAATCGAAGATCAGAAGCGGCCTTTGTCTCCTTCACAAGAAATTGATGGCGAGCGCATCGTTCCCACCCTTCTCCTCTTCGTATCTTTTTGCGCCTTTTTGTGGCTATTTCTCCCTCTTAGCGGCATGTCCCTTGAGGGTTGCAGGCGCCTGGGTGCCGTGATGCGCGTCAGTGTTTACTGGTTTGGCCGGCCCGCCCGCAGTCCCTACGAAACCCAGGTCGAGGACTTCCGCCGCAGGGTCTCCCGTCGATGGCCCGCAGAGGACATTGCGCTCAAACCGGCGAACAGTCTTCGGGAAGCCGACCCCAGGGCAGCTCTGGTTCGAGAGGCCGAAACGGTACTCGCACGGATCCCGCCCCGATGGCAGTTGGTGGTACTCGACGAACACGGTCAAAGTCGGACCTCGACCAATTTTGCTCACTTCCTGCAGGTGACGGAACGTCAGGCTCCTCCAGGTGTCGCCTTCGTTCTCGGCTCTGATTTGGGCGTTGCGTCCTCCCTGTGTGACCAGGCCGACGTCGTATTGTCACTCAGTCCAATGACTCTTCCCCACCTGCTGGCCAGACTGATGGTTTGGGAACAACTCTACCGGGCAACCGATATTCTCGGACCGGGGAACTATCACCGGGCGGGGATTTCCTGACCCGGGTTGCCAGCTTATCCTGGAACCACTTCGAAAAATCGAGGCAGAAGGCAAGCCGATGTATTACAAAAGGTGACTCTTGAAGGATGTGCCGGTGATGGCATTCCGTGGGGTTTTCCCGAGCCCGTTACCGTTGCCGTGCCCAACTCGTCTCGTCTTCGCCGCTGGCTGAAAAACCATTGGGGTGGTTGTCTGAGCCCAGCTTGATGGTGCAACGCATTTCGATAACGACAACGATAACGGGCTCGGGCTCGGGTGAAGGCGCGCCATCTTGTTCTGGTTTCGCCCCGCCTGAGTTGGTTGTACAATTGTAGTATCTCCCGCCTTCGGGGGATGAAGGGAGGACACGCCCCATGAGACGAACCGAACTGGACCGTTTCCGCAAACGGCTGGAAGAGAAACGGCGAGAAGTCCAGGAGTTGGTCCAGGCTGCACGGACCACCGAAAGCCAACATGGTGATACTGAAACGCCCGATCTGGGTGACCGCGCCACAGATGCCTTCAACCGCGAAGTGTCTTACGGCGTCAGAATCAACGAACGAGATCTCGTGCGACGGATCGACCGGGCCCTTGGTCGAATCGAAAGCGGCGAATACGGCAAGTGTGTCAACTGCAGCAAAACCATTCAAAAGGCCCGACTGACCGCGGTTCCCTGGGCCCGCCACTGTATTGAATGCCAGGAACTCCTGGATCGGGGAGACCTCTGAGTCACGAGACTAGACTCGTCTTGGTCGCCGCCGGTGATGATTTCTTTCTGGAGGATGCCTTCAAGGAAGCGACCGAACGGGCCGGGGGTGGCATGTCCGACCCTGCCGTCGAGACTCTGCCGGACGACATCACACCGGAAGACGTCGCGGTCGAGCTGAACTCTCCCTCCCTTTTTAACCCCGAGCGCGTTCTTCTGGTTCCGGACGCAAGCAAATGGGTCATCGCCTCATCAAGCCCGGGAGGCCCATCAGTACCGTCTCGGAAAAACGCCAAGGCCGTCGATGAGCTGGTCCGGCCATTGTTGAAAATGTTGGAGGGCGGCATACCCGAAGGTGCGGCCCTTGTGATGGGGGTCTGGTGCGGCGCAAAACCAACCGGATACTTGGCCAAGGCGGTGGAGGCCTCGGGCAGTCTGGAATGGATTGCGACGCCCGAACCTCCCAAACCCTGGGAGGACTGTGCCGTATCCGACGCCCAGAAAACCGTATTGCGCCGGCTGATGAGCCGGGATGCCCCGACCGCTCGGTTTGCACCCGCGGCCGAAAGTCTGCTCTTCGAACGTCTCGGCTTCGCACCCCGGCGTTTGGTCCAGGAAACGGGGAAGCTCGCCGTTGCCGCCGGAACGGATGGTCTGATCGATGAAGCCCTAGTTCGTCGTCTGGTTCTGCCTCGTGAGGGCTCACTCGAGGTTCTCCAGGATGCCATCCTCGGCCGGAACGCCCGGACCGCAGTCAAATTTCTCGACGATGCCCGGCGGGGTCTTCCAATCCGTGATTGGTCCGGAGGTCATATCGACGGAGGAGCCCTGGGTATCCGTGTCTTCAACCTGGCAATCGACACCTTCACCCGGATGCTCTACCTCCGGGGCGCTGCACGGGTCATCGGCGCCGAATCCGAATTGGACCCCAAAACCAACTCGAACCGGGCGTGGTACTCCCGAACATTCAAACCTCGTCTTGGCCCCAAGCTCAAGACCCATATCGAGGCTGATCCCGGCGCACCCTTCCGGAGTGGCGCCAAAGCGGGCGCCAAGCCCAAAAGTCCTTCTCCCTGGGCCATGCAACGGCTTTTTCGGGGGGCATCGCTTTACTCGGACGACCAGCTGGTCCGAAGCCTGATCGAAGCCGGTCAGGTCGAACGCCGACTGCGGCGACCCGGGAATCCGGTCGAGGCGATTCCGGGGTGGTTATTACTGACTCTGGGTGGGTGAGCGGACCCGGGACAGGTTGGAGCCACCCCAGCCGCCATCCACTGGCGCTGTCGCTGTTCGCTGACGCGGAACCTGACGCGGACGCTGCCCCTGGATTTCAAACCCGGCCTTCGGGAGCGCCTCACGGCACTCCCGCTCGGCCCTTTCCCGGAGGGGAAGCATTTCTCGGGCCGGATGGGGACCGCCCCTCCGGGAAAAGACCTCGGCGGCCTACTACCGTCAGCCGAGACTCGATCGCTGAGGGTGTCGCCGTGGGTTGCCACCCTATGCATTGTCCGCAACGGCACATTTTCCGGGAGGTTACCTTGAGGACAATGCAAAGAATGGCACGCCCCGTCGGAAAGGGGGCGCTCTTGATTTTCGGCGGTGCGGCATCCCGGTTCCCTGGTCGGTCGATGGGCGTCACAATACGGTGCGGAAGCCCCACGCTCCAGAACGCAGGCCCAGCGGGGTAAATCCTTCCCTCTTTGTGCCTTTTTGTGGCTGCTCTTTCTGCGCTTATTACACAAGGCACGCCGTGCCCCTACAACACGTCGTCCCAGCCTCGGTTTTCCAGTTCTTCCACAACAGCCTTGACCTTCTGGGCCTGATCGACGGGAACGACCATCACGGCATCGGGCGTCGCCACAACGACCAGATCCTCGACTCCGATCAGCGAAATGACCGGACCTTCGCTGACGATGACGTTGCGATTAGCATCAAGAATGACGGTTCGGCCTCGGCTGATATTTCCGGCATTATCTGAAGGGAGAACTTCTCGTAGCGCCGGCCAGGACCCGACATCGGACCATCGAAACGAGACCGGTACGGTCCAGCGCAGGGCAGCACCCTCCATGATGCCGAAGTCGACTGAGATCCTGGGAAGGTGCGGATAGACCTCGGCCAGGACCTTTGCCTGGTCTCCCGTGCCCTGGGCGTTACCGATGCGGCGCAGACCCTGGGCAAGCAACGGAAGCTGGCGGTCGATCTCGGCCAGGAGATCCTCAGCTTTCCAGGCGAACATGCCGGAGTTCCAGAGGAAATCCCCCTGATCAAGGTAATCTTGAGCCGTAGCGACGTCCGGCTTTTCGACAAAACGACTCAATGAATGAATGTGATAATCGTCGATCGTCCGGTTCACATCGCCAACCTGGAGGTAGCCGAAGCCGGTTTCGGGACCGGTGGGCTTCAGCCCGAAGGTCAACAGGCCACCACGCTCTTCCACTTGGCGTACACCGGCACTCATGGCCCGTCTGAATTCATCTTCATCCTTGATCACGTGGTCCGCGGGCAGTACCAGACACACGGCGTCCGGGTCACAGCTGCGGAGCACCTCGGCAGCAAATCCGACGCATGCCGCAGTGTCCCGGCCCACCGGTTCCCCCAGGACGTTCTCCGCCGGCATTTCCGGCAGGATCTCCCGCGTGAGTTCAACCGTCGAGGAGGCCGTCACCACCCAGATTCTTTCGGGAGGAACCATGGGCGTCAGTCTTTCGTATGTCAACCTCAAAAGAGGCCGGTCAGAGGCCAATTGCAGAAACTGTTTGGGGCGTTTCTTCCTGGACGCGGGCCAGAACCGGGTTCCCGAACCTCCCGCCATGATGACGACGTGCAGCATGACACCTCCACTTCGAGTGGTCATTGTAGCCGAGACGAATGGAGATCACACAACCCATTGGGACTTTTGGGGTTAGGGGTTGGGGGTTAGGGGTTAGGGGTTTGGAGTCGAGATTTGGGAAATAGGTTCAAAATTCAGGGATCAGGGTTCAAAGCTCAGGCACCGAGGCCAGGGTGTAAATCGTTATGCCATACTCCCTCGATGAGGTACGGGAGAGCCGGGATTCACCGGTCGATCATCGGTCTGAGAGGGTTGCTCGTGTGCACCCTGATTTTCGGCCTCACATCGACGCCACGAGCGGCGGAGAACACCACCGACTCGGTCGATACCTGGGCTTCACTCCAGGTCACTACGGCTCTTGAGCACGGATTGACACCGATCGACTACCCCTACATCCAGATGGCCCTCGAATACCGCCACTCCCTGACTCGCTGGTCAACCGCTACCCACCTTCTCGATCGCCTGGCCTCAGCACATCCGATGGATCCTCTGATGGCCGACGAAGTACGGCGCCTCCGTGCGGAGTTCACCGTGGACCAGGGGCATCCGGCAGCTGCGGCCCAGCTATTTCACACCAGCGGCGGACTGACCCGGTGGTGGTGCTCGCCGGCGCATTCGATCGAAGAACTGGGGGATTTTCCCGACCAGGCCGGCCTTCCCTCGGCGGATGCCGAGTGGCGTGCAACTCCAGGCACGGACCCGCTGGGTTGGGTCCAGATTCAGGGCCTGGCGTGGCCTGCGCGCCGGCAGATGCTCTACCTGACGACGACGGTTGACAATGATTCCATCGCACCTGTCGCCATTCGTCTGGGGGCGGCACAAGTTGCCAGGGTCTGGCTCAACGGCGAGCTGCTGCTGACAACCGATTTCCCCCTCAGGGCAGCAGAGGATCAGGTCGCCGTCGGCGCCTGGTTGCGGGCTGGACACAACTCGCTGATCGTTGCCGTAGCATCCGAGTCCTCGGACTGGTGGTTACGGGTCCGCCTGACAGCCCCCGACGGATCTGCCCTGACCGGAGTTCGGGAGATCGAGCAACCCCCCTCCACAAGTCGGCCGGTTGACCGACGCCGACCAGAAATCAGAACACTGGGGAGTGAGATTCAAGCTGCCGTCACCGAAAGCCAGCCCGGGGCACAACTGGCCCTGGCATCCCTGCTGGTCGACCGTAGCCCCTACCCCAAAGGTTCCGGCGCGGCCCGCAAGGCCTGTCGAGAGGCCCGCCGAAAGAATCCAATACAGGCAAGGCTTCTCGAGTGGATGGTCACTTCAGAGGCTGTTGCCGAACGAGATCTTCTGACAGAGGCCGTTGACGCCGGCGCCCCGGCCTTTCCCGCTCGAACGGAATTGGCCCGTTGGTATCAGGACCGAGGACTCTATTTCGAAGCAGAATCGCTCTTGGACGATCACCTCGAAAGTCCGGCCGTAGCAGCCGCAGCCCTCAGTCTTGATGTGGAGCGGTGGGGGCCGGTGATCCTGGATGATGTGATTCGGGAGATGGAGAGAGCACCCGAGTGCCTGGACATCCTCAGTGTCCTGGCCAAATGGGCGGCACAGTTCGGACGGTGGAAGTTGTTGGATCAGGTGCTGGGCCGCTTGTCGGCACTGGCTCCTGGTCTCCCAATAGTCGAAGAGCTCGAACTCGATGATGCGGCACGATGCGGCGACGGCGCACGCATGGAGCAGCTGTTGACGACACAACTGGCCCGAGACCCCAACCAGCCCGGTCTCCGAATTCGACTGGCCCGCCTTCACGCGTCCAATAATCACCTCGAAACCGCATCCTCGGTGATTTCCGATGGGCTGATGCGCTGTCCAAACCACATAGACCTCCTGATGGAGCAGGCACACATCCAGCATCGACTGGGTCACGACGATGCCGCCACCCAGGCCGCTCACCGGGTCCTCGAGGACCGGCCCCAGAGTCGCCGAGCCGAACATCTGCTGGCGTTGTTGGGAGAAATTTCCGAAGAAACCTACCCAATCCTCGACCCTGATCAGCTGTGGCTCATGGCCGACCAGGTCGATCATCTCGAAGGGCCGAACGTCTTTCTGTTGGACCATACGGCGGTTCGATTCCTTCCCGGAAATTTGACCGAAGAAACAATTCAGCAGGCTTGGCTCGTACGAAATGCAGAAGCCTCCAGATCACTCAAGAGGCACCACGTACCCTACGTCCCGGAAACCCAGAGATTGCGGGTATTGCAGGCCCGGATCCTCCGCCGGGACGGCAGTGAAATCAGCGCCCGGCGCCAGGATTCCCCTCGACTTTCCGAACCTGAACTCAATATCTACTACGACACGCGCCTCCGGGTCTTTTCCTTCGACGAACTCTCCGAAGGAGACATCATCGAAATCAGTACCGTTGTCACGGAGACTGCTGAAGCAAACGAAACCGGCGCCTATGAGGGCGGCATCGTTCGCCTGGGACACTCGGCGCCGACCCTCCGGGCCGAGATTGAACTCTCGGGCCCCGCAGACCAGATGCCCGCGTGGGAATTAGCCCACCTCGACGGTCTTCCCGAGATCACGGAAGACTCTGGGGGCGCCACTCACCTCAAGTGGATCTTTCACGACCTGCCCGCCATGCCCCAGGACATGCCCCCGGGTCCCGAACTCGTTTTTCGTCCTCATCTTGCCTACTCCAACCACCCGGAATGGGGCAATCTGGCTGACTGGTACGGCCGGCACGTCGCCACACGGATCCGAGCCTCCAGACAGATTGAAGACGTTGCTGAGCGACTGACTCGAGGTATCACGAACCGCGGAGAGAAGATCGCCCGTATCTATGCCTTCGTTACCAACGAGATTCGCTATGTCGGTCTGGAGTTTGGCGAACATCGGTACCGGCCGTTTTCCGCCGATTGGGTTCTGGCGCACCGCATGGGCGATTGCAAGGATACGGCAGGCCTTTTGGTCGCACTCTTCTCGTCAATCGATATTCCGGCACGGATGGTGATGGTTCGAACTTCGGGCCTCGGTCCAGTCACCGCAAAGATGGCCCTGCTCGAAGACTTCAACCACGCCATCGCCTATCTTCCGGAGGACGACCTATGGCTGGACGGAACAGCCGCAGGGCACAACGCCTTTCCTCCCCCTTCTCCGGACCAGAACGCTTGGGCCCTGGTGATCGACGGGCCGGAGAGCCGGCCCGTGACAACGCCGGCGCCCGGGGCCGGACAATCCAACTACAGCTACACCCTGACCCGAACCGAGAATGGGGTCTTCAATCTCATATTTCGAGCCTCGGACACAGGCGAAGCCGCAACGATACGGCGGAGCCACTTCGGTGGAAGCCGGAATCCAACACTCTTCTCCCGATGGATCCAAAGCCAGTTTCCCGGCGCCCAGATTGTTGGTAAGCCCAACCTTGACCTCAAACCGGGACGGCAAACCGCAACAATCGAAGTCCAGGCCACGGTCGAACGTTCTGCCCTTCTGGCCGGGGGTGGGCTGAAGACGTACCCCGGCAATTTTGTACTGGATACCGAACTAATGTCGTCGGAAAATCGTTCAACTCCAATCATCGTGCCGATCCGGCCTGATCTCAAGTGGTCCATAGATCTTCGGCCGGGACCGGCGCCGCCGGTGCTCCCTGACCCAGTGGCACTCCGAACACCGTACGGAGAACTCACTATCGACGTCGAACGACATTCCGACGGCTACAAAATTACCGGTCAATTCCACCTGGTCCCCGGACTGGTCGCCCCTGAGGAGGCGTCCGGCCTCCGTGCCTTCCTCGTCAAAAGCCGGCGTGCCCTCGAGCACCCCCTGGAGGTTCCATGATCGTCCGGAGGCTCCTGCCGGTTTTGGTGATCATGGCATCGGCCATTTTCGGTCAAGGCGCCACCTGGTGGGATGTCCACCTTGCCGATTCTCAGATGGACCTGATGCGGGCCAGGACTCAGGCGTTGGAAATCATCGAGGGCGACAGCAGGAGTCCGGACGCCGTCGCGGTCGCCGGCTGGTGGCTGGACACCCTGGATAGCCTCCCCAACCCCGGAGAGATTCTCGAGATTACGACGCCTCCAATCAACCCCGAATTGGCGTTCATTCTGAGCCTGATCGAAAGTGAACTTTCGGCAATGCCCCCGGCCGGGGTCCTGGGCGATGCTGAATTGTCGGGGCCATGGGGTGTGTTCGGACGCCTGGGCCTCGAGCGTGACGTCGTTCCGGCCGACACCGGATTGCCT
>Ga0164318_10003356_pt1 | contig 15141 bp, 9 predicted proteins | sample GuaBasSedimGuay9_FD_113734 | JGI IMG/M metagenome (GOLD analysis project Ga0164318, IMG submission 113734) | Subseafloor sediment microbial communities from Guaymas Basin, Gulf of California, Mexico - Guay9, Core 4571-4, 0-3 cm | ecosystem: Environmental > Aquatic > Marine > Hydrothermal vents >...
AGGTGCTGGGATAGGTAGATATTATTCTTCTCTATTAAAAGAATTTGCAAAGAGAAATATAAAGATTTATACAGAAGTTCCTCTTAAATATAAAAAAGAATTTTTAGAAGAATTTCAAGAAGTATTAAACAATATAAAAGTATATTTCGTTTCTTACGAAAAATTTTCTATAAAAGCTCTATTTTTACAATCTTTAAAGTTAAAAAAATTAAAAAAAATAATTCGCATATATTTCTATCCCCATGTAAACCTTCCGTTTTATGTTCCTAAAAATCTTATTGTAACTATTCATGATTTAAGACCATTTACTTCATTCTGGGATAGAAGCAAAATCAAGAAATCTTTATTAGATATTTTTTACAAAAGGAGTCTAAGTAAAGCTAAAAAGATAATTGCTGTTTCTAAAACTACTAAAAAAGATATTTTAAAATATTTCCCACAGGTACAAGAAGAAAAAATAAAAGTTATTTATAATTTTATTGATAATAAATTTTATACATTTCCCAAATCTTCAAATAGAATTGTTAAAGATGAATATTTACTTTATGTAGGGAAGAGAAAAAAACATAAAAATTTAGAAATGTTAATTAAAGCGTATAGTTTAATAAAAGATAAAATTGATTGTAAATTAGTGATCGCTGGGGGTAAAGAGTCAGCTATTGATGAAGTAGATAAATTAAAAAATAAATTAAAACTTTTTGATAAAATAATAGAATTTATTTCCCCTGATGATAAAACTATAATCAATTTATATGATAATGCTTTAGCCTTCGTGTTTCCTTCTTTATATGAAGGATTTGGATTCCCTCCTTTAGAAGCAATGGCCAGAGGCTGCCCTGTAGTAGCTTCGAATATTAAAGTAATAAAAGAAATTTGTAAAGATGCTGTGTTATATCTTAATCCATACTCAATTAATGATATGGCTCAAAAATTATTACAAATTATTAACTTTCCATCTCTTAGAGAAGAATTAAAAAATAAAGGATTTGAAAGATTAAAAAAATTTAATACAGATATTATAATATCTGAGTATATTAAAATTTTTAATTCATTGGTTTAATGAAGGTTCTACATATTGGAAAATATTATCCTCCTGTTTTTGGCGGTATAGAACGAGCTACCTTTGATATTGTTGAAGAGCTAAACAAAAGAGATATTAAAACAGATGTAATATGTTTTAATTCCAAGAATAAATATGTAGAAGACGAATTTAATAATTATAAAGTATTTAGAGTAAAAACTAATTTTATTTTAGCATCTGCTCCTATTTCTTTTCAAATTTTTATCAAACTTAAACAAATAGTAGAAAGCGGAAATTATGATATTTTACATTTTCATCATCCTAATCCAATTGCGAATTTAGCTTTGTTTTTTTGTAATTTAAAAAATAAAAAATTAGTTGTTCATTGGCATAGCGATATTATAAAACAAAAAATTCTTTTAAAGTTTTATAAACCCTTTCAAAATTGGCTTTTAAAAAAAGCTGATATAATAATTGGAACAAGTCCAAATTATATAAAACATTCGGAGCATTTAAAAAAATTCAAAAATAAATGTATAGCAATTCCTTTTGGTATAAAAAAACTTGAAGTAAATAGTAAAAAAGTAAAAGAAATCAAAACTTACTATAAAAACAAAAAAATAATTTTTGCTCTTGGAAGATATGTTTCGTATAAAGGATTTAAATATTTAATAGAAGCTGGAAAATATTTAAATGAAAATACTATAATTTTAATTGGAGGAGATGGCCCTTTAAGAAATTTTTACGAAAAGCTTATTAAAAAGCTTTCTCTCCAAAATAGAGTTAAACTTGTAGGAAATATCCCTCAAGAAGAACTTGGGAGTTATTATGAAGCATGTGATATTTTTTGTTTACCATCTGTAGAAAAAAATGAAGCTTTTGGTTTGGTATTATTAGAAGCGATGAGTTTTGGTAAACCAATTGTAGCGACTAATATACTTGGTTCTGGTGTACCTTGGGTAAATCAACATGGTATTACGGGAATTAACGTAGAACCTCGAGATCCTAAAGCTTTAGCAGAAGCTATCAATATTATTTTAAATAATAAAGAAATGTATAAAAAATTTTCTCAAAATGCTTTAAAACGTTATAAAAATGAATTTACTTTAGAAAAAGAAATTGAAAAAATCATAAAACTTTATTTAAAATTAATTTCATTTTAAATTTTCTTTAACTCGTTTAAGATCTGCTTCCACCATTATCTTTACTAATTCTTTAAACCGTGTCTTAGGTTCCCATCCCAATTTTTGTTTAGCTTTTGTATAATCTCCAATTAAAAAGTCAACTTCTGCAGGTCTATAAAATTCTTTAGAAACTTCCACTAAAATTTTTCCTGTTTTTTTATCTCTTCCTTTTTCATCTAATTCTTTTCCTTCCCATATTATTTCATATCCAGCATATTTAAATGCAAGTTCTACAAACTCTCTTACACTGTGTGTTTCACCTGTAGCAATTACATAATCATCTGGTTCATTTTGTTGAAGCATAAGCCACATTGCTTCTACATATTCAGGAGCATATCCCCAATCTCTTTTAGAATCAAGATTTCCTAAAACTATTTTATCTTGGAGTCCATATTTAATTCGCGCTATTCCATAAGTAATTTTACGAGTAACAAACTCTAATCCTCTTAAAGGCGATTCATGATTAAATAATATACCAGAGCAGGCAAATATTCCATAAGATTCTCTATAATTTACAGTTATCCAATGCCCAAAGAGTTTAGAAATTGCATAAGGACTTCTTGGATAAAAGGGGGTTTTTTCATTTTGAGGAATGGCTTGAACTTTTCCAAACATTTCACTGCTTGAAGCTTGATAATATTTAATTTTAGGATCAATTGTTCTAATAGCCTCCAAAATTCTTAAAGGTCCTAAGGCTGTTACTTCAGCAGTAAAAATAGGTTGTTCAAATGATAAAGCAACAAAACTTTGTGCAGCTAAATTATATACTTCATCAGGTTTTATTTTTTCAATAGTTCTATAAATATTAGTAAATTCTAATAAATCTAAGGAAACATATTTTATATCTTTTTCAATTCCGAGATATTTTAATCTACTTAAACTTTGATCTGAAGTTCTTCTTACACATCCATACACTTCATAGCCCTTTTCTAAAAGAAATTTAGCAAGATAAGCTCCATCTTGCCCAGTAATTCCTGTGATTAAAGCTTTTTTCATTTTTTGTCTATTTAAAAAATTTATCTCACAAATTTATTATTATTTTCCTTTTTTGTCAACAGAAATGTTGTATAATTTATAATTAAAATTAACTTTTATAAGGAGAAACTTGTTATGAAAGCAATTGTGCTTGCAGGAGGATCTGGAACAAGGCTCTGGCCTTTATCAAGAGAAAATTATCCTAAACAATTTCTTAGATTTAATAGTAAATATTCTTTATTTCAACAAACTATTTTGAGACTTCTTAAGTATTTTAATCCAAATGATTTTATTATTCTTACAAATAAAGAATATAAATTTCATATAAAATCTAATTTAGATGAAATTGATTCAGCTTTATCTCAGCATATTTTGCTTGAACCTGTTAAAAGAAACACAGCCCCTGCAATTGCTCTCGCAGTAAAATATTGTCTTGAAAAGCTAAATGTTTCTGAAAATGAAATACTTTTTGTTTTTCCATCAGATCATATTATAAAGCCTGAAGAATTATTTATTAAATGTTTAGAAAAAGCTAAAGAAGTAGCAAAGAAAGGGTATTTAATAACTTTTGGTATTAAACCTACGCGACCAGAGACAGGTTATGGGTATATTAAAACCGGAAGAAAAATAAATGAATATTGTTATAAAGTCGAAAAATTTATTGAAAAACCAGATTTAAAAACTGCTAAGGAGTATTTTAAAAAAGGCAATTATTATTGGAACGCAGGGATTTTTGTGTTTGATATAAAAAATATCTTGAAAGAATATAAAAACTACGCAGAAGACATATATTCTATTTTAACAAAAAATTCTTACGAAGAAGTAATAAAAAATTTCGAAAAAATGCCTGACATTTCAATTGATTATGCAATTATAGAAAAATCTAAGAATGTAGCAACTATCCCTCTTAAGATTTATTGGAATGATATCGGTTCTTGGGATAGTCTTTTTGAACTATTTAAAAAGGATGAAGAAAATAATGTAAGTTATGGCGATGTAATTACTTTAGAAACTAAAGAAAGTTTTATTTTAGGAAATAATAGACTTATTGCACTTATTGGATTAGAAAACATGCTTGTTATAGAAACAGATGATGCAATTCTTATTGCTAAAAGAGGAAAAGCTCAAAAGGTTAAAACCTTAGTAGAGTTGTTAAAAAAGCAAAATAGAAAAGAAGTAATTGAGCATAGAACTATTTATAAACCTTGGGGAAGCTATACAGTATTAGAAGAAGGTCCAAGATATAAAATAAAAAAAATCGTAGTAAATCCAGGAAAAAAGCTTAGTTTGCAAATGCATTATCATCGTTCAGAACATTGGGTAGTAGTGAGAGGAACAGCAAAAATTAGGATAGGAGATAAGGAGATATTTTTACATGAGAACGAAAGTGCTTATGTTCCCAAATCTACACTTCATAGATTAGAAAATCCAGGAAAAATACCACTTGAAATAATAGAAGTTCAAAATGGAGAATATGTAGAAGAGGATGATATAATGAGATTTGAAGATGAATATGGAAGAGAATAAAGATTAAAATATTGAATTTTTAAAGTTTGTTTTTAAAATAATTAAATAGTAATTTTTTTAAAAATTTTAAAATTTTTAAAGATTTTTAAAAATTTTTTATATATAAAAAATTAAATAGATGGAAGAATTAGAATTAATTAAAAAATTAAGAAAATTTCAAAGAAATAATAGAATTTTAGAGGCTTTAGAAGTTTTATCTCAAAATCCTGCGATAGAATTTACAGATAATCAAGAATTAAAAATTCTTTATGGAATTATTAAAATACTTTCTGGTGAGAAAGAAAAAGGTGTAGAGGTTCTTTTGTCTTTAAATCCTGAAAATTTAACAAATGAAGAAGCACTTTCTGATTATGCATTTTTGCTTTTTCTTACTCATCAACCTGAAGAGGCTATTAATTTTTTAAAGAAGGCTTTGGATTTAAATCCCAATTGCTTTATTGCTTATGCAAGGTTATCCGCAATTTATTTAACTTTGGGTAATTTGGAACTTGCTGAAAAATATTTAATAAAAGCCCTTGAATTTGAACCTAATCGTATCGAGTTACTTTCGAATTTAGCTACTCTTAAATATAAACAAGGGAAATATAAAGAAGCTTTAGAATTTCTTAATCGTGCTATTAAAATTGACCCAAAAAGAGAAGATCTATATTTAAAAAAATCTCAAATAATGTTTAGTTTGAGGAAAATAGATGAGTATATTGAAGAACTTTATGAAAATGTTGAAAAAAATCCAGAAGATAAAATAAATTATATAATTTTAGCAAATGTCCTTATAAATGCAGGACGAGAAAATGAGGCAATATCTTTAATTGAGGGGGCCTTGGATAAATTTGAAGAAGATGAAGAAATAAAGAAAGCTTTTATTAATATTACTTTAAAATCCCAGAGATATTATGTGTTGGGGCAGAAATTAAAAGAATGGGTAGAAAAAGAACCAGATTCAATTGAATTAAGATTTTTATTAAATGAAGCAAGAATAGAATGTGGATTTTTAGAAGCGGCTGAAAAAGACCTTGATCAATTTCCAGAAGAAGCAAAGCTCGAACCAAAATGGAGACTTTTAAAAGCAAAAATTTTGATGGAGAAAAACCAAGGTGAGAAAGCAGTAAAACTTTTAGAAGAAGCGGTTGAATACTTTCCTGGAAATATTGAATTAAGAAATCAACTTGCTCATATTCTTTTAACTCTTGGAAGAAAGGAAGAAGCAAAAATCCATGTTGAAGCTGTAACCAAAATTTCTCCGTTTGCAAGATTCAATTTAATTGAATACAAGAACTATGAAGCTGATGAAGAAGAAATAAAAGCTATGGAAGAAATTATTCAAAATCCTGTTAACCCATTAGAAGAAAGAATTTCTTTAGCTTTTACTTTAGCTCGTGTGTATGAAAAAATGGGAGAATACGATAAATCTTTTGAAATAGTTAAATTTGCTAATGAATTAACTAAAACAATAGTAAGGTATGATTGGAGAGAACATAGACGATATGTACAAGAAATAATAGAAGCTTTTAATAAAGATATTATAAAAAAGCTTGAAGGTAAAGGTCATCCTTCCAAAAGACCCATTTTTATTGTTGGTATGCCAAGATCTGGTACTACTTTAGTTGAACAAATTCTTGCAGCTCATTCTCAAGTTTATGGAGCAGGGGAACTTCCGTGGATAGGGAAAATCACACAATTATTTCCTAAAACAAATGGAGGACATCCTTATCCTCAAGGTATTAAATACATGGATGAAAGACATTTGAAAAGCGCAGGAGAATATTATTTAAAAAAATTAGAAATATATGATAAAACTTCTCCTTATGTAACAGATAAACTTCCTCATAATTTTGATCATATAGGCCTTATTTATCTTATATTTCCTAATGCTGCAATTATTCATGTTCATAGAGATCCAAGAGATGTGGCAGTTTCAAATTATTATCAAAATTTTGCAGCTATGCGTGGGCTTATGGGATTTGCTAATGATTTAAGAGATATAGGGCATATGTTAAATGATTATCTTCGTATTATGCAACATTGGTATGAAGTTTTACCACCTGGGAAAATTTTTAAAGTTGTCTATGAAGAATTGGTTTCTGAGCCTGAAAAAGTTATAAAAGAACTTCTTGAATATTGTGGACTTCCATGGGAAGATAATGTACTTGAATTTTATAATCTCCAAAGACCTGTTAAAACTGCGAGTATACAACAAGTAAGAGAAAAAATTTACAAAAAATCAAAAGAAAGATGGAAAAAATACAAAAAACATTTAAAAGTTTTATTTGAGATATTAGAAGAGGGATTTATTCCATTAGAGTAAAATGAATTACAGTACTGTTTTAAACTCCTCTCAAGCTCCTTTTAATTTATTTATTTCTGCTACACTTTCAGGTTTTTTATCTCCAGAGCCTGATAAATCTTTTAATTATTGCATGTTATTTTGTAGAGAAGGTAACACCCTTAATGCTCTTGCTTTATTAAATCCTCAAGGTACTTTCATCGGGATAGATCCTGATCAAAAGTTTATTAAAGAAGCTAAAAATACAGCACAACAGTTAAATTTAAAAAATATAACTTATATTAAAGCCGATATAAGAAATTTAAAATATGAAAAATTTCCTGATTTTGACTTTATTATTTTAAATACTTCGTATTCCCACTTAGAAAATTCATTAAGAGAGAAGATATTGGATTTTGTAAATAAAAAACTTAAAGAACATGGTATTTTTTATATAGAGTATCTGAGTTTTCCTGGAAATGCAAGTATTATTCCATTTTGGTACTTATTTCAAAAACTTGTACCTGCTGAGAAATTTTCAGATTTAAAAGAAAGGGCTAAAAAGGGACTATATTTTTTAAAACTTTTTGCTAAAAGAGGAATGTTTTATTTTCGAGATCACCCTGTTATTACAAAATTAGTTCAATTTTATCTAAATCAAATACAAACTGATGAACAAGATGAATTTATTTTTGACCATTTTATTTATAATATGTTATCAAATGAATTTAAGCCTTTCTTTTTCTACGAAATATATGAAAGTGTTAAAAATAAAGGGCTTGAATTTATCGGGTCTGCAGATTTTAAATTAAATGATTTGGAACTGAGTATTCCTTTTTCTCAAATTCCTACCTTTTTTGAGATTACTGAAACATCTCTTGTTGAAACTTTGAAAGATTTTATTAGAAATACTTCAGAAAGAAAGGATATGTTTTCTAAAAATCCTATCCAAGACTATAATAAAGCTTACCAATTATTAAAAGAAAAAATTAAAATCTTTACTTCTGTTCCTATAACTGAAATAATAAGAGTTGTTCCTGTAATAGGAGGTGGTAGAATTCCTCTTAAAGCTCCTATTTATGATAAAATATTTCAACTTTTTGAAAATAAAAGAGAATTTATTACTTTAAAAGATCTTGAAGGATTTTCAGCAAAACAGATTTTAAAAGCTTTAACAAGACTCTTAGCAACTAATGAATTTATTTTAGCTCTTGAAGAACCAGTTCCAATTTTTTCTATTAAATATACAGAAATAAAGTCATTTAAATTCAGATTAAAATTTAATCAAAGACTTTTAGAAAAAGCTTGTAAAAAATTTTGGCCAGTTGTACTTATTTCAGAATTGACAAAATCTCCTTTTATCTATTTAAATCCTTTAGAAGCTATAATTTTGTTAAATATGCAAAGATATAATGAAAATTTGATAGAGAAAATTAAAGAAAATCTTTCGCATATTTCTAAATTAATTCCTACTTCATCTGGACCTAAACCTGCAAAAAATTTAAAAAGAGAAGAAATTGAAAAATTTATAAAAATTTTTTATAAGCGGAAATTACCTCTTCTTATTAAAACAAGAATACTTGAAATTTAAAATTATTCTATAATTTTATAATTTTTTAATTTAGAAATTTTTTTCATTATAAATTCTTGTATTTGTTGTTTTAAAAATTTCTTTGCTTCTTCAGGATTTTCAATAGGTTTTCCATCTTTTATTACTTTTTTTCCAAGTATTTTTAATTTTAACTCAACTTTATTAACTAAATCTTCTACTCGAATAATTCCTTCAAAAATGGTATCCAATATGTACATTTCAATTGGAGACATCATAATTCCTATTCCTGCAACAGGTGAAGCTATAAAATTATAAGGTCTTCCTTCTGCGCAAAGCTTAGTTATAGTTTTATTTAATTTAAAAGTATAGGATGCATCGTATTGTTCATTATAAAAACTAATTGATCCTTGATTTAAAAGTAAAGTTAAAGCTTGAATTATACCTGGAAGTCCTATATTTTGTTTTTTTAGCTCTGGCAAATTGAGGAGTTCTTCAACACTTTTTGGTTTATTACTTAATGCTTCGAGTATAGGAATATAAATCTCTTTTTTTCCATGTATAACACCTGCCGAAGTTTGAAATTTTAATTCTTCTGGTGGTTCTTCAATTTTAATAAATTTAATATTTCTAATTTCTTTAATATGTTCTATTCCCAAAGGTGTAACTAATCCTTTTTGATAAAGATCTCTTCTAAAAGACTGATTTATCATAAGATCTATAAGAAATAATCTGAACACAGGATGAGAATATTGATTTACCAAATTTTCCATAGGATCGGGAAGAAGTCTTGGTAAGAAGTTTTCAACTAAATTTGCAGAACCAGCATAATAAAGTTTAGCTTGGAGCATTTCTTCTATTACTTCTTGAACCCAAAAAATAGTATGAGCTTCATTTATATATTCATGTACTACATAATTTTTATTATGTTTTGAAGCCATTTCGATTCTATGTTTAAGATTTGGATATACATTAAAAACCATTGCATTTACTTCTTTAAGTTTTTGAGCAAGTTCAAGACCTTTTTCTAAAGCTTGAATTGCAGGTAAATTGCTAATTTTATAATAACTTCTTAAAATTTCTCTTAAAATAGTTCCTGTCATCCATCCAGGCATAGCATTATAAGAATTATAAACAATACCACCTGGTAAAACTACATTTTTAAGAATTTCTATTACCTTTTCTCTAACATCTTTAGAAATCCAACTCCAGATACCGTGAAGAATTACAATATGAAACTGTCCCCAATCCTTAGGGAAATTCTCTGCGAGTTCTACAAAATCCCCTTCTTCAAATCTTATATTTTTAAGACTTGCCTTTTTTGCTAATTCCTTAGCATGAGCAATATGAGATGGATTAAAATCAATCCCTAAAAATTCCATTTTTGGAAAACAACCAGCATGAATACATAAATTAAAACCTTGACCACAACCTAATTCAAGAATTCTTAAATGATTTTCAAAAGGTAGTTTTTTCCCACCAAGAAAAACCCCCCATTTTATCCATAAAGGATTAGTCTCTTTATAGTATCCAAAGGTATAAGGAACTTCTATATTATAACCATGTGCCCATGAATTCATAAAATTCCTCTATTTTAAAAAAGCTGTAGATAATCGATCAATAAAAGGTTTTAAAAGATAACTTAAAAAAGTTCTTTTACCTGTCTTAATAATTACTTGAACAGGCATACCCGGGGTTATTTCTTTATTAAGTTTTTGGATTTCTTTCATAGAGGACTTATCAATTTTAGCTTTAACAAGATAATAAGGATAACCTTTTTTTTCGTCTATTAAAATATCTGGAGAAACATAAATAAGCATTCCAGTTAATACAGGTGTTTTTTTTGGATCAAGTGCTATGAAACGAAGATCGACAGGTTGCCCAACTTTAACTTCTTCAATATGTATAGGAGAAAGTTTAGCTTCTACTATTAATTCTGCGTCTTTAGGAACAATTTCCATAATAGGCTCACCAGGCATAATTACACCTCCGATAGTATGAACTCTAAGATTCATCACTATCCCATCTTCTGGAGCTTTGATCCAAGTTTTTTCAAGTTTATCTTTTATAGCTAAATAAGATTCTTTTAAAGATAAAAGTTTTTTTTCTATTTCTGCAAGTTCTGTTTCAACTTCTTTTAAGTATTCTTTCTCTAAAGCCTTTAATCTCATTAAAGATTCATTAACATTAGTCAAAGCTCTTTGTTGTTCAGCAGTTGTTCTCGCAATTTCTGCTCTTAATTCCTGAGCTTTTCTTTCAAGTTCGAGAAGTCTGTTTTTTGGATAATATCCTTCATTAGCGAGTTTTTTTAAAGACTCTATTTGAGTTTCAATTATTTCAAGCTGTTTTTGATAATAAAATTTTTGTTTTTCAAGAGTTTTTGCATAATCTTTAAAACCTTTTAATGATTCCATAATAATCTTTTTGTCTGCCTCAAACTTAGCTCTTCTTGCTCGAAAAACTTCTTCTTGAATCTGGATAACTTTTTTTATCTCAGGTATACTTTTCATTTTAAGTACTTCGGGAGGATAAACAATTTTAGAAAGAAAATATTTTTCGGCATTAAGTCTTGAATAAATTGCCAAAGCTGAAATATATTCAGCTTTTATATGAGCAAATTGAGCTTTTATTTCCGAATCTTCCAGTTTTATGAGAACATCTCCCTTTTTAACGAAATTTCCTTCCTGCACAAATATTTCTTTTACAGTACCTCCATACTGATGTTGTATAATTTTTCTATAATTAGCGACTTTTACAAATCCATTTGCAGGAGCACCTTGATCTAAAGGAGCAAATGAAGCCCATACTAAAAATACACCAAAAGTAAAAATAAGTACAAATACAGTAATTTTTATTATAAAATAAGGGTTTTTCTTTTCCATTTTAATTTTGATATTTACTTAATACTTTTTTTTCAGAAGTAAATAAAGCCTTTTTACGTAATGTTTCAAGCACTTTTTGCCTTTCTCCAAAATATTGAATAGTTCCTCCTCCAATTACCATTATTTTATCAGCAAGTTTTAAGAGATTCATCTTATGAGAAATTACAAAAATAGTTTTATTCATTTTTTTTAAAAGTAAAAGAGCTTGTATAAGAGCCTTTTCTCCTTCTTCATCTAAATTAGAATTGGGTTCATCAAGAACAATTAAAACCGGCTCTCCATAAATAGCTCTTGCAAGAGCAATCCTTTGTCTTTGTCCTCCAGAAAGATAAGTTCCTCCTTCTCCTATTTGTGTTTCGTATCCATCTGGAAGACTAAGTATCATCTGATGAACACCAGCAATCATAGCAGCTTTTACTACTAATTCCATATTTATTTCACCAAATCTCGCAATATTTTCAGCAATAGTTCCTGAAAAAAGCTCTATATCCTGAGGTAAATAACCTATATATTGTCCAAGATGTTCTTTGTTATAAAGAGAAAGATCTGCTCCATCAAGTTTTATTGATCCATATCCTGGCTTCCAGATACCTACGAGTGTTTTAGCAAGGCTGCTTTTACCAGAAGCTGTAGGACCAATTATCACTACAAGTTCACCAGGTTTTGCCTCAAAATTAACACCTTTTAAAATCTCTTTTTTTCCTCCTGGAGGAACAACTAATACATTTTCAGCTTTAATTTCACCTTTGGGTACTGGAAGTGGAAGTCTTTTTGGAGGAGGTGAATAAGTAGAAAAAAGCTCCTCTAATCTTCTATAAGATTGTCTAACAGAAACAAATTGTTTCCAGGAATTTATCATTACATCAATCGGATATAAAGCTCTTCCCATTAAAATAGAAGCCATAATCATCATACCAGGGGTGATTTCATTGTGAATAGTCAAATAAGCACCAAATCCCAAAATAAGAGATTGTGAAGAAATTCTTATAAATCGAGAAAAAGAATCTATTCTTCCAGCTTTTTCACTTGTAGTTATTTGAAGATCAAGCATTTTATTATATTTTTCTTTCCATCTGGTTAAAATATTTTTATGCATTCCCATAGCTTCAATAACTTCTACATTTCGAAAATTAGTAAAAAGAATATTTTGAGCTTCTCTATATAATCTATTAGCTTCCTGAATAGATCTCCTTGTAGTAAATTCAGAATATATAGTTAAAGATAGAACAATAACACCACTTAATATAGAAAAAATACCCAAATAAGGATGAATAATAAAAATAACAACAATATATATAAAACACCAAGGAGCATCCAAAAAAGCAAAAATAGGAGTGCCACTCAGAAACTGTCTTAAAGTTGTAAGATCATTAAAAGCTTGGGTGGAATTAATTGAACCTGTCTGAATAACTGAATTAAATACCGAGTGAAAAGTACGAGTACTTAATTTTTCATCAAAATCTTTACTTAAACGAGCTAAAATTTGTGAACGAGCCCATAATAAAAAGCTATATATTAAATAAAAAAATAATACTATTATAGTTAACATTAGTAAAGTTGTAGTGCTTCTGCTTGTTAGCACACTATCATAAATTTGAAACATATAAAGAGCTGGGGTAATAAGAAAGAAATTTATTATTGCAGAAAAAAAGAAAAGCCAAAGAAAAATTTTTTTATAAGACCACAAAATTTCCTGAAGTTCGTTTTTTTCTTTTTTTAAAAATCTTTTTAATAACTTCCAATTAATTTGCATGATGATTATTTTTTTAACCAATTATTTATTTTCAAAATATCTTTATAATTTAATATACCACAAACATATTTTAATCCAATTAAATTTTTTATATAATCATATTTGGCTTTTATTAAATTTAATCGAGCTTTATAATAATTACTTTCTGCATTTAATACATCTACAATAGTTCTAATACCGGCTTTATATCCCTTTTTTGTAGATTCGAGAGCAATTTGTGAAGCTTTAAGATTTATTTTTCCTGTATAAATTTGAGCTAAAGCTGTTTTTATATTAAAAAAATAATCTACTATTTGCTGTTTTAAATTTAAAAAAGTTTTTTCATAATCTTTTTCAGCTTTAACAATATTTTCACGGGCTTCTTGCTTTTTAGCAGAGATATAACCTCCTGTAAAAATAGGTAAATTCAATTGGATACCTATAAAAGAATAAGAAATAGGAGCAGTTCTAATGTATTCTACAGCTGTACTTTTAGTATAATAAGCAATAAAATCTATCTTAGGGAGAGCAGTAGTTAATTGTTTATAATATTCTTTTTCTGCTATTTCTTTTGCATATGAATAATACTGTAAAATTGGACTATTTTCTTTAGCAATATTAATCCATTCTTCTACTTTAGAAGGTATAATTTCTTTAAATTCAACATCTTCTGAAATTTTTGCTAATTCTTTAGGTTCTTCTCCGATAAGTTTTTCCAAATTATATTTAGCAGAATAATAATTTTTTTCTGCTTCAATTATTCTAAAAAGTATATCACTATATTTAGCTTCAGCATCATTTATATCTACTTTCGTAGCCTCTCCAGTTTTATAAAGTTTTTTTATCATTTGAAGTTCTTTTTGTATAGCCTTTTTTTCTTCTTCAAGAACTTTTAAATAATCTTCTGCATAAAGAAGATTAAAGTAAGCATCAGAAACTCTTTTAATAAGTTCAAGTTCTGCATCTGTCAATTTTTCTTTTTCCATATTAACTTTTATTTTATTTTGATAATAATTAATCCAATTTGGAATATCAAAAAGGGGTTGCTGAAAATTTACTTTAAAATTATAAACATAATAATCCAAATAATATTCTGGAGCTGTTATATAATTTATTTTACCTCGTGTATAAAATAAATTAATTTGGGGAAGAAGATTTGCCCGTGCCTGCTTAGGGTATGTAAGACTAGCTTTATACTCATAAAAAACAGAAGCCAAACGAGGATCATATTTTTTGGCTTTTTTAATAGCTTCTAAAAGATCTAAAGCTTTAGAATTTTTATAAAAATTAAAAAATAAAAATATTGTAGAAAATAAAATAATAATTATCTTTAATTTTTTCTTTTTTATATTTCTCATTTTAACTTTCAGAAATATAACTTTTTAAATTTTTTATGTCAAGCTTTGTAATAAGAAAATTTCTATAACATTAAAGACTTGCAATTTATTAAAACTTACTTACAATATACTTCACTAAAAAGGAGGGAAAGATGGGTAAATTTTTGCCTATTACTAAAGAATTTAAAAATAAATACTGGAAAAGACCCCAAAATATGTTCTTTGCAAAAAAGATAAGTGCTATACCAGTTGCTTTGGGTGAATTAAGGTTTTTGTCTTTGTTTCTTCCATTAGTATTTTTAAAAAATAAAGAAAATAAATTTGTTTTAATGGCTCTTTTAAATATTGAACCTTCGGGCAATTTATTTATAGACCAAAATGGACGCTGGTTAGGAAGATATACACCTTGGTTTTTTAAAGCATATCCTTTTTCCTTAGCTTTAACAAAAAATAAAAAAACTATTTTATTAATTGATGAGGAATATATTTCAGATAATTCCACAGATATACCTTTTTTTAAAGAAGATGAAGAATTTAGTGAGGAAGTGAAAAATATTTTAAAATTTTTATTAGAAAGAGAAAAAGGATATCAAATAGTTTCTGAAATATGTGATAAACTTTCTCAAAATGAACTTCTCGAAGAATTTAACTTTAAAATAAAAATCGGAGAA
>Ga0164318_10003357_pt1 | contig 15140 bp, 14 predicted proteins | sample GuaBasSedimGuay9_FD_113734 | JGI IMG/M metagenome (GOLD analysis project Ga0164318, IMG submission 113734) | Subseafloor sediment microbial communities from Guaymas Basin, Gulf of California, Mexico - Guay9, Core 4571-4, 0-3 cm | ecosystem: Environmental > Aquatic > Marine > Hydrothermal vents...
CAGCCTCATAACCTAATATAAGTGATTAAATCCTACTATATAAGCATATCATTTCTTCAACTCACCAAAATACTGTAGATAAACTTTCTTCATCTCATCCCATGTTGGAAGCGAGGTCTGAGTACCCTTCTCCTGAATGACAAACGAAGAGACAACAGCACCAACCTTGCAAGCAACCTCCTCACAATAACCTTTAATAATCCCTGCTAAAAAACCTGCTCTATGTGCATCTCCAGCACCAGTTGGATCCTTAACAACCCTGGTTTTTACAGCAGGCACCTCAACAGTTTTATCCCTCAAATAAAGCGAGGCACCTCTTTCACCCTTGCTTACAACAATTGCTTTTGTTTTTTCGGAGAAAAAAACATGAATATCATCAGCCCCTGTCTCATTTAGAATATGCCTTGCCTCATACTCGTTGAAAAAAAGATATGAAGCGTAGGGTAAACAGCTTATTATTTCATCCCTTATGTGTCTATGAAACATCTCCTGTCCGGGGTCAAAACTTACAACACAACCAGCTTCACCTGCTCTCCTCATCAAACTCTTATAAACACTTATTTCACCAGCAGTAAAATGAACATGAGAAAAACCTCTGCAATCAAACTTTTTATCACTCAAACTCGCTGATGCACCAGGATAATAGTATATCTGCTGTCTTTCCTCACTATCCGTAAATATAAAGGAACGGGCGGTTAAATCATCAATATATTGCAGAAAGGAGGTATTCACACCTAAATCAACCAATTGTTTAAGATAACCAGATTCCTTGAAATCGTTACCAACCGCCGAATACAAAGCGGTTTCAACTCCAAGGTTATTTGCTGCTACAGCAACATTGCCAGCACACCCACCATTGGAGAGCACAAGTTTCTCCACAGCGGTTGCTTGGTTTCTGTCAGGTAAAAAATGTACGTCACCGATTGTATCATACGCTATGTTACCAACAACGAGAAGACTCATGGGTTACTGGAAACGCTAAACCGTTCAAAAACTATTTGATGCATTCAAACACCTGTCATGCAGAATGAGATAACTACTCCACAAAAATTTTATAATTAAATCCCTATTTAATCTGGATGAAACTAGACAGTATAGCGGAGAAAATAGAAAAAAACAACATACGTTGGATACAAATTCATTTTACTGACCTGATGGGAAGACTCAGAATTGTTCACATTCCTGCTGATAGATTTCTTGAGGACACTATATTGGAAGATGGCGTTACATTTGATGGTTATTCAGTTGGAGTTGCACACATCGACAAATCAGATATGATTGCCTTACCTGATCCTTCAACCTTTCTCGTACTTCCCGATCATGAGAACGAAGCGAGAGTTATAGCAAACATGTACAATACATCTTTAAAACCGTGTAAACTGGATCCCAGATTCATTTTACAGAAAGCAGTAGAGGAGGTAAAAAAGAAGGGCTATGAGTACATTGGCTTTTCCCCTGAAATGGAGTTTTATGTATTGAAAGAAAATGAGGGATGGAAGTGGGGGACTGAACACAAAAGAGGATACTTTTCTCCTCCTCCTTTGGATGAGGCAAAAGACTATAGAAGAACACTATCAGAATCTCTGCAGGAAAGCGGTTACAAAGTAAAATATCATCATCACGAGGCTGGTAGACATCAGCATGAGATAGAGGTTAAGGAAATGTCGGTTAAAGACGCTGCAGATTTCTGTATCTACTTCAAATACTTAGCAAGAACATATGCCTATAATTATAATCTACTTGTTACATTTATGCCGAAACCGTTCCTAGAGGATGCAGGCAACGGCATGCATGTTCACATCACCCTCTATAGAAAAGGAAGAAACATATTCCTTGATGAAAACGATGAGTACAAGCTGAGTCAAACTGCCAGATACTTCATTGGTGGAATCCTTGAACATGCTAGGAGTATAGCAGCGCTGTCCAATTCAACCGTCAACTCATACAAACGTCTTGTACCAAATTGTGAAGCGCCAATTTATACTGTGTGGGCACGTTACAATAGAAGTGCTTTGATTAGAATACCCGCAAAGAAAAAGGTTGATATAGAGATACGGAATGCAGACCCGGCAGCAAACCCCTATCTTTTCTATGCGGCTATCCTTCATGCAGGAATTGATGGAATAAAGAAAAAAATCATGTTTGAACCTGCTGAAAAAAACGTGTATCAGATGAGTAACAGAGAAATAAAAGACAACAACATAAAGCGTTTGCCGACCAACCTCATGGAGGCATTGGAAGAACTTGAAAAAGATGATGTCATTAAGAGAGGACTGGGAAAGGAGGCGATAACATTACTAATAGATGAGAAGAAAAAGGAATGGCAGAGGTACATGGGAATGATAACTTCAGCAGATTATGAACTCTACTTCAACTGTTAAAACAAAAGTTTACTTTCTCTTGATTTAGTGAAAGACGCTGTCAACATTTTTTTCACTTCGAAGATCGTATAGATTGCACACTAAACTACAACAACTCCTCACCCTCTATAAAATACTCTGCTAGGAAAATCTCTTCCAGAAGTTCTTTACCTAGATTTAGACGGGTTATACCCTTACTCGATGGCATTTCTCTCCAAACTCTTGGTGTTTATACTTCAACCCAAGTCTTTTCAAAGCAAATCTATACCAAGGATCTTTATCAACGAGAATCAATGGTTTGTTTTCGCATTTCTCTAACACCTTTTTAAGAAAGTATATTGCATCAAATGAGGTTCTACTGGAGGATACATGAACCGCTAAGATAGATCTGTCATTAACATCTAATTGTATTCCAAACATATATCTGATTCTCCCCCAGTTTAACTTTTGTTTTATCAAGTGCAACTGCTCTTCTTGTTTTCCTATCAACATCAAACAGTTCTTTACATCTGGTATACCATTTTCTTACAAGATTTATGAGAAAAATTTTTGATCAGATTCAGTTCTTCCTAGTTCTTCTGTATAGTAAACCAGCTCGATAGATGAGTGTAGCTAAAGCCTTTATCTCAAGCCTTTTTCTGTTCCATCGAAAGATTTTTCTTTCTTTTAGTAATTCCACAAATTGCTTTACCATCTTTCATCTCCTCCTAGTTTCTCTAGAGGCGGAAAAGTTGGCAGTATTAATCTCGATTACCAGCACCTTTTTATTCTAGAATTATTTTTACTTTACATGCAACCGGAGCAACTTCTAAGCTGGCTTGAAAACGAAGGAAAAGATGTTAAATTCATAAACCTGCTTTTTCCTGATATTTTAGGTGAGTTAAGAGGATTCAGTATCCCCTCCTATGAGTTAGAGGAGACATTCAGAGAAGGCAAAGGGTTCGATGGGTCCTCTATAGAAGGTCTTGCAAGGGTAGAAGAAAGCGATCTAGTCGTTATACCAGATGCAGAAACATTTCGCATTCTCCCATGGAGTTACGAAGACTGCGATAATTCTCCTTACAGAGTAGGTTGTTTATTCTGCGACATTTTAAACCCTGATAGATCACACAACTCTGGAGACACACGATATGTTCTGAAAAAGATTTTGAAGAAAATCAAAAAACAAGGTTTTTCATCCTTCAAAGTTGGTCCAGAAATGGAGTTTTTTTATTTCAAAGACTCTAAAAATCCTACTCTCCTGGATAAGGGTGATTATTTTAGTATGGGCATTGGTGATCCCTATGAGTATTTAAGAAAAAAAACGATCCTTGGGCTTTTAAAGATGGGAATTGTAGCAGAGTATGGGCATCATGAGGTTGCGCCTTCTCAACATGAAATAGATTTAAGATACACAGATGCTCTTGAAATGGCTGACATCGTCATGCTTCTACGTTTCATCGTAAAAGAGTTTGCGAGAAGAGAAGGTATCTACGCAACCTTTATGCCTAAACCTTTGAATGGTGAAAACGGAAACGGAATGCACATCCACCAATCCCTATGGAAAGATGATAAAAACATCTTTTTCTCTGAAGATGACAAGTATCATCTTTCCGATACAGCAAAGAGTTATATTGGAGGCTTAATGACACATATAAACGAAATCACATCGATACTCAATCAATGGGTGAACTCTTTTAAACGTCTGGTACCTGGGTATGAAGCTCCAGTCTACATCGTTTGGGGTCAAAGAAATAGATCCGCGTTGATACGTGTTCCAGAATATAAACCTGGAAAAAGAAATGCCACAAGGATAGAGTTGAGAAACCCCGATCCAGGATGCAATCCTTATCTTGCGTTCGCTGTTATGCTTGCAGCCGGCATTAAGGGAATTAAAGAAAGTTATGAGATGCCTCCATCATATGAGGGTGATATGTATCATTTAACTGAAAACGAAAGAAAAAAAATCAACATAAAATCTCTACCCAGAAACCTTGAGGAAGCAGTAGAAATAACAAAAAACAGCAGAATTGTAAAAGAAACTCTTGGTGAACATCTTTTCAAAAAATTTATTGCAAACAAGGAAGCAGAGATAAAGAATTACCGAAAAGAAGTAGGTCACAAATATGATAATAGAGTTAGTCCATTTGAGATTGAACACAATTTATCTAGACTATAAAATCCATTCAAATCTAGGCTGAATATGATAAACATCCTCCACAAGCGTTCTCAAAACCTCTGCAACACTCCACGCCTGCGCAACACAACCCCTTGGAGTAAAAGGTTCATCTCCATCAAAAATCTCGTTTAAACTACCAACACAACCATATCTCATGCTACTCAAAACAGGTTCAACAAAATTTTTGTAAGCATAACCTCGCCAACCACTCTCATAGTTCTTAGTTTTCAAAAAAGCCTTTGTAAAAGGTCCAATCAACCAAGGCCAAACCGTACCGTTATGATACGCATACTCCTTATTGTAGTCACCAATGTAACTACCCAAAAACCTGCTATCATCCTTTGACAGAGTCCGTAAACCATAAGGAGTGAGCAGCCTATTCTTCACATCCTCAACAATCTCTTCCTGCAACCCCTTACTTATCATTGAAAAATCAAGGGAGACAAGAAAAACCTTGTTAGGTCTACAAGAAGCATCCTTAACATCAACCACATCATACTGACCATCATACTGAGAGAGGAAACCCTCCTTAACCTTTTCAGCTAAACCACCATACTCTCCTTTCTTACCCAACCTACCTGAAAACCTGTCCATGATTCTCAAAGCATTATACCACAACGCTTGAATCTCCACAGCCTTCTTAGCCCGTGGTGTAACAAAAACATCACCTACCTTTGCGTCCATCCATGTTAATCCAGCATCATGTGAAATAAGATAATCATCATCCATTTTAATACCGAAATCTGTTCCAGAAATATAATGTTCAACAATGGAGACAAGGTGGTCCCAGATTCGTTCAACAAACCCTAAGTCACTGGTGTATTTAACATACTGATAAACTCTGTCTATGAACCATAAGGGAGCATCAACAGTGTTGTAAATGGCTTCACCAGTTTCATCCAAAAAAGCATTTGGTATCAAACCATTCCTCTCATGTTTAGCAAAATTCAAAAGAATCTCCCTTGCCAACTCAAACCTCTCTGTAGCCAAGGTTAAACCCGGAAGAGAGATAAGAGTATCCCTACCCCAGTCACTGAACCAATGATACCCAGCTATAACCGTTCTGAGCAACCCTCTTCTCACAACAAAGGAGTCTGCAGCCAGCAACAAAGGAGAGATATCATGAGATAATCCAGCTCTCCCAACAACAGCCCTTCTTCGCTCAACCTCTCTTTCAAACTCAAAAGAGGGGTCATAACTTTTTCCCTCCACAGTTAAAACTAGGTAAAAGGTTTCATCTCCATTAACCTCCACCTTAATGCTACCGGGTTGAAAAACAGACTCCTGCCATCCTTCACCTCTCCTCCTGTCAACCTCATAACTAACATCAACCCACATCTGAGATGGTTCAAAAAACCCGTTTGTCCACCAAATAGTTAAAGCTTTATCTATGTTAACTGGTTTAAAAACCACTTGATTCTCTGAAACCTCCTGTGGAAAAGAGACAGACTCTTTGGATGTTAAATCATAAAAATGTCTGGAGTTAATTTGAGGAGTAAAAACAAAAGAAACCTTGCCATCACTGGAAACATCATACCTTAACACCGTAGTGTTTTCACCATGAGGCATAAACACCGTTTTCCTAACAAACACACCATTTATGTCATAAAGAAACTCAGGTAACAAACCATACCTAAACAATTTTAGATGATTTCTAAAATAAAACACTTCACTATGCAAAACCAGTTTTTCAAAAACATTCGAAACAAAAACCCATCTTTTTGTTGGAGGAAGAAGACTAGCCACCAGCAACCCATGAAACTTCCTACTGTTACCACCAGAAACAGTGAGAGAGGCGTACCCTCCAATGCCATTGGTTACCAGCCACTCAGAATCAAAAGGTGGTTGAATCTCATAAAAACTCTTTGTAAATCTCAAGGGTTCTTGATGCAATAATATCCCACCTAAACTGCTGAATAGCTCTCTCCCTACCGTTACGTCCCATCCAAGCGCCGCAATCTTCCATACCAAGGACCTGCTTTATACCCCATGCGATATCCTCAGGATCATACGGGTTGATATGCATCCCACACTGTTTGTCACCACTTGGAATAACCTGCTCCCTCATACCGCTTGTTCCCTTAGCTCCAACAACAACAGGTTTAGCCATAGACATGGCTTCAGTGCACACGATACCAAACGGTTCATACAATGAGGGAAGCACAACAACATCAGCTGCAGCATAATGTCTAATCCTCTCCTCCTCATCAACAAATTCTGCTCTCAACACAACATTATCCGCTAATCCAATCTCCTCGATAAGCACACGTAGATAATGTTCCATGTCGCCGGTTCCAAGCAAAACAAGTTTTGTTTTAGGAAACTCTTCAAGTACAGAAGGCATGCTCTTAATCAGATTATCAGGTCCCTTCACACCAACCAATCTACCGATGAAGAAAACCAATCTTTCATCCTCCTTAACCCCATACATCTCCCTGATTCTACGTATCTCCTCTTCAGAAACCCTAACGGGATTATACTTCTCAGTGTCAACACCATTCCAACAGACTCTGATCTTCTTAGTTGGGAAACCCAGCCTGTAGAGTTCATCACTCATCGCCTCAGAGACGGTGATAATACAATCAGCAGCTTCACCACCCTCGTACTCAATCTCCTCAATGGTTCTAGAGCCTCTACCCCTTGTTCTACCCTTCTCAGTTGAATGAACATGAAAAACAAGAGGCATGTTAAGGCTTTTCTTAGCACTCATACCACCAGCAATACCAAGCCAATCATGTGCATCAATCACATCATAAATCCTACCGCTTTTACCAACAAGGAAATGCACAAGTTTAGACGCAGAAAGAATGTTGTAACTCATAACATCTGCAAAAAACTTGAAGTTTTTGCCCCACTGACGAAGCTCAGAGTCTGCAAACAAAAAAAAGGTTGAGGTGAAATCAGGAATCCTTGGTCTATGTACTTCAACACCACGATAATTATCCAAAGTTAACAACTTATTTTCCTCATTCAACGTAAAAACCGTGACCTCATTACCCATCTTCACCTGCATAGCAGACAACTCAGTAACAAAAGTCCCTAAACCACCACGGATCATTGGGGGAAACTCCCATGAGAAATGCACAATCTTCATCTCATCCTCACCAACCTATCAAACAATGTTTTATTCACTCATAACACGTTGTTTCAAATCCTGCAAAATATTCATGTAATTAATGAACCCTTCATAAGGGTGCTCATAGGGGCTAAAATATTTATGCACAGTACCATCAGCAAGACCCTTCGTTGAAAGATAATAAAGGTGATCAGATGTCTGCAGTAACCTCCAAAGTTTAAGGAGTTCAGGTTTATCTTTCTCCTTAACCATCCGACCTATCTCCTTCAACTCATTGAAACAAGCAACCTGCATATCATTACCAAGCCATGTTGACACATCCCTCTCTGTATCTGCCCAAGATATAGCGAAAGGAACATCAATCTCACCAACAGGGTTAAACCGGTTCACAGCCTCACCAACAGTCACAAACTCAAGACCATGTTTCTCAACAACCTCTTGAGGGAAATGACGTAAAAACTCAAAAATGCCGGTCTCAGGCCACTGATGTTCACCAAAGGTCTCATAATCCATGAAAATGTTAACCACATCTCCTTCACTACCAGCCACCCAACTGGCGAATTTGTCAGCAGTAAGAGGAAACTCACTCCACTCAACACTCGAAAACCTAAAAGCGACATCATCACTGAGCTTGTAGTTTCTAAGCAGCACCTTAAGATTACCTGAACTCACCGGTTTATAAAGATAGTTTGGTGAACGCCACTGTAAAACCTTTTCAGTCCCCTCAGTTATTATGCCCTTAAACCCTAACTCCTCCACCTTCTTCGCTATCCGGTTATCATAAATAGCTTCAGTGTTCCTAAACACAGTCGGCGTAAAACCGAATCTACTCATGATTGTATCACGGTGGAGCTTCACCTGCTCTTCAAACTCAGTGAGGTCGTCAAACAGACTTGCAAGTGAGTGATAATACGTTTCACTTATCAAATCCACACAACCTGTTTTAACTAAATCACGAAAACTCTCCATAACCTCAGGCATATGGGCATCGCAATACTCCATGAAAGTGCCTGTTATACTGAAAGACACCTTGAGTCTACCGTTAAAACTTTCGATCAAATCCAGCAGCAACTGGTTTGTTGGTAGATAGCATTTTCTTGCAACCTTCTCAAAAACCTTTTCGTTAAGTTCATGATTGAAGTAGGTTCCGGCAGGGTTTATCCTCTCACCTATTGAAAACACTGAAAACCTGTTTAAACGAAAAGGTTGATGAACCTCAAAGTATAGACAAACCGCTGGCATCAAACCACCTCATTATACACTTCCAACGTTTTTTCAGCTGTGCGATCCCAAGTGAAAAACGCCACCTCCTTCTTAGCGTTTTCACTTAACATTTTATGCAATGGTTTATACCTTAATAAAGCTACTATCTTGTTTGCCATCTCATCAACATCCCAGAAATCAACCACCAATGAATTCTTCAAAACCTCAGATACACCCGCGGTTTTAGAGATAATTGTTGGTGTACCAGCGCTCACCGCTTCAAGTGCTGTTATACCAAATGGTTCACTTACCGAAGGCAAAACATACACGCTTGATATCTGATAAATATGTTTAACCTCCTCATCAGTTAGTGGACCGGTAAACATAACCTTATCCGCTATATCAAGCTTCACCGCGAGATTCACCAACCTTGGAAGGAGATCACCTGAACCTGCTACAACAAACAAACAATCCTCCTTCTCCAAAACACGTTTCGCTGCTCTCAAAAAAAACTCCGGTCCCTTCTGTATTGTCAACCTTCCAAGGAACAAAACAATCTTTTTTCTCTTCTTACCCTCCCCTATTGGCGATACAGCGTTATGTACCACCCTAATCTTCTCCTCAGGGATACCATATTTTTCAACGATAATCCTTTTAGTGAAGTTACTAACAGCGATTATACGATCAGCATTCTCCATACCAGTCTTCTCTATGTTTATGAACCACTCATTTGGGTAAATGCCACCGCATCTATCATATTCTGTGGAGTGCACGGTCAAAACAAGTGGTATACCAAGTTTTTTCTTAACCGCAATTCCAGCCTGCATGGTAAGCCAATCATGGCAATGTACAAGCTCATAACATCCGTTTATCTTCTCTGCACAGAGGCGGTTATAGGTGTAAACGGATTCGAAAAAATCATCATCCAAAGCCTCTTCATAGGGTCTATCATAGGGAAATACCTTTGTTATGCCAACCTCTTTGATATTCAGGTTTTTGGATCCCTCCGGTTTACCCGATGAAAACTTCGGCATAAAGAAATCTATCTTGACATCGAGGTCCGCAAGGGCTTTTGTCAGCCCATAACAGTGGGTACCCAATCCTCCTACCTTGAAGGGTGGGTACTCCCATCCAATCATTGCAATTTTCATTTCTATTTATACACCATTTTAAACATGGATTTTACCGCCTACTTTAACCTCCATTTTCTAAGTGATGGGTCAGACTCCACCTTATCCTCTCTCGCAAGCCACCCTAAGGCAGTAAACAATTCCTTGTCATTCAAATCCGCAAGTTTTGCAAGGTTTGGAAGATCTAATTCCCCCCATATGTTAAGAGTCTTCCATATCTTTCCAGCGTTTGTGCCAACCTCCTCAGTTAGGTTTGTGTTGCCAAGAACAAAAGTTTTTCCCTTCTTTTTTATCTTATCCTCCCTTGCAAGCCATCCTACAGCGCCATAGAATTCCTCTTTGCTTAACTTGGTCTGCTTCCTCAATTTTACTTCATGCTGGACATCCTTCTCACTAAGTTTTTCCCAAATCTTCCCAGCACTAGCTCCAAACCTCTCCAGTAAACTGGTCACAAGCACCACCTTCTAAACTTAAAAAAACATCGCAAATGCTGTATATAACTCTTATCATATACTCTTCTGAAAAAATTCAAAAAACTAAATTCTATAACAAAACAGAGGATAAAGATTTAAATAGGAAATCTATTTCCTTTAGCCCACATCTGAAGTAATAAGAAGTGAGAATATGGTTAGAAACATGTACAGTTTCCTTGCGGAACAATGGAAAAAACCTGATACAGGCTTTAATTCGCCTTACAAACAAAGGCTGATACAGTGGAGAAAAGAAGGTAGTTTTGTCCGTGTCGACAAACCCGTCCGAGTTGATAGAGCGAGATCTTTGGGTTACAAGGCCAAACAAGGTTACATAGTTGTTAGAGCAAGGGTAAGAAGAGGAGGACTTAGAAAACCAGATATAAGGGGTGGAAGAAAACCCTCAAAGAGGGGTATATCCAAGATAACTCCTGCTAAAAACACTCAGAGGATGGCCGAGGAGCGCACTGCAAGAAGATACCCAAACATGGAGGTACTAAACTCCTACTGGGTTGGCGAGGACGGTAAATACCATTACTATGAGGTTATACTTGTTGATCCTCATCATCCAGCCATTGAAAAGGATCCGAAGATAAACTGGATATGTTATCCAGGGCACAGAGGAAGAGCATTCAGAGGAAAAACCAGTGCAGGTCAAAAGGGCAGGGGACTGAGAAACAAGGGAAAGGGTGCAGAGAAGGTTAGACCAAGCATAAGAGCACATGACGGCAAGGGTAAATAAAAACTATTTTACCACCATAACAGGTTTATAAGCAAAGGTAACAACCTTCTCAGCCACACTGCCAAGTGTTGAGGGGCTTATCTCACTCTGTCCACGTCTACCAAGGATGATAAGATCGCAATCCTTTTTGTTCGCTACCTCTATAATTTTATCTGCAGCATCACCCACCTCAACAACACCAGTGACATCAAAAAAGGTATCACCAATCTCCCTGATTTTTTCTTGAACAATTTGATGGGCACGTTTCCTTGCAAGCCTATAAGCGTTACTGTCCACAAAACTCTTTTCAGCTTTACTTGGAATCACAGCTAAAAGTATTAGTTCACCACCCTCTTCTATAAGCGATAGGGCTTTCAACAGAGCCTTTTCAGAGCCCTGTGAACCATCAAACCCAACCAATATTCTTCTCATACCACCCGTTTTTTCCTCCAGCGAGGTCCACTCTCAGTATCCTCTACCTCAAAACCAATCCTCTGAAGATCGTCACGTATAGCATCGGCTTTTTTCCAATCCCTCTTAGCTCTGGCATCCTCCCTCACCTTCAACAGCAGCTCCAGTGCTTCCATACCAGAGGAGATTTCTAATGTTTCCAATTCATACTTCTCCAAAAGTGGCAGCATCTCATTTAAATCAACCTCCTGCTTGCTCTCATCTTGGAGAAGCGTTAAAACATTGCAGAGTTTAACCAAAGTGTCAAGAGCTCTCCTGCACACCTCAGAAGCAGGTTCCTCGGTTTCCTCCAGAAACTTGTTTGTTTTACCTATGAAGTCAAAGATAACTCCAAGGGCTCTTGGTGTGTTAAAATCATCATCCATAGCCAACTCAAACTTCTCCTTGAACCCTTCGATGCTACTTAGGAAACCCTTTTCATCTCCTCTAGATCCATTCTTTTCCCTCTCAGACAACTCCTTCAATCTCTCCTTCAACCTGTGAATCCTCTCAAGACTTTTCTCAGCATCCTGCAGAGCCTTTTCACTAAAATCAGGCGGACTCCTGTAATGGTTCTGCACAAAAAAGAACCTTATAACCTCAGCATCCCACCTTTCAAGTAAATCCTTGATGTTTATTATGTTACCAAGGGACTTAGACATCTTCTCCCCGTTAACAGTAAGCAAACCAACATGCATCCAGTACCTTGCAAAGGGTTTACCTGTTGCAGCCTCAGCCTGAGCGATCTCATTCTCATGATGAGGAAACTTAAGGTCCATGCCACCGCCGTGGATGTCAAAGGGCAACCCAAGGTACTTGCTGCTCATAGTGGAACACTCAATGTGCCAACCAGGCCTACCCTTTCCCCATGGGGACTCCCACCATGGTTCACCAGGTTTAGCCTTTTTCCACAAAGCAAAATCGAGAGGATTTCTCTTCTTCTCACCAGGCTCTATTCTAGCGCCAGCCTCCAGCTCTTCAATCCTTTGATTGGAGAGTTTTCCATACTCAGGAAACCTTTCAACAGAGAAATAAACGTCGCCATCGGCAACATATCCATAACCCTTTTCGATTATCCTCTCTATCATCTTAATCATATCAGGTATCGTCTCCGAGGCTTTTGGGTAAAGGTCTGCACGTCTTATACCAAGCGCATCAAGAGCCTCAAGGCATCTCTCAGTATACCTCCTCGAGTACTCAAGAGGATCCTCACCCCTTTGGTTGGCAGATGCTATAATTTTGTCATCCACATCCGTTATATTCTGAACATAAAAAACATCAAATCCCTTATACTCAAAATACCTTCGGACAACATCAAACGCGAGATAGGTGCGTGCATGCCCGATGTGTGCATCACTGTAGACAGTCATACCGCACACATACATCTTAACCTTACCCTTTTCAACTGGGGTAAAAACCTCTTTTTTTCTGGTTAACGTGTTGTATATCCTCAAAGTCATATACTTTCCCTTAACTCAAAAAAAGTAATAAATACTTTCCGTCTCCAAACCATTTATAAACCAATTAAATATACGGTTCTCATGACGTAAGGGGGTAAAATATGAAGGTTACGTTTAGTATCATAAAAGCAGATGTTGGTGGATGGCCAGGACACGCCACAGTGCATCCAGAGCTAATAAAGGTTGCAGAGCAAAATCTTTCGAAGGCGAAAAAACAGGGTGAGTTAATAGATTTCCATGTAACACATTGCGGAGACGATCTTGAACTTATAATGACTCACACAAAAGGTGAAGACAATGAGAAAATACATGGGCTTGCCTGGGATACGTTTAAAAAAGCAACGAAAAAAGCGAAGGAGCTGAAACTATACGGTGCAGGTCAGGATCTGCTTTCAGATGCCTTCTCAGGAAACATCAGAGGGATGGGACCAGGTGCTGCTGAAATGGAGTTCACAGAGAGAGAGGGTGAACCGGTTATAGCCTTTATGATGGATAAAACAGAACCAGGAGCCTTTAACCTGCCAATATTTAGAACGTTTGCTGACCCATTTAACACTGCAGGGTTGGTTATAGACCCATCCATGCACAATGGTTTTGTTTTCGAAATATGGGACATACAACGGCACATGTCCATAAAGATGGAGAGTCCTGAGGAGCTCTACGACATTCTTGCATTAATAGGAGCTAAATCAAGGTTTGTTATAAAGAGGGTTTATCCCAAAAAAGGTAAACTTCCTGAGGATGAACCCGCTGCCGTGATATCAACAGAGAAACTGTTTCATATTGCTGGGAAATACGTGGGTAAAGATGATCCGGTTGCTATTGTAAGGGCTCAATCAGGTTTACCAGCCCTTGGAGAGGTTCTAAACCCTTATGGTTTTCCACATCTCGTTTCAGGATGGATGAGGGGTAGTCACAACGGCCCACTCATGCCTGTTGGCGTAAAAAACGCTGTATGCACACGTTTCGATGGACCACCAAGGGTGATAGCGCTAGGATTCCAACTTGCAAAAGGAAAACTTGTTGGACCAGTTGATTTATTTGCAGACACCGGTTTCGATAGAGCAAGAGACATAGCCTTGGAGATAACCGACTACATGAGGATGCATGGTCCATTTGAACCACACCGTCTGCCACTTGAAGAGATGGAGTACACAACCCTTCCAAGTGTTCTCAAAAAACTTCATGAAAGATTCACAGAAATGAAATAAAAAAACTAGGTAATTTCCCAGTCAACTCTCAAATAGGAATCGTTATCCGAACATATCACTCCCCTATTTTTTTAAATCAAACCCCAACATCCTCAGCAATCTCATCAAGGTCAAGGGAGATAAGTTTCACCTTCGTTGGTAAACCCTCCATACTCCAACCCCTTGCCTGATAATACTCATCAAGCATATGCTCCAACTCCCGTGGAGACACATGACTTCCTTCAGAAACACCCTTCGGTATAGGTTCATAGAGAACACGCCAAGGCAGCGTGTCATCCTTCCTGTTGAAACCTTCTCTTGCATTAAATGCTCTAGCTATGTTGTAAGCCCGTTCACCAATCGTTAAAAGCTGAGAGTGAGTCATCTCAAACCCTGTAGCATTGTAAACCATTTCTGGGAATCCCTCAAGGAAAAACATGTGTCTGGAGAACTTACATGCTCCAAGGGTATCATAAAGCTGCATGAGGTCTTCGTGTAACTTCACTTCAAATCCCTTATTTTCAAAGGAAAGCCTATCCACATTGGAGAACTTCCACCATGAACCAACCAGCTCTGTTCCATAAACCCCTGCTGTTAAATGACAGGCCCCTCTATAGGAAACCGCAATAGCCAGAGCCATACCCTTTATTCCCCTTACATCGTAGGCAGGAAGCTCCAGTCCCTTAACATGTATGGCGAACCTATCAGAATCCTTACCAAGTCTCCTTGATGCCTCTCTGGAACCATCAGCGAGTAGTTTACCCAGTTTACCCTCCCTGTAAGCCATCTTTTTGAGAGCCTCTGCTGTAGCCTCAATATTACCAAACCTTAAATCAACTCCATCAACATCCTCCTTACTAAGTAACCCTCGTTCATAAGCCTCCATAGCCCAACCAATGGTTACACCAGCAGAGATGGTATC
>Ga0164318_10003358_pt1 | contig 15138 bp, 17 predicted proteins | sample GuaBasSedimGuay9_FD_113734 | JGI IMG/M metagenome (GOLD analysis project Ga0164318, IMG submission 113734) | Subseafloor sediment microbial communities from Guaymas Basin, Gulf of California, Mexico - Guay9, Core 4571-4, 0-3 cm | ecosystem: Environmental > Aquatic > Marine > Hydrothermal vents...
TAGATGGCATTTTGAGATGACAAAATTTTCCTTCATGAGCCAATACTACAGCTCCTGTGCCTGCGCTCCTTACTAATTTTCCTCCTTGGCCTGGCATTAATTCAATATTATGAACAACAGTTCCCACAGGTATGTTTTTTAACTTCATTCTGTTTCCAATAGAAATCGGAGCCTTCTCCGAAAATAGGACCTCATCTCCTACCTTTAATTTATGAGGAGCAATAATATATTTCCTTTCCCCATCAGGATATTCTATTAAAGCAAGAAACGCTGTTCGATTAGGATCATATTCTAAAGCAATAACTTTAGCTGGTACATCTAATTTTGACTGTCCAAACTCAACAATTCTATAGAGTCTTTTTGCTCCTCCTCCTCTGTGTCTTACTGTAATCCTGCCAGCACTATTTCTGCCTGCTTTACTTTTAAGAGGTTTTGTAAGTTTCTTCTCTGGTTCTTTCTTGGTCAGGATCGAAAAATCCTTGGTCATCATATGTCTCCTTGCAGGAGTTGTTGGTTTATATTTTTTCATATTATCGCGGCAAAATCTCTATTTTTTGTCCTTTTTTTATTTTAACAATTGCTTTCTTAAAACCTTTCTTAAAGCCACGTGTCCTTCCCAATCTTCTCCTCTTTGGAGGAACAGTAATTGTTCTCACATCCAAAACATCTACTCCATATAGCGCCTCTATTGATTTCTTAATCTCTGTCTTATTAGCATCAGGATATACTTTGAAAACATATTCATTGTTTTCACTCAGTTTTGTGGCTTTCTCAGTAATGTAGGGCTCTTTCAGTATTCTGTAAGCAAAAGGATAATTTTTCTTTTTTCCTTCTTTGGATTTCTTTTCTTTTTGAGCAGAAACTTTGTGCGCTGATTTCTCTAACTTTTCTGGCGCTTTCGATTCTTTTGAAGCTTCTTTTCTTTCTTTTTCTTTCTTTTTTAAAATGTCTAAAATAGGCATAGCGGTTTAATCTTTTTTATTTTGCTTTATTTTTCTTTTCAAGAAAAGTATCTTTAATTATCTTTATTGATTCTTTGGGCATAATTAAATATTTAAAAGAAAGCAGGTCTAAAACATTAAGATTCCGTGCTTCTATTGTGGCTACTTTGGGAATATTCCTTGCAGAAAGCACAACATTCTTATCCACTTCTGGTAAAGCAATGAGAGAGCTTTGATTCTTTGATGGAAGTTTATCTAAGATATTGACCATTGATTTAGTCTTTGGTTCTTTCAATTTTAGATTTTCAAGCACTATCAAGCAGCCTTCTTTTGCCTTAGCAGACAAAACCATAAACAAAGCTTTTCTTTTCATCTTCTTGGGGATTTTTTTCTCAAACTTCTTTTCCTTGCGAGGACCAAAGGTTACTCCTCCGCCTATCCAAATTGGTGAACGAATAGAACCATGACGCGCCCTTCCTGTTCCTTTTTGAGCCCACGGTTTTCTTCCTCCTCCTCTTACTTCTCCTCTATCTTTTGTATGAGCAATAGGTACTCTTCTATTTGCCATCTGACAAACAGCCACTTGATGAACTAAGTCCTTATTTAAAGGGACTTCAAAAATTTCTTTCGGAAGCGAAATCTCATCTACTTTCTTTCCTTCTTGATTGTATACCTTGACATTCATAAAATTGTATGTTATAATTATAGCGTAATTCAAGGAGGTGATGGAAAAATGAATAAGAGGTGGTGGTGGCCATTTGTTGGACACCTCATATCAGTGGTATCAGGAATAGAAGTGGCTGTAGCAGTTTATTGGTATATAACCGGAGAGCCAGCGATAAAAATTGTTATATGTATATTTGCAGCAATCTTCCTATTCAGTTCAGCTACTCTATATACCATGAAACACTTGATGGAACACATGACAGAGACAGTTTTGAGAAAATAATCCTCTCTCTTTGCTCTTTCGGCACCCGAGGCAAAAGCCAAAGGTGCGTTTTTTTATCCTCTTATCTCCAACAAGGTTCCTCTTCCTCCCGGAACTGCTCCTTTTATCGCTAAGATATTATTTTCTTTGTCTATTTTTACTATTTCTAAATTTTTCACTGTCACTCTTCTAAATCCTGTTCTTCCTGGCATTTTTCTTCCTTTAGCAACTCTTTGAGGGAATGAAGAACCAACAGATCCAAGAGTGCGTGCCTCATGTTTTACACCATGAGAAGCACCTCTTCCTGAAAAACCCCATCGCTTCACTGCGCCCTGAAAACCCTTGCCTTTTGAAATACCTGAAACTTTTACCTTATCTCCTTCTTGAAAAATAGAAACATCAATCTGATCTCCTACTTTCAAGCCCTGAGCTCCTTTGAATTCTCTGAGATATCTAAATTCTTTTCCTTTCATTGTCTTCTTAATTTTCTTTGGCTTTTGAATCTTCTCAAATCCTATTTGTACAGCATCGTAACCATCTTTTTCTTTTGTCTTTATCTGTACTACTTGACAAGGTCCTGCTTTAACTAAAGTCACCGGAATTATTTCTCCGTTCTCTTTGAAAATTTGGGTCATTTCTATTTTCTTTCCAAGAATAAATTTAGACATAAACCCTTCAATGAAAAACTGGGCCACTAGCCCAGTTTCTTAGACTAGGCTCAGGTTTCCAAAATCAACTTTCTTTTAAACAAATTATCATAATTAATTTCAAATAGAGAAAACTAAGTCTTGATCTCGATATCTACTCCTGCAGGCAAGGTAATATCTCTCAACGTGGTAATAATCTTAGAATTAGGATTGGGAATCTCAATCAATCTTTTATGAATCCTCATCTCAAATTGCTCTCTTGAATCCTTATGGACAAAAGTGGAACGGTTTACTGTATATTTATGAATTTCAGTAGGCAAGGGAATCGGACCTATCACTTTTCCTCCGCAACGCAAAATACTTTCCACGATCTGTCGAGCGCTATTATCGATAATCTTATGATCATAAGCTCTAAGTTTCACCCGAAGCTTAGGCTTGACATGCTCTTGTTGGCTTTTCTTGGAGGTTTCTTTCTTTGCGCCAGTCATCTCAGGATTTACTATTATTATCTATTATTTTTTTGTGTTTTTTATTTTATTATCTTTGTGACTACCCCTGCACCTACAGTCTTACCTCCTTCTCTAATAGCGAATCTTTGTTTTTCTTCAAGAGCTACAGGAGCAATCAATTTAACTTTGAGAGTTACAGTATCTCCTGGCATCACCATCTCTGTTCCTTCAGGCAAGGTAACTTCACCTGTTACATCTGTGGTACGGATATAAAATTGAGGCTTATATCCCGAAAAGAATGGAGTATGACGACCACCCTCTTCTTTAGTTAATACATACACTTCTGCTTCAAACTCAGTATGAGGAGTAATAGAGCCGGGTTTGGCTAAGACTTGACCTCTTTCGATGTCTTCTTTCTTAATTCCTCGAAGCAAAATCCCAACATTATCTCCTGCTCTTCCTTCATCTAAGGTTTTGTTAAACATTTCTATACTCACTACTACACTCTTCTGGGTAGGACGAAGTCCTACTATCTCTACTTCATCTCCTGGTCTTACTACCCCTCTCTCAATTCTGCCAGTAGGAACAGTTCCTCGACCAGCAATCGAAAATACATCCTCAATAGCCATCAAAAATGGTTTATCTATCTCTCTTTTTGGTTCAGGGAAATACTCATCACAAGCCTTAATCAACTCTAAAATAGGCTTCGCTGCTTCCTCGTCTGCAGATTTTACCTCAAGCGCCTTAAGTGCTGAACCTCGAATTACAGGTATTTCATCACCGGGAAATTCATATTTCTTAAGAAGTTCCCGAACTTCTGACTCCACTAGATCAATAATCTCGGGATCATCTACAGCATCACATTTGTTAAGAAACACTATCAAGGAGGGTAAACCTACCTGACGGGCAAGCAAAATATGCTCGCGAGTCTGCGGCATAGGACCATCAGGAGCAGAAACTACCAAAATTGCACCATCCATTTGAGCTGCTCCTGTAATCATATTCTTGATATAATCTGCATGCCCAGGACAATCAATATGAGCGTAATGGCGCTTTTCTGTCTCATATTCCACATGACAAATATTAATAGTTAACCCTCTTGCTTTTTCTTCTGGAGCAGAATCAATATCTTCCACCGTCTTCTCAGAAGCTTTCATTCCTTTTAATCTAAGGACATGCAAGATAGCAGCAGTAAGAGTAGTTTTTCCATGGTCGACGTGACCAATGGTTCCTATATTTAAGTGTGGTTTTGTTCGCTCAAATTTTTCTTTTTCTGCCATAATTTTTTAGAACAATTACAGCAAGCAATAAACAGAATTAACTGCTTACTACTTGCCTTATATTGTTCGTTTGTTTAATTTTATTTTTCGATCTGTATTTTTAATTATATTTAAATATTTTATTTTTCTCAAGCAATTTGTCAACTCCTTATTTTCTTTTTCCCTCTATAATCTCCTGAGCAATATTATCAGGTACCTTTTCATAGTGACTAAATTCCATTGTAAATGTTCCGCGACCCTCAGTCAATGATCTCAAATCAGTAGCATAGCCAAACATTTCCGCTAAAGGAACCTTAGCATCAATTACTTTAAGATTTAATCTATCGTGAGTTTGCTCAATCTTTCCTCTTCGTGAATTAAGATCTCCAATCACATCACCAAAAAATTCTGATGGAACTATCACTTCCAATTTCATTATTGGTTCAAGCAAAATTGGCTTTGCTTTTTTTGCTGCTTCCTGAAGAGCTATAGAACCCGCGATCTTGAAAGCCACTTCTGATGAATCAACTTCATGGAAAGAACCATCATATAATGTAACTTCCATATCTACCATCGGATATCCTGCTACAATTCCTTTTGCCATCGCTTCTTTTACTCCTTTCTCCACAGCAGGAATGAATTCTTTAGGAATAATTCCTCCCTTAATTTGATCAATGAATTCAAAACCTTTTCCTCTTTCTTTGGGTTTTATCCTAAGCCATACATGACCATACTGACCTCGACCTCCTGATTGTCTAATATATTTTCCTTCCGCTTCTGCTTCAGTAGTAATAGTCTCTTTATAAGCAACTTGAGGTCTTCCTACTTTTGCTTCAACATTAAATTCTCTTCTCATTCTATCAGTAATAATTTCCAAATGCAACTCGCCCATACCCGAAATTATTGTCTCACCTGTTTCAGGATCTGTTTTTACTTTGAAGGTAGGATCTTCTTCTGCTAATTTCTTTAATGCCAAGCTTAATTTTTCTTGATCAGCTTTACTTTTTGGCTCTACTCGGATAGAAATTACTGGCTCAGGAAAGGTTATCTGTTCCAAGATTATAGGATGGTTTGGATCACAGAGAGTATGACCTGTTGATGTATTTTTTAATCCTACAGTAGCTCCTATATCTCCAGCAAAAAACTGATCTACCTCTTCTCTTTCTTGAGCATGCATTCGAAGAATTCTTCCAATCCTTTCTTTATAATCAGTATTTGCATTCAAAACATAAGAACCTTTGCTAAGAGTTCCGGAATAAACGCGGAAATAAGTTAAAGTGCCCACATAAGGATCTGTAGCAATTTTAAATGCAAGAGCGCAAAATGGTTCCGAGTCAGAAGGATGTCTTTCGATTTCCTTTCCTGTACGAGGATCCGTTCCTTTCACCGAAGGTAAATCAAGAGGAGAAGGAAGATATTCACAGATAGCATCAAGCAACGGCTGAATTCCTTTGTTTTTTAGGGCAGATCCTACCAAAACAGGAATAAGTTTATAATTACAAGTAGCTTTTCTTAAAACTTTTTTTAATTCTTCTATCGAAATCTCCTGGTCTCCTAAATATTTATTTAATAATTCTTCGTCTTCAGCAGCAATTTTCTCTATCAGTTTCTCTCTCCACTCTTTGGCTTTTTCTACCAAATCAGAAGGAATCTCATCCTCTACTACTTTCTCACCGAACTCGCCTTCAAATTTAATTGCTTTCATTTTAAAAAGATCAATAACTCCCTCAAATTTATCCTCTGCTCCAATTGGAATTTGAAGGGCCACCGCGTTGGGAGAAAGTTTTTGAATAATTGAATCAAAACTTTTTTCAAAATCTGCCCCCATTCTATCCATTTTGTTAATAAAACAAATTCGAGGAACAGAAAATTTATCTGCCTGACGCCAAACAGTCTCTGATTGAGGTTCTACTCCTGCTACGCCATCAAAAACAACAACCGCCCCATCCAAAACTCTCAATGACCTCTGGACTTCTACAGTAAAATCAATATGACCAGGAGTATCAATGATATTAATTCTATATTCTTTTCCTTTTATTTTTTGTGTCTCTCCTGGAGTCCAGAAACAAGTAGTAGCAGCTGAGGTAATAGTTATTCCTCTTTCTTTTTCCTGAACCATCCAGTCCATGATAGCCTGTCCTTCATGAACTTCTCCTATTTTGTGAGAAATTCCTGTATAAAACAAAATGCGCTCAGTTACCGTAGTTTTACCGGCATCAATATGAGCAATAATTCCGATATTTCTATATTTTTCTATGGGATATTCTCTTGGCATAAAATAAAAAAATTTTTATTTGCTAAATTAAAAATTAAAGACTATTGAGCAAGATGTGCAAAAGCACGATTGGCTTCGGCCATTCTATGAACATGTTCTTTCTTTTTCACAGCATCTCCTGTGTTTTGAGAAGCGGCTATTAACTCTTCAGCAAGTTTATCTTTCATAGGCTTCCCTTTTTTGGATTTTGCTGCTTCAATAATCCAACGCATAGCCAATGTTATCCTTCTATCTTTCCCTACTACAACAGGAATCTGATAAGTTGCCCCTCCTACTCTACGAGGTCTCACCTCAAGCAATGGTCCTACATTCTTAATTGCTTCCTCAAAAACTTCAAGAGGATCTCTATTTGTTTTCTTCTTAATCTTATCAAATGCTTGATAGACAATTTTTTGAGCAATTGTCTTCTTTCCCTTTCTCATCACATGATTGATAAACTTGGCCACTAATGTACTATTGTAGAGATAATCAGGAGCAATAGGTCTTTTCTTTTTCTTTCCCATATTTTTTTATGATTTAGGTTTCTTTGTACCGTATTTAGATCTTTGCTTTTTTCTTCCTTCCACTCCAGCAGCATCTAAGACTCCTCTTACCACATGATATCTCACACCTGGCAAATCTTTCACTCTTCCTCCTCGAATTAAAACTACAGAATGCTCCTGTAGATTATGCCCTTCGCCTGGAATATAAGCAGTAACTTCTCTACCATTGCTCAATCTTACTCTTGCTACTTTTCTTAAAGCAGAGTTAGGTTTCTTGGGTGTAACCGTGGAAATCTTTACGCATACCCCTCTCTTAAATGGCGAAAGATATCTTGAAGGACGGTTCTTGAGTACATTAAAACCAAATTTCAAAGCCCGGCTCTTTTCACGAGTCTTTTTCTTCTTTCTTGGTTTTCTGATTAACTGATGAATAGTAGGCATGGAAGAAATTAAAATTAATTAAGCGCGAAGCGCTTGCTGTAAAATTAGCAAATAAACAAACATATGTCAAGTCTACAGAACCAAAGGAGATCCTACAATTAATTTATAGATGACCTCAATCAAAGGAAATAACCACTGCAGAAAAAAGAATATAACAATCAGCAATATGAAAAATCCATACTGCAGAAGGAATATTTTAATAGAACGCAAAGATTCAGGAAGAAAAGTAAATAAAATATGAGAACCATCCAATGGAGGAATGGGTATTAAATTAAATACTGCCAATAAGATATTAATAAAGACAATGTAACTTAAGATTGTATAAAAAGCAGGAGACATTAAGAAATGCGGTAAGAATCTTAAAATTAAGCCAAGAACGCATGCGATACCCAAATTAGCCGCTGGCCCTGCTAAAGCAACCTTTGCCTGACCATATTTTTGATCCCGAAGATTACAGGGGTTAATAGGAACAGGCTTCGCCCAACCAAACAAAACAGGGCTTCTTGCAAGAATTAATAAAAGAGGTATCAATACAGAACCAAAAAGATCAAGGTGAGCAATAGGATTTAAAGTAAGACGACCGGCATATTTTGCTGTCGGATCTCCTAAATAATTTGCTACCGCTCCATGAGCAATCTCATGCACAATCACAGAGAAGATTAAAATAATAAGTAAAAAAAGATATACCATAATCTTTCTCAATAATAACAAAAACAAAAACTCTTGCCAAATTTTTTTAAAAAAGATATATTATTTTATATGGCCAGACAATGCGCAAAATGTAAAAAAACAGGGATTATTGTAAAGAAAAGAAAAAAACTCCGAGGGAAATACAACCCCACTACAAAAAAGAAAAAATATCCCAATCTTCAGTGGACTCGTCTTCCAGACGGAAGAAGAGTTCTTGCCTGTACTAAGTGTATCAAAACTCTACATAAACACAAATAAAATACGGGCTGTAGTACAACGGTTAGTATTTACCCTTGGGGTGGGTAAGATCCCGGTTCAACTCCGGGCAGCCCGACAAAGGATTTCGGGTGTTATTTAATTAAATTTTTATGAGACTTCTTTTTTTGAAAATCCATAAATTACTGAAAGAGCGCGGTATAAAAATAAGATTCTTTAAGAACGAGAAAAAGGCTCTTAAAAAAATAAAAGGAAAAGAGATAATCACAAATAATAGCGAATTCACCAAAAATTTGCTTGAGGAAGCGGGTTTTTATTTTTTTCATATCGTTGACCAAGCTAGTATTGAAACAGTAGAAACCATCAAAGGAGAGATGAAATCGATAAACGCAAGAGAAATTGTAGCTATTGGAGGAGGAAAGGCAATTGATGTAGGCAAAAAAATAGCGGCTGATTTAGGAATAGATCTAATTTCTTTTCCTACTGCTCCTTCCCATGATGGTTTAATCTCTAGAAATTGTTCTCTGTATGATGGTAAAAAAAGAAAAACAATTCCTGCTGTTTATCCAAAAAAACTTTTTGTACCTCTTCCATTATGGAAAAATTCGGGAAATCTAAAAAAAGCAGGTATCTGCGACCTGCTCTCCAACTATGTTGCTTTGCAAGATATAAGTTTAGCAGAAAAAAGAGGAGAAAAGTTTGAATCTCTATATAAATTTTTGAGTTTTGAGGCAACAAAATTGATCAATTCTTCAAAAGAAAAGGATCTGGCTTACGCGCTCATTCTTTCTGGACTAGCAATGGAGAAAACCTCTCGCTATTGCTCTGGTTCAGAACACATAGTAGAGAGATTACTTGAAGAGAAAATCAGCAACACCTACCTTCACGGACAACTAGCAGGAACAGGCACTTTAATATCAGCAAAAATTTATTCTAAATTTGCCGATAGATTTCCAAACCTCAGATTTGATTCAAAGAAGTTATTTGATTTTGTGATAAGAGAAATGAAAAAAAATAATGTGCTTGAGTTTGCTATTTCTCCATTAAAAAATGAACAGTTTGAGTCAGAATGGCTTAAAGAACTCTCAGATATAAGACCAGAACGCTATACCTTATGGAACGAAGTGAATTCTCATGAGATAGACTGGCATGAAGTAATACAAGAAATCAAAACTCTTAAATAAAAAGAAAGTCGCGAGAGTTTCAATTTTAAGGCCCTGCCTTTTCCTTCTAGCCGATCTTTCTGGAAAAAGAGTCCAAGTGGATGCTCGTCTCTTAATCCACGGATTAAGAGAACGTTGAGCTTCCTTTGAGAAGGTTTGTCCCAGAATCTTGCTAGAAGGTTCGACAGGGCTCTATATTATTATATCTTTTACTTAAAACCTGTGTCAACCGAAATCAGTTTTTATTTATTGAATATCTACATCAACGTTAGCTTCATTAGATTCGGCACCATGAGTATCTTTTACTGTATAAGTAAAGCTATCCGAACTAGGCGCAATGTATAAGTCTGTATTTGAGTATACGATTTTGCCATGCACTATATGCACTTCTGCAGGATCTCCATTTTTATCTCTTGCCCTATAAAAGGCTCCATTATGTTCGATATACATCTTCCCAACTAATCCATCAGGGCAATCAAAATCTATTATATAATATCCATCTCCAAAATTTAATGTGTAACTGTCCCATTGATTACATGAAGAAAAAAATATTATTGCTTTTGTACCATCAGGAGCAGAAGCTCCGTCAATATATGCGTACCCTCGTACGGTACGAGGAACACCTCCACCACAGCAATGATCTCCTGGACATTGTATTCCTCCTGGATCAGAAGTGGTTCCGTCATTTGTATAGGTTATAATACCATTTACTAAATTGACACTTGTAGTACCTCCTTTAGGCTTTTCTATAATACTAACAGTAGATGGATCTATCTCGCCTGGATGCTCACCTGGAGTATTAGGATCTACATCATTAGCTAAAACATCGATATCCACAGGAGTGGTACCTGCCGTAGTAGCAAAATCATCGTTTGCAATAGGTGGTACATTGCCTGAAGGAGGAGAAGTGTAAACAATACCTCTGCCTCCCATAGAATAGACCTCATAGGAAGGCATGGTTTCGAGGTCAGCATGGAGTTTGTATTGGGAAGCAGAAGAAGAAGAAATGTACTGATAAGAATAGAACTTTGAACCTTCTGTTTGAAGAGCTCTTGGATCTTGAGGTAAATCCTTGATGTAATGAGGAACTAGAGCATCTCTTAGATAATCACAATATCTTGGATCCGAGGGATCTGTAATTTCCAGAGAACACCAGGTTTCTGACTCTGTGGAGGTAGGATAATGACCATGGTCGATATAATACATCTGAATCGCCTTTCTTATATCATTTATCTCGGCTATTCTTCTGGAATCTCTACCTCTTGCTTTGCTTGGGGCAAGATAATATACATATGTAAGCGTAGCAATGATAACTATGATAGTAATTATTACCAACAATTCAGGAATAGTAAAACCTTTGTTTTTGGATGAATTTGAGAAAGGATACATATCTTTTACTGCTTAGACAGATAATTGACTTTTATTTTGATAAATAATCGACTTTTATTAATTTTAGCAAATAAACCAACAAGAGCAATTAGGCTCTGTTATAAGTTTAATACCTCTACCATTTGTTTTATCATAGAAACTACTACCGGTGGAGGCATCAGGCTATAGGAGAGATTTCCGTAATCGTCATAGAATTGCCAAGGCTTTTTAATAATTTTTATCTTACCGTTTTCTAATTCATAACTATATTCAGGTGTAATCTCATAATCATCGATAAATTCTTCTGCTTTATCTACAGGAATAGCATTTCTCAAAAGTATTTTAGGTACTCCATAAAGAGAGAAAGCTTTTTTTATCAACTCTTCATCCTTTTTGAGACGCTCTTTTATCAGTTCAATTCCTGCCTGATCTCCCTCTTTCTGAATCATCCTCTCCCCTTTGCATTCAGGATTATCACATATCAGATAAAATTCTTTCTTTTGCTTGTCGTAGCCGATTTTTGAAGTAGGAAGAAGCTTAAGATTTCTTGAAGTATGACATAAGGGACAAATACGTCTCCATTTTATTCTTTCGTTGATCACTGCCTCAGGAACATCGATTAAAACAAATATATCGGGATCCTCACGATAATCAATAAGATTTCTGAAAAATAGCGAATAAGACACCTGGTCAAGATCTCTGGGAAATCCGTCAATGAAAAGAGATTTCTTTGGCATCTTACTTATTTCTCTTTCTATTAGAGCCAAGATAAATTCTGTAGGTAAAAGAGTTTTGGTGCTTCTATGAAGTAAAGCCTGGATAGTTTCATCCACTGAAATATATCCCCTGTAATTTTTTTTCAGCCAATCAACCAATTCCTCTTTTTTTTCTTTACTTGAAAGAACCTCTTCATGAACCTGGCGCACAATGTCGCCCACTGAAATATGAGCCACTTTTTCAGACCCAACAATCTCACTAAACATCTTTGAATAGGTTCCTTTGCCGGAGTTCTTTTTTCCAAGAAGATAAACAATAAAGCTATTCTTTTCTAAATAGTTTTTTAGTTTTTTAATTTCCTCTCCGGCTTTCAACTGAAAATATTCCTGTCGTTGAGAAGGATCAGTTAAATCGAATTTTCTATCTAGCCCTTCTATTTTTGTCTTGAATATTGGAAATTCCATTTTCTTAAATCCAAAATTACTTTATTTGCTTTATTTTGTAATTTAACCCGTCTGAGAATATTTTTATATCGCCCTCTATATCAGTTCTTAAAATTTTCATACCATATTTTTCTAATTTTTCCAATGTCTCTTGATGAGGATGACCATAAGGATTGTCCTTGCCTACTTCAATCACAGCTACTTCAGGAAGTACTGCTTTCAGGAACTTCTCATCTGTGGAGGACTTACTTCCATGATGAGCAACCTTCAAGACAGTAGATTTTAAATTTTTTTCTCTCAAGAGAAGTTTTTTCTCTACAGATCTATAAACATCTCCTTCAAATAAAAAAGAGATCTTACCAAAAACTAATCTGCTCACAACAGAGGTATTGTTAATATTCTTTACTTTCTTGTCCTCAACACTTTCCTCGGGCCATAAAACAAAGAGAAAAACATCTCCTAATCTTATATATTGTCCTCTCTTGGCAATAATCACTCTACTACCTTCTTCTTGAATCCGTCTCTTCCATTCGTTGTATTCAGAACTATCTTTTAATACCCCTGTCCATAAAATATTTTCTACATCAAAACTATCCAAGACATCAATCAATCCCCTCATATGATCATGCTCGGGATGAGTGAGAATGAGAAGATCAATGCTTTTATCAAAAAAAGGCATTTCTCTGCTCAGTTTTTCTACCACTCCAGAATCTGGACCACCATCAATCAAAATCTGATGTCTTTGCGGGGTTTCAATGAAAATACTGTCTCCTTGACCTACATCAAAGAAGCAAACCTCAAGTAATTGAGGTTTGCTTAAATCATAGACTCCGATCCAAATCAAGACATCAGCTACCAACAAAAGAGGAATAACCTTATAGATCCTTTTGGAGATCATTATCCTGCAAGATATTGAAAATCCTAATGAGCTTTATTTTTTTCCATATCCTTAACTTCTTTTAATTTCTTCTGAATCGTTTTCTCTACCCTCTTTTCTCCCCTTCCAAAACCAAAGAGACTAAACATTAAAATACTTCCCAGAATAATTCCTGTGAAATTTATAATAAAGAACATCAAAGACCCAGCAATTATATTCTTGTCTAATATATTCAGTCCTATTCCCAAACCACATAGAGGAGGAATAAGTGCTACAGCAATAATTACTCCTGAAATAAGGTTTTGGAGATGAGGTTTTACCCAAAAATATGTTCCTACAACTCCTGCTATGAAAGCAATCAAAAAGTACTCGAAATTGGAAGCGGTTCTTAAAAGAATTTCAGGAGTAGCTTCTTTCACGTTAAAAATGAAAGATACCACAAAAGAAGTCACTATAACAACTCCAACAATTTTTGCAAAATCAAAAAGGCTCTGAGTAATAATGGCTTTTCTACACACAACCACTCCTAATCCAATAATCAACAGAGGAGAGATTAAGGGTGCCAAAATCATTCCTCCAATTACCACTGCTGGATTGTTCAAAATCAGACCCAATGTAATAAGAATAGTAGAAGAAATCAAAAGAAAATAAAATTCGTGAGTTAAGATGCTTTCTTCTATCAATTTTTCTATTGCCTGTTTCTTCTCAAACATAGAAACAGGCACAACACTTTCTTTCTGTGGAGTCATTTTAGAGAGAAAAATTTAAGGATTCTGTGTTTATTTTTCTCTATTTGCTGGGCAGGAACTTAAACATCTTGGTACCACAATCAGGACAAACGCCTGTGATTGCCTTTCTCTCTACTCCTCCTTTTCCCTTAATTACAATTTCCTTTGGGTTTTTTATCTCTTTTTTCTTTTTACACTTAACGCAATATGCTTCAGCCATAATTTTTAAAAGACAGAAAAAAATACGACCTTTTATGATATCTTTACAGGCATTTATTTACCAGATCCTTGAGCCAATACCTCCCTTACTTTCTTTAGCAGTTCATCAGAAGTTGTATTTGCTTTAACTAAATATCCATCTGCTTTCAATTCTCTTGCCTTCTTCTCTTCTTCTTCAGAATAAAGATTAGATAAAATAATCACATGTGTTCCAGCCAGCTCTGGATCAGGATTTTTTCTTATACCTTCCAGCACCTCAAACCCATTCATCTTCGGAAGAATTATATCAAGCAATACTAAATCAGGTCTTTCTTCTTCTAACTTCTTTAACCCCTGTTCTCCATCTTTGGCTAAAGCAATCAAGAATCCTTCATCTTCTAATACTCTTGCACAAAGCTTCCCAAAAAAGGGGTCATCTTCTATCATTAAAATTTTTATTTGTTTTTCCATAATGATTTTATTTTTTTAATTGTAACAAAATTATTTGGAAATTTCCATTATTTGGGCAACCATTTTTTAATTTTCTTTATTACATCCTCCAATCGAGTCTCTGTTTTCACTAAGTATTCCCGAGCACCACGGGCTAATGCCTCTTTTATATCAATCTCCTGTGCCAAGTTAGAAAGTACAATCACAGGAATATTTTTTGTTCTTGAGTCTTTTCTTAAATCATCAAGAACATCAAATCCATTTTTTCTTGGCAGAATCAAATCAAGGATGATCAAATCAGGTTTCTCACTAAGGGTTTTGTTAATTCCCTCTATACCATTTGTTGCCTCAATAAATACAAACCCTTCTCGGGTTAATTTATCTCGATAGAGCTTTCTTAAAAAAATATTATCTTCCATCATTAGAATTTTGGGCTTTCTTTTCTTCTTTACCATTTGAGAAATTAAACAAAATTAAGCAATAGGTAAGGTAAAATAAAAAGTCATTCCTTTATCTTTATTTCTTTCAAACCAAATTTCTCCTCCGTTTAGTTGAATAATAGCTTTGCTTATATAGAGACCGAGACCTGTTCCTGAAGGATTTAATACCACTGCTTCCTCAGATCTGTAGAATTTGGAGAAAACTTTCTTGAAATCCTTTTTAGGAATTCCAATACCATTATCTTTGCAAGAAAAGAGAACTTTGTTTCCTTTTCTTTTAAGTTCTATTACCACTTGCGCTGGTCCTGAAGACTTATACATTATCGCATTTGAAATTAAATTCTCAATTACATAATAAATTTTAGAAGAATCTACGTAAACTTTAGGTAATTTTGCGGGTTTTTTAAAGACAATCTCACAATTAGA
>Ga0164318_10003359_pt1 | contig 15137 bp, 4 predicted proteins | sample GuaBasSedimGuay9_FD_113734 | JGI IMG/M metagenome (GOLD analysis project Ga0164318, IMG submission 113734) | Subseafloor sediment microbial communities from Guaymas Basin, Gulf of California, Mexico - Guay9, Core 4571-4, 0-3 cm | ecosystem: Environmental > Aquatic > Marine > Hydrothermal vents >...
CAATGTAAACGTAAGCAACGGATGGGTAACGATAAACAGAGGCAGCATTTACACAAACAACATCGTCGGCTCAAGCCCGCAAAACCATGTATTTGAGGCAAAGGTAAAGTATTACACTCAAGCTGAAAGCTATTCGGGTTTAATGATAGCAGACTCTCAGGGTACGTACGGAGGTAACTCAGGTGGCAACGCCCTCGCATACCTCATGACGGCCTCCAGCTCCAGCCCTTACCTCCAGATGTGGGGTGCAGACGGAACAACCTCAAGCTATAACATAGTTTCAGGCACAACCCTATATTCAAACCTGCAAAATGAGCATGAATACATCATAGGCTTCGAGTTCAGGGGAACAACCACACTGGCTTACTTCCTTTACGAAATAGATTACACTCAGCTCGCTTCAAGCAGCTACTCGGGAACATGGAGCGCCAACTACTGGCTGTGGTTGGGTTACTTCACCGGGAAGAATGCAGGAACAGCGGACATAGACGATATAAGCGTTGATTGGGTCAGGGTGAGGAAGTATGCAAGCAGTGAGCCAAGTATAAGTTTTGGAGATACTGAAAGATACGGAAGTAAAATCTATAATAAAGGTACAACCAACTTCAAAGGATATCTCAGAATGAAAGTCCAGAGGAATGTTTCTGGTGTATGGCAGGATGTTGAAACAGTTATAGATGATTTGTCGAACAACAATTTAAGAAATATCGGTACGAATGGTTTAGATCTATCGGCCATTTGGAATTCCAACGCTTGGTATACTGATGCCCATGATGCTGGTAAGTACAGAATCTATGGTGAATTTTTGGACCCTTATGGGAACGTTTTGCAGGCTTACGGAAGTGAAATAAATAACCTGAGCTACGCAAGTGAGTTTGAGATTGCAACACCTCCATTGCAACTTAACATAAGCAACATAAGAATCTATGATGTTACGAATGCTTTGCCAGCTAACTGGCACACCTATGTGACAGATTTTGTTGGCTCTGGCACGAACACAACTTTCAACCTATACAAGGACCATGTTTACAGAATAGAGGCTGTGGTTGATAATATAGGAGATTCTTCTTGGCAGATAAACGAAACCAACGTTAGCTACAGAAATTTGGATACTTCCTGGATAATAGATGAAAGCAGCGATATATGGTACTCTAACGAAACCCTTGATTCCGATGCAAGAAGCGATACAACCTATCAAGGCGGTAGTTGGTCAGATGGCATAGCAAGGTGGAATACAAGCTTAAAAGGAAAAGTAAGCAGTGGCAATCGTGCTATTTTCTTCTTCGTGGTTAACATAACTTCCACTGGAGATTACGGCGTTAACTTCAGGGTAACTCACAAAGATTTCATAAAAAATGATATCTCGACATGGCATATAATAGAGCTAGACACAACACCCCCGAAGCTCTACAACAACATATACGGCGTTAGCAATAACGATATACTGCGTGGTAGCTCAACAGTTGCGTACGCAAGATGGAACGAAGAAATACAGCATGCTGAAATAAGGTTCAACTCAACCTCCTCTACCTTTGGCGATTGGATATCCATATCTTTACCATCACCAAACCCAGAGAACTGGACAAACTACACCATTTCAACGACTTCTTCATGGCTTCTCGGTACGCATGTAATGGAGATAAAAGCTACAGATATGAGCAACAACGAAAACAACACGCTATGGTATGTTCCCTTCAACGTTTCTGGATTGGCTCAAGTTACAGATGGTTATTTGGAGCCAAGCACGATAAATGTAACAAACGTAACAAAGATTTACTGTAAGGTAACGGACAATACAAATTCAAACTCGCCCGTTGCAAACTACGTGGTTCACTTCTACAACTCTACCCATGAACTGGGAACTAACGTAACAAACTCAACGGGTTGGGCATACGTTTCATATGCTGATAACACCCCAGGAACTGAGACGTTGAAGTGCAACATAACGGAAAATAAAACGAGGTTCTACAAGATAGATGCCAACAATTACAAAACCTTTACGCTTACAACAAAGGAATTTGAAGAGCCTAAATGGTTTGATGTTGAAGGCCCAAGCCTTGCACATAAGGGCGATACCGTTGAGTTGAAAGCGAGGTGGACTGATAACTATCAACTTGCTTATGCAAAACTTGCTACTAATGCTTCTGGTTGGGCTAATGTTTCAGGGATGCAACTCAGCGGAGTAGAATCTTGGGCTAACTTTACATATCAAATACCAACGAGTATGCAGCCTGGCTATCTGGCATGGAAACAGTATGCTAACGATAGCTTTGGAAACGAAAACGTTACTTCAGAGCAAGAGATAGAGGTTTGGGGTTGGTCTAAAGTTGACAGCATAAATATTGTGCCGTCCAGCGTTCAGGAAGGTAATTCAACCGTTGTTTATTGTAAGGTTGTCGATGCAAATTCGAGCTCAAGCCTGGCAAGCTATGTTGTTTACTTTTACGACGGTGACACATACCTTGGACAAAACACAACAAACTCAAGTGGTTGGGCACGCTGGAATTATACGCCTGCAGGCGTTGGTGTTCATACGATTAAGTGTAACATAACTGACAATGCCAGCCAGAAGTATAACGCAAGTAAACAAAACTTTCTGACAGACACGCTGACAGTAACAGCAGGCCCAGATACACAACCACCTAAGATAGTTGATGACACGTATCAGATAAACGATACAGAGATAGACAGGGGAGAATGTATAAAAATCTCTGGTCAATGGGACGAGACGATAAACTACTCAAAAGTCATATATAATAAAACATCTCCAGGTAGTTGGACAGAAGATGGTATTTCTCCGCCTTATACTGCAAACTGGACTAACGCAACGATTTGCACAGACTCTACTTGGAAACCAGGCAATCATTCAATCAAGCTATGGGCAAACGACACGGCCGGTAACATAAACGATACATTGCCCTACAAAACCTTTGTGATGTGGGGTTATGCTAAAGTTTATTGGGAATATCCTAATGCAAACCAACAGGTAAACAGAAGCGTGATAAAACTCTACTGTAAGGTTATTGATAAAGATACCGGTGGTGGTGTTGAAGGCTACACCGTAACCTTTTACGATTTCAATGGTATAAACATAGGTAGCAACACTACAAACCAGAGCGGTGTGGCTTACATTAGCTACGATGCCACTACAATCAACGTAGGGCCTAAGCAATTCACGTGCCACATAGCAACGGACAACGATCTATACTACAAAGTTAATTACGAGGATCAAGATGCAACCAGAACATTCGTCTTCTATGGAAAACTTAACACAACCATAGTTGCACCCCAACAGAGTGCTATTCTGCATAGAGGGGAAAAGGTGTTACTTAACTCAACCACGGTGGATGAAAATGGAAACGCGGTGAAGGATCAATATGGCAATGACGCAACGATAAGCGTTAACTGGTACAACGAGACCGACCAGATAGGAAGTGGAGAAAACATAACTTGGAGCATTCCAACAGATTACGAATTGGGCTCTGAAACCATAAAAGCAAACTCTACGGCTGAGTATTACTATCCTGGTGAAGATACCGTTAGTGTTTGGGTTTATGGTTGGGCAAACGTAACGATGCTGCAGCCTAACGACGGGAGCTATGGAGAAAACGAAGCAATAAATGTAGTTTGTAGGGTTACCGATGCAAACGTTTCCTCTGCTATTCAAAACTATCCCGTTGAGTTCTTCGATAACCAAACAAGTTTGGGCAAACAGTTAACGAATGCTACCGGGTATGCAAGCAAAACGATAAACACGAACTCTTTGAGCGAAGGGGCGCATGAGTTGAGATGTGTTATTTACGATAACGAGACACTTTACTATAATGCTTCTGTTAGCGAAGACTCAACAACAATAATAGTGGATAAAACGACACCTTTAATCTACTACAATCCAAATACAGATGCTAACGGAAGCTATGCGAGGAATTGGATATTTATTAATGTTAGTGTTGAAGACGAGAATGTAGACACGGTTTTGCTTTACTGGAACGGTACAGCGGAACAATTCCAGAGCAAAGCTGGAAACATTTATTGGAGTAACAAAACGGGACTAAGCGACGGAACTTACGAATTCTACGCTTGGGTTAACGATACAGTTGGCAATCAAAATCAAACGGGCGTAAGGAAAGTGACAGTTGACACAACCCCACCAGCGATAAGTATAGCATCACCAGAGAACAAGACTTACGCTACGGACTGGGTATGGGCAAACGTAAGTTTGAGCGAGAGCGGAATTTGTAACTACACCTTAGATTCTGGCTCGTTACAACCTATGCAAAATTCTTCATCAACTTATTGGTATGCAAACGTTTCAGGCCTGAGCGAGGGTGCACACACTATAACCTACTACTGTAACGATAGTGTGGGAAATCAAAACTCAACTTCAGTAACGTTTAGCGTAGACATAACCTTGCCCGTAGTTTTGTTGAATTCACCACAAGATAGCTACAATTCCTCTTCATCTACTGTGACTTTCAGTTGTCATGTGTATGATAACATCAAAATCGTTAACGTTAGTTTGTATGCTAACTTTACCGGCTCATGGCAAATTGTTGCAACTAACTCATCGGGAGTTAATAACACGGATTATTATTTCAGCCAGACATTATCGGATGGGAGATATGTATGGAACTGTAAGGCCTGTGATGATGCAAACTGTGCTTTCAACACTACCAACAGAACTATAACTATTGATACTCAGGCACCGCAGGTAACCATCGTAATGCCTGAGAACAAAACTTACAACATAAGCAGTGTTGATTTAAAACATGTTACAACGGATGAGAATCTCGAGGCATGCTGGTATTACAACGGTACAGAAAACATAAGCTTGCCAAACTGTCAGAACACCACTCTAACAAATTTGCAGGAAGGCTCTCATCAGATAATAGTTTATGCTAACGATTCTGCTGGTAATGAGGGTTCATCCACCATAGTGTTCAGCGTTGACCTAACAAAGCCATACATATTCATTCAATCTCCGCAAAACACGACTTATGAAAACACGAACAATATCGATTTGAACTACACAGTAAGCGATAATATGCAAATCGATAAATGCTGGTATAAGCTTAATGATGGAAGCAAGCAAGATTTGCCAAACTGTCAGAACACCACTTTGGTAGGTTTGGCTAATGGCCATTACCATGTTGAGGTTTTCGCTAACGACACAGGCGGAAACATTAACTCAAGCATAGTCTACTTCACCGTCAACGTCTCTGCCTTGGTAGTTACGGTTGAATCACCTCAAAACCAAAGCTATTTCAACGTCACATGGGTTTGGGGAAACGCCACAACTAACAAACCCGCGGCTGCGTGCAACTATAGTTTGGATGGTGGAGCTAATGTTAGTATGAGTAACGACACAGCAACGCATTGGTATGCAAATGTTTCAGGGTTGAGTGAGGGTGAGCATAACATAACTTATTATTGCGAGGAATACGATACAGGAAATATAAGCCAATCAGATTACTCCTACTTCACTGTTGATTTAACATCACCTTCATTAGTAATAACAACTCCGCAAAATATAACTTATTCAACCCTAACAATAAACCTTAACTATTCTACGAGCGATGAGCATGCAATAACTTGTTACTATTTCAACGATACCAATCCTTACATTGAGATACCTGGTTGTCAAAATAAAACATTGGTTTTTGCTACAGATGGTACTCATGTAGTTGGGGTTAAAGTCGTTGATGTAGCTGGAAACGTAAATGCAACACAGGTAACGTTCAGCATAGATACAACACCACCGATTCTGATGATAGTTTCACCTCAGAACACCACCTACAATACTAATAGCATATGGTTTAACATAAGCACAAACGAGAACACAAGTGCATGTTGGTATAGCTTGAATGCTGGTAATAACATAAGCATGAACAAACACAACGATACATACTTTTACAAGTTGAGCAGCCTTATTGATGGTAGCTACATCGCAACTTTCTACTGTAATGATACCCTTGGTAATGAAAATTCAACCAGTATAACATTCAGCATAGATACAACAGGCCCAATCATAAGCTACACTCCGCCAACACCAGCAGATAATGCTGCATTAGACCAAAACTGGACGTGTATAAACATAACAACAAATGAAGATGCAGGCATAGCTCTGTTGGAATGGGATTATGATAATGGTACTATTATTAACTTTACGATGAACCAAAATTCTGCTCGTTCATGGTGGTATAATATGACAAACCTTAACGATGGGAGCTATTATTACAGGGTTTATGCAAATGATAGCTATAATAACTGGGGTTCAGGCAATAAAAGAAAGGTTATAGTATCTGTTGGAGCCCCCGCAATAACCATTATTTCGCCGAAAAATATAACATACAGCAAGAGCAATATAGTGAATATTTCGGTAATTGCAAGTAAAGAAATAGATACGTGGTGGTATAGTATTAATGGAAGAAACTTTACGTTTACACCAAATACAACAATAGCTTCAAAACTCGGTACAAATGTTCTGTTTATCTATGCAAACGACTCTGCTGGCAATGTTGGAAGTTCAAGTGTAGTGTTTAGCGTTAATGCCACGGTATGGGAGGACGAGTTTGAGGAATATGCGGGCGCGAGTAGTTATAAAAATGTAACAATGAATGGTAACGTGAGCATAGAATTTTGCTGGCCCGTGTTAAAGCAAAGTGGTTGTTGGCCATATAGGAAGCAGATAAATATAAGTGGTTCATCCTCATTACTAACGGAGTATCAGGTAAAGCTCGTTGTTAATTTAAGTGCTCAATATGAAGAGGGGAAGGTTAATGAAAGCTGCAAGGACCTGCGTTTCACATGGCTTAACTCCTCAAGTGGTAAAGAAGAGATAATACCTTATTGGATAGATACATGTAATGTGAGCTCAAACTCAACTATTTGGGTAAAAGTGCCAAAGATAGCTACGGGTGGGGAAACACTTTACATGTACTACGGTAATATGATTGCAAATAGTAATAGTAACGGAACATTAACATTTGAGTTTTTTGATGAGTTCAACACGCTTGAAAAATGGAATGGGGATGATTGGATAGCAAGCAGTGGTGTAGCGTATCCAACAGCTATATCCGATTTGATCTCTAATTATGAATTTATATCAAGCTATGCAACCGAAATGGTTGTAAAGGGATACAGAACAAGCACGGGTTCATCTGGCTACTATCTTTTTGGTAATGCAAACAATAAAAGGATATGGATGTATTTTTATCCATATGATGGTAAAATAAGCCTATCTAATGGAACAGAAACACAAGCAAACCTGGACTGCTCTGTGTACCATCGCTATACTATTATTTCAGATTTTGATAATAATATCTACGAGGTATACGTTGACAATAATGACACAGCTTTACTTTCTATCTCGGGCGCAAATACAATAGCTACAGCGAGTAATGCAACATTCCATCCATATAACGCTAATGGTATCTATCTTGATATGTTTGCAATAAGGAAATATTCATCGCCAGAGCCAGGAATAAGTAATGTTGGGAGTGAGGAGATAGCATTAAATAATGGTAGTGTTACAAGCATAGAAATAACTCCACCAAAGTTCTATAAATGGGCCAAGTTCTATGCTAAAGCAAACACACCTACTGGAACAGGTATTTATTTCAGGATATTGAATAAAAGCAATAATAGTATTTGTAGTGATATAAATCTATCCTCTGCCCAGAATGGTTACGATGTTTGCTCGGATGCAAACAACTATCAAAGTATAAAGCTTTATGCATACATGTATACAACACAGCCCGGGATGGCACCAGATCTTTTATACTGGAACATCTCATGGATAGCGGAAGCAAACATATCTATTGAGGTAAGAGACGATGGTTGGGCAATAAATCCAAACAGCCTTCTAAGGATCTACTACGAAAATGAAATTATTGGTGAAGGCCACGGCAGCGTGAGCGTTGGTATGGAAAGAAATAAAGAATACAAAATAGAATCTATAACACCAGCACCAACATATAATCTCACTGCGATCATCTATGGGGTTAGCATAACGGAAGAGATCGTAATAAGACAGCAGGTTGTTGATAGCTATTCTGGCTACCTCCCACCAAACATTTCCTCCATAACCCCGATCTATGCACTAAACGATACTGATCTCAACTATTCCAAAGCCAAGCTAATCCTACCAAAAAACAATCTTAACATAGATTATGTACTCCATTGTACTGCATGGAACTTCACCTCCGCTAACTGTTCTCAATGGGAATTCATCGAAAAGACAAGCCTGGAAGGCTATGGAGAGAATGAAACGCATATATGGTTCAACGTGACGAGCTTTGAGGCGTATGGCGGAGCTCAGCTTGGCTATGACCTTAAAGCGAATCAGATAGTATTTAACATAACAAATGTGATTGAAAACCAAAATGTTGGGGTAGCGGTAAACATAAGCAACTCTGGCGGGAGTGATGCAAACAACACGGTAGTGCAGTTAAACATAAGCCTATGGAATGGGACAGCATGGATATTGCAGCAAACAAAAGAAAAGCAAGCAAACATTACAGCTTATTCCTATGCTTGGGTTAATTTTACGTGGATTGCAAAGCCCGGCACGTATAACTTCACAGTGTTTGCAGATTCAACAAACATTTACAGTGAGACCAACGAAAGCAATAACATTAACAGCACAAACTACACAGTTTCGGCATGGAAAATATTCTATGGCAAGGTTAACTCTTTCATAAGAATAAGTGATGCCCAAGGTAATAACTTCAGTATATGGCTTCCAGACACAAAACAAGGCAATCTTTACTTCTCAGACTATGACAGCACATACTCCATGCTTGATTTGGCTCCATTAAATGGAACAAATGATTTAACAGAGGCGGACAACGCATTGAACATGACAGGGTTCAAAGATTCCATAACAAAGCTTTACGATAAAAACAATGATGGAAGCGCAGATTCCACAAAATGCTTCATCATAGCAAACGAACAAGTATGTAATGTGCCAATCATCAATTCTACGCAAAACAATAACGGAAACTTTATCACAGGCATAGTGTGGGATAAAGGAGATGGAGGCACAGAATATAACGGAACGCAGGATTTAATATTCATAACAGAGATAAATGATAACAAGGTGGGAGGATATGGTACATATGACTATGAAATAAGAGTGCCAGCCTACCTGAGAGCTCTAAAGCCATCAACCGATCAGGTAACCGTCTATATGGAGGTAATATAATTTAAAGAAGTTTTATATGAAAATTCTTGTCTCTAATCTAAGCAGTTATAGTTGCAATTCCTTTTATTATGTTATTTAAGCTGCAATCTACAGGATATTTTGTAAACATCGAAGATCAAACCATGAATATAAAGCATGGCGTTAACTGTAATAACCATTTTCAAACTAATTCGCAACAACACAAATAAAAAATCAATAGGTTTTTTCACTCATAAGTGATTTAATTGTGGCGCTGCCTATCAAAAAATTTATAAATACATTAGTTAAATAATTAACATAAATTGCAAGAGGAGGAAAAAATGAGTGTAAAATATTTCGTGTTTGGCTTGTTGGTGGCTCTGGTGCTAGTGATCAGTTATGCACAGGTTCAAGCGGCACCGACAGGTGCAACCACTACTGCAGGCACTCAGGAAAGATGGACAGGTACATCAGTTAGCTCGGTTACAACAGAAGGTGGTAATGTTACAGAGGTCAATGTTTCAGGCTACTCAGTAACAGATAAGTGGGCGGGTTTCTACGGACAAATAAGTGGTGGTTTAAGGCTTGCAGATAGTAGCGGCACAGTATTTTATGAATGGAGCGTGAGCAACGTCTCGGGTTCAGTAGTTTATGCGTGCAATGGCACTGTTAGTGATTGGTCAAACAGCAATATACTTCCATTGAACGTCTCTCATACCAATCTGTTGCCAAGCTTCTTACTAACAGGGACGGATTCATTCAATTATACATTCACAAATCAAGAAACATTCACTAGTGCAAGTCTAAGTGTAGCAAATACAAACTATACAACAACATGGCAAGGTGGTAGCAAGGGAAGTGATTTCAAAACATATGCATTGCGTTCGGTTGCCGATACAGCTTTGATATGGGCAGCAAAAGCAAAGGAGAATGTAAATTCCTTCAAGGCTGGTGTAACTGTAGATTACCAGCTTTTGGCAGGTGTGATGTCGCTCTCTGGAAACACGCAGTATTATTTCTACCTAGAGCTGCCATAGATTCAGGGATTTAATGGGGTTACCAAAACTTTTTTATTTTTTATTTTAATTATTAATAAGTGAAGAATATGAGTAATAATCCATTGCTTGGGGTAACGATCGTATGGATATTGTTATTGGTATTTTTTGTTAGTTCCGCTCATGCGGAGATAATAGTTATAAATTCAAAGGATTGGAAGGATGTGTATTCTGGTGTTATGTATGCAAATTTTAAAGGGTACTCCGCTGCATTTCTTAACTCCCCAAATCCTACTGGCTTATTCAATATATTACCAAAGGATAACATAATACTTTTAGAATCAAAGAACAATGCAATGGTAGATAATTTTGAAAACCTCTTAAAAGTTAAAGAATATAATGTTGTATCCTCTAGAAAACTCTCAAACTTTAATTTGGAACTTTATAAAGAGCTTGGATTAAAAAGGTTTATATTGGTAGAGGAAGATTATCCTTATGCTGCAATAATCGCATCACCATACGCGTATCTTACCAAATCATGGGTATTCATAGTAGATGATAGCAATGTCAATACAATAACACCTATAATATCTGGTGCTGATAATGTTCTATCATTTGGTCTTTTCAAAAGAAGTTTGCATGATACCCTTAGGCCTTATATTAGTAAGGAAATAAATACTGGCAATAAATTCAAAGACAGCATCATGCTTGCCAACGAGTTTGGGAAAATAAAGCAATTCAAACAAGTGCTTATCACAGATGGGAAAAGTGTAGAGCAAGAATTACTTTCTGGGAGCAAGGGTGCATCACCAGCATTGCTTGTTGGAGATAATTTGTTACCAGATACAATATTAGATTATATAAAATCGAAAGCAATAAAGACAGCTGTTGTAATAGGTGGTAACCTTGGTGTGATAGGTGAAAGAATAAGGGAAAGAACAAAAAAGAACGTTGCAGTGTTTATAAAATTTGGTCAATCTATAAGCGGCGCAAATAGGATATATGCACTGACTATGTTCCCACTGCCTACACCACACCTAAACCTCTCTATCTTATCTGCAAGCTACGACCCTGAACAGAAAAAGATATTTGTAAGATTTAAGAACACAGGGAACGTCGGTGTTTTTGAGTTCACAACGTTGAGGATTAAGAATAAAGGAAATGAGATATTAAGTATATCTGACAGTGAGCCAGTTTTTATTGGGGCGGGGGAAGAGGTTATAAACTCTTATGATGCTGTAATACCTGAAAGTGTTCTATCAGAAAAACTTATTGTTGAGTTTTACACTTCGTATGGTGAAACAGTTGATGGGCTTGAAAAATATATAACCTCAAAAGGAAAATACGGGCCACCACTCTCTCTGCCTTTGAAAATAGAGACATTAAAGGATTCATCTGATGTCGAGATCACGGCAGTAAAATATTATCCTGGAGATAGAAGGTTTGCAATTTCTATAAAAAATACAGGCAATGTGGGCGCATGGGCATCTGTAGTGCTCAATGATGTAATGGTTAATGGAATAAGGAAATCGTTGAGCTATGATGGCAAGAAATATATCGGTGTAGGTAAAGAGAAGGAATTTTACATAACAGCCAGGCTTGACAGGTTCGATTTGGAGGAAAACGAGATTGTTAATGTAAAGGTAATGTACGGAGAAAATAAAGAAGCTATGATAAAAAGCAAAACAAAGGAACTTGAATTAGAAATAGTTGAAACAAACCTAATAGGTATGCTTATAGGATCAAATGGAAACATAATGCTGGGTGTTGCTATAATTATCATAATAGCTGTATCACTTATCATCAAGAAGAGGCGATAAAACAATTATAATTATTGCATAGTTGTTACGCTTCTTGTCAACATTTTTAAGGGAGTAAATACAAATATATTATATAGCAAAGATTAGGAGGATAAAAATGAAAATGAAATATTTTGGGTTATTTGCTGCGATTTTTGGTGTGTTGGTTCTAGTGGCATCAATAAAGGCAGCGACACCTGGTTCAGTTATAAGTGCAAGCACAACAAATCTAGGTGAATACACACCACCAACACCACAAGCCATCACAACAGAGTCTGGTAATATTACAAATGCAAATCTTACAGCAATTCAATCAACATACAGATGGGCAGGTATTTTCGGTACAATAACAGGTACAATAGTATTGGCTGATGCAAGTAATAATTATTTCTACAACTGGACTGGAGCAAAAGGTGTTTACGTGTATGCAAGTGAAGGCACTAGTATCAACTGGACCGGATTGGATAATGCAACAGTAAGCGATGTTATTGGTCAGTATACATGGCTCAGTGGAGCAGAGTATGCAGATAATTACACAAACACATTCAATGAAACATGCAACTTTAATTCAAATGCTCTTGGAAAGTCGTTTATCGCAGCTTGTGCAAAACCGCTATCCTCAGGCAGTACAACATGGAATGTAACAGTATTAAAAGATACACCATCACCATCAGCAAGGGATGATATAATATGGACCGCAGAGGTTGTCGAAGACGGAACGGGTTACAATGGATGGACAGTCGATTATGAATTACTTGTACCAGAAAATGGTGTAAATGGAGACACGACAACAGAAGACTTTTACTTATGGGTCGAGTTAGAGTAAACAGCATAAAACTTTTATTTTTTCTTTTTTTATTTTATGTATGAAGCATACGCCTTTCATAGCAGGTATTGTAACCTTTTTATTTACCATTGATATAGTTTTTGCTCAGACAACTCAAACTATGGTTGTTAATTCAAATGATTGGCGCGATCTTTATTTGGCAACCCTTTATTCTGCCTATAAAGGCTATAAGATACGTTTCATAACCAATCTTTATGATGCCCAGATAACATCCAGCATGTTTAATGAAAGAAGCAGGGTTATAGTTATAGAGTCAAGAGATAGACCAGTATACAAAAACTATGCCCATCTTTTAATAACAAGAGGTGTGGGAATTGTATCCCAGATAGAATCCGCAACACCTTATGATTTACAATTAAAGATTGCGGAAGATTTAAACCCGAAGGGATATATACTTGTTAATGATGAATTTGGATATGATGCATTATCTGTTGCTCCATATGCTCTTAATAATAATTACTGGGTACTCTTTTATAATGATAAATCAGCCAATAATGTAGTTGATTTGATAAGTAAAGAGAGGGGTAAAAAAATTATTCTGTATGGTAATTTACCAGAAGAACTTTTAAATATACTCCCCCCTACCGCTAGCTATGAGAAAATAGAAACGGGGAGTATTAAAGGAAACAATATGGAAATTGTGAGAAGGCTGATTAAAGACACCAAAGTCAAGTGGGTTGTGCTTTCTTCTGGAGAATATTTTGAGCCCGGATTCTTAAAGAGCAGATTTCCAATTCTTTTATACTTTAATAACGAAAGAGAAATAGTAGAGTTTGCTAAGAAGAATAACATCAAGAATATGGAGGTTATAGGGGCCAATATGGTAACAATAGGGAGAAAGATAAGAGAGATTAGTAATAAAACTATAGGTGTTGTCGTTAAGTACGGACAAACATTTACAGGAATAGATGAGCTAAGGGGAAAGGTTTTTGCGCTAAAAGTATTTCCATTGCCATCTTTAAATGTAAGACTAGAGATAACCAACGCTTTTTATGATAAAGAAAGAGAAATGTTGCTTATATTCATAAAAAACACGGGAAATGTACCTTCATATTTTTACTCTGCTGGTATAAGAATCGTTGACAGCAACGGCAATGAAATGGCAACCCTAAGAGATGAATACACCCACTTTATCTACCCTGATGAAGTTTTTGTGATAAAATACAAGGTTAGCTTACCTTTTGTTAAAAATCTTGTTGCAGAGCTTTACACACTGTATGGACAATCCTTTCCCTTAAAGACCTATCTTACACAAATGGGCAAGTCATTACCACCATATAGAATAAACATAGAGGAGGCAACATTTGAATATGACGAAGACGCACTAGATATTGTATATTTTGTTTATGTAAGTAGTATGAAATCATTTGTTGCAAGAATAAAAAACAAGCTTGATGTAAATTTATTTGGAGATATAGAGATATATAACTTATTAAAAAACGGGATAAATTATACATTTAGCTATAAAGGCGTTTTTGAGTTAATGCCGGGAGAAGAGAAGGATATAAGAATACCCGTGTCCATATCCCAAAGTGATATAAATAAAAATAAATGGTTAAACGCAACAATTTATTATGGAAGGCGTAAAGATTTTATGATAAATTCAATAAAATATGGTGCTGTGCTTAAGCAGGAACCTGTACCTTTCACGGGGTTTATAACTTTTCTAAAAAATAACATGTTAACAATACTATTGATAATGCTTATTATTCTGATATTTCTTGCAAGAAAAAAGGCAACCAAGGCGAGGATTGAAAGGATTAGAAGGTTTGCTTTTCATCACCACGCTTGCAATTGAAAAAGTTTTTCACGCTGTATCTTCAAAAGTGCTAAAAATAATAAAATGCTAAGCAAGGATTTTGTAAGAAGATAAGAACAAAATAAATATAACAACCACAGGCTGGTGTATGAAATAGATCAAAAGGGAATGCCTGGCCAGCTATGCATAGAGCACTTAAGACTTATTATTCACCTTCTCGAGCCTGCTAAGTTTAGACCAATAAAACACTTATATAACATAGCAAAAAACTTTAATACATTCTTCTAATCTTTTTACCATTTTTGTTCTTAACAGATTCATATATGGCATGATTTAATGTTGTTATACTAATTTTGTCCCCCAGCTTAAAAAGTTAAATAATTTCCAACCAAAAATTAAATATATGAAACCTCATATACCTACCCTGCTCCTAATCTTTATCTTTGCTTTTATTTTCTCAATACAAAATACATCCCCGGCTCTTTCCCAACTCTACGAGCCTGTTAACATAGACATAGATGCAGCCAAAGACGGCCCCATATATGGAGATTTGGAAGGCTTGCTGAGGGTGAAA
>Ga0164318_10003360_pt1 | contig 15134 bp, 14 predicted proteins | sample GuaBasSedimGuay9_FD_113734 | JGI IMG/M metagenome (GOLD analysis project Ga0164318, IMG submission 113734) | Subseafloor sediment microbial communities from Guaymas Basin, Gulf of California, Mexico - Guay9, Core 4571-4, 0-3 cm | ecosystem: Environmental > Aquatic > Marine > Hydrothermal vents...
GCTATGCCTCTTTTACCCCCCCAGCACCTGATGAACCAGTACGGATGATGTTTCAGAGCAAAGGCGGTAAAGTTTTATTCACCCATTCAGTGCACGCAGGCGATTATACCGAAGATTGCCTGGACTGCCATCACAACATTGATGAAGATGAAACCTACAACTGCAGTGAGTGCCACGAAGATACGGGTGATGAAGACTTGCCATCGAGAGCCGATGCATTTCATGCTCAGTGCCAGGGATGCCATGAAGATCTTGGCGCAGGTCCGGTAGAATGTAATTCGTGTCATTCGTTATAATTTACCAAAGATTTTTATATCTGGTATGATTAACAATGAATGAACTAAAGCCTTTACAAAACAAGGACTTATTATGATTAAACGATCTTTTTTCACCTTAACCAAACCAAGGCTCAGTTATGATCTTGTGGAACCGGATCCGAAAGAGCCAAAGTTAATACCCATCCCATCCAACCTTATTTTATTGTTGAATGAAACCGTTGACGGTACAAGACAGGCTTTAATAAAACAAGGGGATGCCGTTGAAAAAGGAGAAAAGCTACGTCTGTATGATGACAGTACAGAGTACACAATTTCTCCTGTAACCGGAACCCTAACCACTATTGATTCCTATTCAGATGATTTTGGTAGTACATCCACCTATCTTGTTATCAAAAATGATCAGGGCCAGGCAAGCCAAAAAGAATCGATAACCTATGATTTAAAGGATGATATTACCTCTGCTGACGAATACTTGAGGACATTGCCCGGGGCGCCGCCGTTAAAAATGCTTGCCAATGATGATGTTAAAATCAGTACCATTGTCATCACTTGTGCGGATACGGATCTTTTATCGACAACCCATCAATACGTGACCTTAAAATTTCTGGATGAAATAAAAGAAGGGGCTCAAATCTTAAAAAGGATAACAAGTGTTCCTAAACTTTGTATCACGGTTCCGGAAAACTTAAAGATTCAAGGGGGATTTGATACCATTCAGGTATTTAAAACCTCAATGGCGTATCCATCCAATTTGCCGGCCATGGTTTTAAAAGACCACTTAAACATAGTGCTGCCAGCAGGTCAAACGCCTGAAGACTTAGGGGTTTGTTTTATCAGTGCTGAAGCTGTTGTATCTTTGGCCAGAGCATACAAAACAAAATCTGCAGACTTTGAGAAGGTTATGACCATTATTGGAAAACAAGGGGCTCAATACAGAGTCAAGGCCACTATTGGAACGCCTCTAAGCAAAATTTTCAAAACATTCAGTATCCATATCAACGAACAGGACAGAATCATTATAGGCGGTCCCATGAAAGGGGTTGCAACCTATACCCCTCACCATCCCGTCCGGCCGGATATGGATACGGTAATACTTCAGGACAGAGATATTATCCCGGAATTATCAGACTATCCTTGTATTAATTGCGGCAATTGTATCCGAATCTGCCCTGTAAACGTCCCTGTGAATATTCTTGTACGATACCTTGAGGCTGACCAATATGAAGAAGCAGCCGACAAATATGATCTTGAGTCATGTATTGAATGTGGTCTGTGTGCATACGTCTGTACTGCAAAAATTCCATTATACCAATATATAAAGCTTGGGAAACATGAGCTTTTAAACCTTAGAGCAGATGTTTAAAATGGAGACTGCCAATGAATAATACCAAATTAACCGTATCCCATGCGCCTTTCTGGCATGATGGAGACAGTCTTTTCCAAATGAACCTGAATATCATGCTTGCCACTCTTCCGGCAGTCATTTTCGGCATTATTCAGTTCGGTGCACCCGCAGTTGGTGTGCTTGCACTATCTCTTTCCAGTGCCATGATATGGGAACTTATCATGAATGTGATATCCAAAAAGAAGATTACTATCGGTGATCTGGATGCTGCAGTCATCGGTCTTCTTTTCGGCATGATGCTTCCGGCCACGGCCCCATGGTGGTTTGTCATTACCGGAACTTTTGTAGCAGTGATCATCGGGAAAATGATTTTTGGCGGTATCGGAGCCAATCCGTTCAACCCAGCCCTTTTGGGAATGGCTTTTTTAATGCTTTCCTGGAAAGTCTTTTTTGATTTTGATGCAGCCTATGTCAACTATGAATTTAATTTTACCGCTCTTGCACCTTTAGCAGCCCTCAAATTCCAGGGAGTCTCTGAGGTTGCAGGTTTGTTTCCCTTAGGTGATCTTATCATGGGTAAACAGGTGGGCGCCATTGGGTCTACCTTTGGACTTGGCCTGATTCTCGGTGGTATCTACCTGATCTTAAGGGGATATATCCGCTGGGAAATACCCGTGTCTTTTATTGCGGGTATCATTGTAACTTCCCTTTGCTTTAGCATGGCAAATCCAGATACATATGCAGGGCCTGCGATCCATCTTTTTTCAGGATATACACTCATTGGAGCATTTTTCCTTGCCACGGAGAATTCATCTTCTCCGGTAAACCAAATTCCCATGCTCATTTACGGTTTTTTTGCTGCGGTAATGATCATCTTGATGAGAAACATCGGTGCCTATGCCGATGGTACTATATTGGCAATCCTGTTATTGAATGTTGTGAATCCCCTTATTGACGCCATTAGACCAAAAGCTCTGGGAAAGGGAGTAAACAATGCGTGAAATGATTAGTATGATTGTGGTGTTAACAGTTTTGACAGCTGTTTCAGGTGGACTGCTTGCTGCCGTCCAATCAGGAACTGAGCTTCAGATCGAAAATCAGGTTCTGAAATTTCAGAAGGCACCGGCCATTAAAGATATATTTCCGGACGCGACCAATGATCCATTGGCGGAAAGATTTACTGTAAAAGCCGAAGATATTGAATTGCAGGTTTTTCCAGGTATACTTCCCGACGGTTCAAAAGCGATCATCTTTGAGACAAAAGGGGTCGGATTTGGGGGACCTATTGGACTTATGCTGGGGATTAATCTGGATACCGATAAAATTATTGATGTAAGGGTGACTACCCATGCTGAAACTCCAGGGATAGGATCAAGGGCCAAAGACGACCTTGCCTTTGTCTCTCAATTTTCAGGACTTGGGTTTGACACAAAGTTTGCCATAAAAAGTGACAGTGGGGATATTGATGCCATGTCAGGCGCAACGGTTACGTCAAAAGGGCTTTGCGTTGCTGCGGCCCAGGCAAAAGAGATCTATCAGAAGCTGAAACCCGAAATTGTCAAACAGATGAAATAAGGCTAAATATTTTAGGAGAAAATATATTATGGCACAATCCATAGCTAAAGAATTTACAAAAGGACTCTGGGCTGAGATACCTCCTTTCAGACTTGTCTTGGGGCTTTGCCCGACTCTTGCTGTAACAAAATCGGTTGAAAACGGAATCGGGATGGGAATTGCGACCACCTTTGTTCTGGTTTTCTCCAATCTTTTAATTTCTCTTCTCAGAAATGTGATTCCGTCAAAAGTCAGAATTGCCTGCTACGTCGTCATCATTGCTACTTTTGTTACCATTGTAGAATTGTTAATGCAGGCCTATACATATGAGTTGTTCCTGAAACTGGGTATTTTCATCCCTTTGATTGTTGTGAACTGTATTGTTCTTGGTCGGGCAGAAGCCTTTGCCAGCAAAAATGGTCCTGTATTGTCCGTTGCAGACGGACTGGGTATCGGCCTTGGGTTCACCCTGTCCCTTGCTGCTCTGGGAGCTGTCAGGGAAATTTTAGGCAACGGCACCATCACTATCTGGGGTGGAACTCCTGTGTTTGAAATGGGTGCCAATTTTATGCCGTTCCAATTCATGATTGAAGCACCCGGTGCTTTTGTCGGGCTTGGACTCATGCTCTGCCTGATGAACCTCATAGGTAAAAAATAAAAAGGAGATAATAACATGGGTGATCTATTCGTCCTGGCAATAAGCTGTATCTTTATTAACAACATTCTCCTTGCCCAGTTCCTGGGGAACTGTCCGTTCCTGGGTACCTCAAAAAAAATGGAGACTGCCGTAGGCATGGCAATGGCTGTTGTCTTTGTCCTTGTTATGGCCGGTATCATCACATGGATTGTGGATGTTTACCTCCTAAAGGCGCTGCACGTTGAATATCTGCGTACGGTCTCCTTTATCCTGGTCATTGCATCCCTGGTCCAATTTGTGGAAATGTTCCTGAAAAAAAGTATTCCTACCCTTTATGCGGGCCTGGGAATTTTCCTGCCGCTTATCACAACAAACTGTGCGGTTATGGGTGTCTGCCTGATCAACATTAAAGAGGACTATACCTTTCTTGAAGCAACGGTATCCTCCTTTGCCTATGCAGTGGGTTTTGGGCTGGCTCTTGTCCTCTTTGCCGGTGTCAGGGAAAGAATCAATCTTGCCAGAGTTCCCAAACCCTTGCAGGATACATCCATCGGCCTTGTTACTGCGGGCATTATAGCTTTGACATTTATGTCATTTAAAGGAATGGTTTAAACGAACAGGGAATATTTACAAAGATAAGGTGAAATTATGATCCCAGCTTTATTGTTTATGTTAGGCATCGGTGCTTTGTGCGGTATTGTGCTCAGCCTTTCATCCAAAGTCTTTTATGTATATGAAGACCCGAGAATTGCACAGGTGGAAGACAATCTTGCCGCTGCGAACTGCGGTGGCTGCGGATATGCAGGATGTTCTTCTGCTGCCGAAGCCGTCGTAAATGGTCTGGCTCCGCCATCTGTATGTGTTATATCAGGCAAAGAAGGTGTGGAAGCCGTGGCCAAAATCATGGGTGTGGATGCAGGCTCTGCTGAAAGTCCCTTATCCTACAGTATGTGCGAGGGCGGTTTTCGTGCCGATGATAAATACCACTATATGGGAATTTCCTCGTGCAAAGCCATGTCACTTATTTTTGGTGGCAAACGGGTTTGCGGTGTCGGATGTATCGGCCTGGGTGATTGTGTGAGAGCATGCCAGTTTGATGCACTAAAACTTGGGCCCAACGGCTACCCCGTGGTGGATGATGATAAGTGTGTGGGGTGTGGTGCCTGTGAGCAGGCCTGCCCAAAAGATATTATAAAGGTAAACACTCTCAGCGAACAATTAATGAAATTTAATCAGATGGATGACCCTCTGGCACCCTGCGCCCAGACCTGCCCTGCTGAAATCAACATCCCAAGATATATCAACCAGATCAAGGCAGGCAAATATAAAGAAGCAGTTCAGACCATTCGTATGAGAAACCCTTTACCCCTTGCCTGTGGAAGGGTCTGCCCTCATCCCTGTGAGGATATGTGCAGACGAGGGCTTGAAGATGAACCGGTTTCCATCAACCAGCTCAAACGGTTTGCTTCAGATTTTGAAATGAATTCCGGTTCCAGGATTCCCATCAAATGTGCCCCGGATACCGGTAAAAAAGTAGCCGTGATCGGTGGCGGTCCTGCCGGACTTTCCTGTGCATTCTTCCTTCGGAGAATCGGGCATCAGGTGGATATATTTGAAGCCATGCCAAAACTTGGCGGCATTATCCGATATGGCATACCAGAGTACAGGCTTCCCAAAAAGGTTCTTGAATGGGAAATTCAGGGAATCCTTGACCTGGGAATCAAAGCGTTTTGTCATGTCAGGTTCGGGGTTGATTTCGGGCTCGGATCATTAATGGCCTCGGGGTATAATGCCGTATTCTTGGGCGTTGGTGCCTGGGAAGATTATTCTTTAGGAATTGATGGAGAAGATCTTGACGGCTGTTTTAAAGGAATTGATTTTCTCCAGAGGATTTCCAGTGGTGAAAAAGTAAAATTAGGAAAAACTGCTGCTGTAGTCGGGGGCGGAAACAGTGCAATTGACTGTGTAAGAACTCTTTTAAGACTGGGGCTTGAAAAAGTATACATCGTTTACAGAAGAACCAGAAAAGAAATGCCTGCCAATGAAGTTGAGATTGTTGCATCTGAAGAAGAAGGCATTGAATTTGTTTTCCTGGCAGCTCCCACTAAAGTCGTTGCTGATGACAATGGAAAAGTAACTCAGCTTGAATACCTTAAAATGGAACTGGGTGAGCCAGATGCCAGTGGTAGACGTCGACCCGTACCCATTGAAGGGTCTGAAACCCTTCTTGATGTGGAAATGGTGATCTCGGCTATTGGTCAATCTCCGGATGCCTCTTTTAAAGAACAGGATCCTCACAAAAGGATGAGGCAACTGGAACTGACAAGATGGAATACCATTGACAATGACCCGGAGCTTTTGCAGGCGTCCATCCCCTATATTTTCACAGGAGGAGATTCTGCCACAGGACCTGCCCTTGTTGTTGATGCCATCGGCGGGGGTCGGCGCGCCGCCCGATCCATTGATCTGTTCTTAAAAGGTGAACCCGTCGAACCGGTAAAAGATTCGTTACTGAAAAAGCACATCCCGGAATCCGTTTTCACAAAAGTGCCTGGCATTAAAAAATCAGCCCGGGCAAAAATGCCTGAAATCCCTGTTAATCAAAGGCTTGATTCCATGATTGAAGTTGACCTTGTACTGCCGGAGGATACAGCCCTTACCGAAGCTGAACGATGCTTGAACTGCTGTAGGATCTGCTATAACCCGGATACGGATTTTCCGATAGCAAAAGCTTGATTAACGTCAATAATAGTTTAAAACATTATAACACTAAAAGGGTATGTTTAATTTAATACCCTTTTAGTGTTTATGATTTATATAACTTATGGCAAAAAATAAATTTAAAATACCAGCTGTAACGCTTGTCATCTTAATTGTTGTCTGCCTTGTGGTTTCCCTTTTTTTTTACCTTAAACTATCATCTTTTGCCAAAGAACCTTTCAAACCTGCTGCAAATGAAAAAGTATTTACCATTCAACCCGGCCAAAGCCTGAATGCAATTGCAAAAAACCTTGAAACAGAATTATTCATATCAGATCAAACCTATTTTAAATTTTTCACAAAATTACAAAAATCTGCTAAAAAGCTTCAGGCAGGAGAATACCTTCTTTCTGCCTCAAAATCCCCTGAGCAGATCCTTGAGATCCTTGTAAAAGGTAAAGTCAAACTATACAAAATAACTCTTCCGGAAGGCTTAAATTTAAAAGAAATTGCAGATCTGGTTGAAAAGGCTGATCTGTGCATCAAAACAAATTTTGAGGATCTTTGCCATGACAAAGCCTTTATTTTCTCTTTGGGAATGACATTCACATCCCTTGAAGGCTATCTTTTCCCAGATACCTATTTTTTCCCAAAACATACTTCCTGTCGGACTGTCATTACCACTATGGTTCAGCACTTTAAACATATTTTTAAGGAAAAATGGAACTTTCGGGCAAAAGAACTGGGCTTTTCCGTCCATGAGATTGTGACCCTTGCATCCATTATTGAAAAAGAGACAGGCGATGCAAAAGAAAGACCTTTAATTTCTTCGGTTTTTCATAACCGCCTTAAAAAAAATATGCGTCTGGAAAGTGATCCGACGGTAATATATGGTATTAAAAATTTTGACGGTAATATTAAAAGAAAACACCTTAAAATGGCAACCCCTTATAATACTTACCAGATGAAAGGGCTTCCTTTCGGCCCCATTGCAAACCCGGGAGCCCTGTCGCTACAGGCTGCTTTATATCCTGCTAAAACTGAATATCTGTTTTTTGTTTCTAAAAAAGATACTACCCACAAATTTTCGAAAACGATCCAGGCACATAACCAGGCTGTTAAAAAATATCAGCTCAGAAAAAGATAATCAGTCAAATTGTTCAAATTGTTTCAGATAAACAATAATTGCACCACTTCTTGATTTCTTTTTCTTATCCCATTCATAAAAGATAACCAGACCCTGTTTTCTCATTTCTCTTACCACATCTTCCACAACATCCGGTAATACAGGACCCGAATCTGAATGAAGTCCTTTTCCCACAATAATCCTTAACGTAAAAAAACCTTGATGTTTACAATTGCGGATAAAAGATCTGGCTTTGACCTGTGCTCCAACTGCGTTGTAACCATGAAGATCCAATTGAACTTCAACCGGTGGATACCGCTTTAACCTTTTTGTTAAGGGCATGGGCCGTGTCTTTTTTACAGATTTTTCTTTATCCTTTTTAAGCGATTCCTCCAGCAATTGGGCAAAATCCACACTACTTTCAACAGATTTTTTATTGTCGGCCAAAGGATTCAATACCTGTATCCCATGTTTATTTAATGGAGAGGGTCGTAAATTTTCTATTTTTATCTTATCTGATTTTATTTTATCTGATTTTTTAAATGCCTTAAAAAAATCATGATCAGAATCAAAAACCGGCAGGTCATTTTTCTTTTTGTTTCCCATGGAATCATTCTATTGTATTGCTTCTGAATTTTCAAGATTTAGATGCTTGTTCAATTGACAATCCACCCCCTTACTGCTATTGTGAAAATCATGAAAAAAGGGAACATTGTAGAGTATATTGACCAGCAAAAAATCATTTGTGCTGTTATATTACAAGAAAAAAACGGAAAATTAAGATTACTCAACGAGAATAATCGGGAAGTCAACTTTTCTGAAAAAAGATTATCTCATATATCAGAAATATGCTTTGACACTTCTATTACGAGAGACACCATTGCTGCCCAGTTAAAACAACTCACACAAAACCGAGAAAAACTTTCTCAAGCCATAGACATTAAAGAATTATGGGAAATTCTTCATGAAGAATCTGATGACATTGATATCCCGACCATGACGCTTTTCTGTTTTGATCCTCCCCTTACTTTTGACCATGAAGCTGCCGTTATCCGTGCTTTTTTTTATGACAGACTCTATTTTAAATTTAACAAATTAATTTTTATTCCTTACACACCTGAACAGGTTAAAGTAAGAAAAAGACAGATCAAAGAGGCTGAGAAAAAAGAAATCCTGATTCGGAAAGGCGCTGCATGGATCAATGATATTTTAAATAACAAAAAGACAAGCAACAATGCTATTGATCAGAACATTATTGATATTTTAAAATCCTACTACCTGTTTAATCATAATGCTGATTCCTTTCTGGTTGCAAAAGATATTATCAAAAGATCTCCCTTAAATTCACCTGAACAATTATTTAATGTATTTGTAAAAGCAGGTGTCTGGGATCAACATACGAATATCGATATTCTGACGCTGCAAATTCCCACCGTTTTTTCCCAGGATGTGATGGAGCAAGGGAAAAAGTTAACAAGCACCCGGATCAACTTCTTTGACGACCCATTAAGAAAAGACCTGACAGATATCCCTTTGATCACTATTGACGGCCAGTCCACCCTTGATTTTGATGATGCAATCAGCCTTGAAAATACTGATACCGGATATACACTTGGCATACATATCATCGATGTTGATGCCTATATTAAATCTAATGATCCGATAGACCTTGCTGCACGGGATCGGGCCAGTTCCATTTACATGCCTGATGATAAACTGCCCATGATACCGCCCAATCTTTCCGAGGATCTTTGCAGTCTGAAAGAAAATAAAATACGACCCGGTATCAGCACCATCATTAAAATGAATCGGTTTTTTAAAATCCAGGATTACTCGATTATTCCTAGTATCATCAAGGTTCACAAGCAGATGAGTTATGCCGAAGCAAACCTGCTGAATGGTAAGAATGACCCCATTACAACTCTTTATAAAATTGCCACGCTGTTAAGGGAAAAAAGGCTCAAGGCCGGTGCGATTCAAATCACCCTGCCCGAAGTCAATGTATGGCTTGAGGAAAATCAGGAAATTGGGTATTTAAAAATTGACAGAGAAAATCCGTCTCGGATGCTGGTCTCTGAAATGATGATATTTGCCAATTCTTTAATGGCTGAGTTTCTTGCAAACAACAGCATGCCCGCTGTTTTCAGATCCCAGGCGCCACCGAAACAGCGTCTCTTTAAGGGCATTGAGACCTCTTTAACCTTGAATTTCATGCAGAGAAAACAATTAAGCCGTGCCATTATCGGCACAGATCCGGAAATCCATTCCGGCCTGGGTGTCAAAGCCTATGCCACTGCTACATCTCCCATCAGAAGATATCATGATCTTCTGACGCAGCGGCAGATAAAAGCTATTTTCGGGTATGACAAAGCGTATTCCAAGGCTGAGCTTGAAAATATTCTCCAGACAATTTCAGTGGCCATTGCCAATGCCGGCCGGATACAGGGATCAAGAAAGCGATACTGGATTATCAAATACCTGGAGTCCAAAAAGGGCAGTGCGTATGAAGCACTGGTCCTTGATTGTTACAGGGATCATTATAATGTGCTGGTTAAGGAATTTATGCTTGAAGCAAAACTTCCCCCAAGCGGTATCAAACTTGCGCACGGGGATGTCATCCAGGTAACCATCCAGCATGCTGACGCCAGAAGAGGTCAACTCTCCTTATTTGCATGTTAAGTACAATTGCCCTTAATGTTTAAAACTTCTCTGGCCCGTATAAACCATTGTTGCATCATTTTCGTTACAGGCTTCAACACTCTGGTAATCGTTTAATGAACCACCGGGCTGAACCACAGCTTTCACTCCCTGGGCAAGTCCCACATCAATTCCATCCCTGAAGGGAAAAAATGCATCCGACACCATGGCAGACCCGATAAGGCCGCCTTTGACTTTTTTTACATCATCCTCAATCTTAGCCCGCTTGTCAGCATCGGTAAGATCAGCAAAGGAAGCCTCATATTGTTCAAAACTATATCGGTCAGCAAGTTTTCGATAGGCCTTGTCCACGGCAATTTCCGCCACCCCTACCCTGTCCTGTTCACCGGTTCCAATCCCGACTGTGACATTATCTTTCACATAAATCACTGAATTAGAGGTAATCCCGGATTCCACAAGCCACCCGAACAGCAAGTCCTGTAATTCATGCTCGGTGGGTTCACGGTTAATGTTATAGGCTTTCCCCTTATACTCGGTGGAGGCCACAACAAAATCTTTTTCTGACAGTGTCTGGGGGACAAAAGACCATTGAGCCACCATACCACCGTCCATGAGGGTCTTAAAATCTATCACCCTTTCACCGATAAAACTTTGAAGTTTATCAATATTATTGATCCGGATCACTCTTAAATTTTTCCGGGCACCCAGGATGTCGATGACGCCATCTTCGAATTCCGGGGCCACCACAACTTCTGCATACTGGTTGGCAATGGCCTGGGCCGTAGCTTTGTCCACAGCTTTATTAAGGGCGATACAGCCGCCAAAAGCAGCCACACGATCTGCCATATAAGCTTTATTATACGCTTCTTCAAGGCTTTGTGCTCTTGCAGCTCCACAAGGGTTGTTATGTTTGACAATCACAGCACAGGGGGTATCGGTAAAATATCTTAAAATGTTCAAGGCATTATCTGCATCGGTGAGATTGGTTTTACCCGGATGTTTCCCCGACTGGAGCAATTCAATATCAGACACCAGGTATTTTCCCGGGGTAATCGTCTGAGCATCACCAAGGGCAAGGTTCCCGTTGACAAGCTTGTAAAGCGCTGCTTCCTGTCCAGGATTTTCACCATATCTTAATCCTTTGTTCACCCCTTCAATCACCCATGACACCTTTTCATAAAAAAGCGCCTGTCTTTTATCCCCATCCACAAAAGTCACTTCCAGCTGCGGGGTAAAATGATCATCCATAATTGTTTTATACATTTCCTTCAAATCTTTAGGCATGGCTTATTCTCCTGGTTTATAGCATGAGTTAACATCATTTATCAATTTTGAGCCAAGATAACTGCTGATGGTTCTGTCATAGTCTGCTGTATGCTCAAAGGCTTTTTGAGCAAGCCCAAACCTGTCCCCAAGGGATAAAGAACCGTTATTGGCCTTAAGATTTTCTAAAATTAAAGGATAGCTTAAAGGATCAACCACCGATGCTACCCGGATGAAATTTTTAGCCGATGCCCGTATCATGGTGGGACCGCCAATATCAATATTACCCCTGGCATCTTCGACGCTCACACCCTGTTTGGAAATGGTTTCACTAAAAGGATAAAGGTTCACCACCACCATATCAATGGCAAGGGCGCTTGTCCTTTTTAAATCTTCCTGATGGTCGTCATTGTAAGTCTCTGTCAAAAGACCCAGATAAATTTTAAAATCAAGGGTTTTGACAAGTCCTCCCTGGGTTTCCGGCTGACCGGTATAGTCTGATACCTGTTTTAAGCAAGTATCTGCTTTTTTACCCAGAATCTCTTTTATTTTACCATATGTCCCACCGGTTGACAGAATCAGAATTTTCGGGTTTAACTCAAGGAGCCCGGGAATAAAAGATTCCAGACCGGATTTATCAGACACGCTTACCAGAATGGTTTGAATTTTCACCTGATCATCAATTTTTTCGACTACATTTTTACCCATAATCTTTCCTTAAATTTATTGTAAAAGATTAATAATTTTATTTTTAATGATCCGATTAATAATATCATTAGTGTCTTAAAGTCAAGTTTCTATACGCTGTATTCAAGTGAAGATTTATATGCGTTAAAAAAAATTGTAAGTTTTTGCTGCCTTTTGCGACTGAAAATAAAAGTAGAATTGTCTTTGCGTCTATTTACAGGAGGCCTTAAATGGGCAAACAAGTTATTAATCAAAAAAACGGTATTGATAGTTTTTTAGTCTTTGTGTTTGCTCTTGGCATCATGATTTCTCCTGACAGCCTTGCCATGCTGGGAATTTTTTTCGGGGAAACGGGTTATATTGGGTTTTTCCTGATCCTTTTCAGCACAGTAATCTATTTGGCTTTACTCTCACAATACAAACAAATTTTCATTTTTTTATCTGGAAATTCTTCTGACATTGAGATACTGAAAACAACAATGGGAACCATCTCCGCCTTCTTTTCTTTTTTTGTTAAAATGATAGTTGCTATTTTCCTGTCCACCGGGCTTCTGGTATCTTCAGGGTTTGTATTCAATGAAGTGTTTTTGTATTGGTTTCCCAATTTTGGATTTGCATTCGGTCTGTTAGGATTATTACTTGGCCTACAGTTCTTACCCAATAAAGTGGGTTTGTATTTCCAAATCGGCTTTTGCGGGATTGCTATTTCAGGCCTTTTAATTTTAATCATTGCAGGAATCATTCAGACAGATCAACTGATCCACTTCAAACCGGCAGGTATTGATTTTTCGATTAATTCTAATGGATTAGATACGTTTTTTTTGCCCTTGCTATTCTTTATCGGCTTTGACTTAAGCTTTACTGTCTGGAACAAATCAGAACAAAAATATCCAAAAAAATATCATATATTATTCGCAGCTGTGATATTCATGAGTCTTCTTTTTATCTTATGGGGATATGTTTTACTTACATATGTCCCAATGGAAAAATTGATGAACTCCCGCATCCCCCATATGATTGCTGCAAAAAATATTTTAGGTGATCCCGGCAGATTTATTATGGGTACAATTATAATTTCAGGATCTTTAGCTGCTATTCATGCTCTTTTTACCAGTATCTTAAAACAGGGATCAATGCTTTTAAAAACCAATATGTTAGTAAAAAGTATCAAAAGGCCTCAAATTATCATTTTAACTCTGGCATTAATTATTGCTGGCATGATGGTAGGAGGTATGGCGGGTAAAGAGGAGCTGGAGACCCTTATCCGAGCCTCACTGATTCTTTGGCTGATATCATATACGATGATATCAATTACCCATATTCTCATATTAGGCCGGGCAGGCAAAAGACATCATATCAATCTTTTAATCAAAGAAACGATCAATGTAATGTGTGTGTTGATATTGGGAATCAGTATCCTTATATTAATAGTAATGGATGACAACTCCATTCTAATTTTAAAATTTCTGGGTGTGGCTTTTTTCATAGGTCTCACCCCGGGTATTTTGTTGATGTTCAGAGACAATACCACTTAAAAAAAGATTAGAATGAAACATTCATTTTTTAAAAAATTCAAATCAGGGAGAAAAAAATGGAACTTTTAAGAAAAAAAACGTTTTTGACAGCATTGATATTCGCAGCTGTTTTTACACTGCTTGCTTCAACAGGAATCGCTGCAAATGCAAATAAAATAACCAAAGAAGAATTAAAAAAAATCATGGGTGAAGATACAGTCTTAATTTTAGATGTGCGGGCGGGCAGAGACTGGGGTTCATCTGAGTTTAAAATCAAAGGAGCTCACCGTGCAGCCCCAAAGGATTTCAATTTATGGTCAAATAAATATCCAAAAGATAAGACGTTAGTTTTATATTGTGCATGACCCAATGAAGCAACAAGTGCCGGTCTGGCACAAAAATTATTGTCAAATGGATACACTAAAGTCCATGCACTGAAAGGTGGCTGGCGGGAATGGTTCAGGACGAAATTTCCTGTTGAAGACAAATAAGCATTGCGACAGTTATTCTAATTTTCCTGAACAGTCAAATTCATTGTCCTGTGTTGAATACAAAAGGTCGCTAATTTAAACCGAATAAAATTCGGTACTTTTTTAATAATTTTAATTAATTATTTGATTATTTTACTTGACACTAAAGTTTTATTCGGTATAAACTACAAGATATCGAATTAAATTTCATATTTTGGAGACACAGTGGATACTATTGACAGACAGACCTTGAAAGCATTGCAGCAGGACGGGCGAAAAAAAAACAGCGAGCTTGCCAAAGAGGTAGGACTTGCACCCTCCACCATGCTGGACAGGGTCAAAAAACTTGAAGACAAGGGAATTGTCAAAGGGTATCGGGCAGTTGTAGATCCTGAAAAACTGGGTTTAAAAGCCCAGGGGTTTGCCTGTATTTCTCTTGACCGGCACCGGGTAAAGGATATTGAACTGCTGGAGCACGAAATCAATCAAATTCCCAGTGTCCGGGCCTGTTATCATATTACCGGCCGGTTTGATTACCTTCTGCATGTGGTAGCGCCGGATCTGGGTGACCTCGGCAACCTGATCAAGGAAAAACTGGCCACCATTCCGGGCATGGGAAAAATCGAAACCTTTATTGTATACGCAGAAGTCAAACCAGACCAGGGATGGCCCATTGACGCAGCTTTAACTTAATAAAACCTATGAGTAACAGATAAAAAAGGAGAAGAAAAATGGCGAAGAAAAAAGCAATCCATGATTTTTACAAAATGAAAGAGAACAGTGAAAAAGTCACCTGGTTGACTTCCTATGATTTTCCCACTGCCCAGTTTGCAGAAGCAGCAGGGCTTGATATGATTCTTGTGGGTGATTCCCTTGGCATGTGTGTCTATGGATATAAGGGA
>Ga0164318_10003362_pt1 | contig 15131 bp, 11 predicted proteins | sample GuaBasSedimGuay9_FD_113734 | JGI IMG/M metagenome (GOLD analysis project Ga0164318, IMG submission 113734) | Subseafloor sediment microbial communities from Guaymas Basin, Gulf of California, Mexico - Guay9, Core 4571-4, 0-3 cm | ecosystem: Environmental > Aquatic > Marine > Hydrothermal vents...
TAAAGAACCGGTCGTAGTCTCTATCGTTGAAACAATATTACAAGAACTGATCGTCGCACCGTTTGTGTCGATCTCACCACATTCTGTGAAACTTACCCCCGAGATTGTTTGCCCCGTCTTGAAAGCAATCGAAGAGGCTTTCTTAAAAGAGCCGCCAGACATTGTAAAACTATTAACTGTGCCAGAACTATCAAACTCAAAGCGTGCGGTGTCTGTTGCTGAGATGTTCGTGTTTGTAAAAACAACCGTACTTGTATTCCCAAGAAGAATCAGTCGATAAGTATTTGTGGCGTTGGTCTTTTTCGTGAAGACAAGATTCTCACCATTTGATTTCTGAGTAACAGTAGATCCGCCATCATCGAAAACAACATCACCTTGAGCGAAAAGCTGTTCATTGACATTGATCAATACGCCATATTTATTGGCTGTCAATTCATCAAGAGCTGTGGCCTCTGCGAACATTTTATCATTTGAATCGGAAGCGCCTGTGAATGTAAGCCCTCTCCCGAAGTACATCGCATCAATCCAGTTGTTGATAACAGAACGGATATTACCTGAAGAGCTATTGTTTACTTCTATTTTCAAGGAGCTGAATGATGCTGGAACAAAAGTCCCTGTCTCTGTCCCGCCTGCTATATCTAAAGCAAAGCAATGGAACTCACCAGTGACCTCTTGAATGGATGAAGTGGCGATGGTGTATTCTCGGTAATTATTCGTTGATGAAATAAGCTGAACTTTAATCGAAGTTAAATATTGAGTAAGGTTACTCATCATCCACAGATTAAAATGATTTCCTGTTCCTGAAATATCAGAGGATTTCGTTAACGTCCCTGTTTCTGTTGAGTTTTTAGACACCTGCCACGATTCACTATTACTCCCCTGGATAGCCACGTCATAATCATCCGGACCGTCAGTACCACTCCAACTACCTTCGTTGTCATTGTTGGTATGGAGAGACATTTTTACTGTTGCTGCGGTGTCTACGCTTAAAGCCACCTATTCCTCCTATGCCTGGCTTAAGGCTAATACTCCGGCGGCATTCCATCTTACGGCGAATGGCCCATTGGAAGAAGTCATGTCTGATAAGAAATCATACACGCCAATAATCGAGTCTGCCCTGGTGGTGTTGTACATTACGGCGTACCTGGCTGTGATGGTCGATGGGTCCCATACCACATCGTCAGCGTCCCACTTTGCCAAGTCGTTTGCATCGTCCTGTGTGACGACGCTATTAGCCAGAACTTTCCCACCAGCTGTATACCCTGTTGCTGAAATCTCATGAGTATCCGAGAATATATTGGTATCTTTGTCCACTACATAAGAACTTGTCATTAAGGCGACTTTGATCGTGTCGTTTTCGGCGTCCAGGTTTCCAGTCAAGGCATTGTAGTGCCACCTGTTTGATATAATATTCACTCTATCCCTCCTATCCTCGCCATAAGGCTGTCCACAATGGCGTCATATTCTTCCTGGGAAATCTCCCCCACGATAAGGCGGCAGGACGCCATCCTGATCCGCCATCGAATATCCTGGGCGACCAACGTAACGTAGTCCCTCTCAATGTCGATCGGATCATCCGTGTTCGCCAGCTTCGGGACCGGAAGATCGGCTGGTAGCGTAAACTCCGCCTGATCAGGACATGTCTCACAGCCCATTAAAAGCACTGCTGACAAAACGACTACGGATACGAGCAGCATCATGTTTCGTTTTCGCATTGGCTATCTCCCTGTCGAGCGCATCGACTTTCGCTACAGCTACCTGATCGTTCTGGTCGGCGTCCATGATCGCTTGAAGGTTCCTGGTCATAGCCGCAAGTTTGGCATCCTTCCTGGCGAGCTGCTTCTTCAAGTTTCTCGCCCGGGTGAAGCTCAAATAGGCAAATAGCGCACTGATTACAGCAACCCCCAAGGCGATCAGTGTAACGTTCATCCCTGTACACCCTGCTTACCTTTCTGATAAGCATTCGCACCCATGTAAGCCGGGTACACGGCGGCCAGGATCGGCAAGACTACGGAAAGCCATGGCAGATCCACTCCCATGTACGCACCAACGATCCCGGCTATCATACCAAGAGTAATTTCAATCGACACGATTATGATCACTGTGAATTTTCTGCCGGCTTTCATAATCTTATTTGTTCCCCTGGATAAAGACAGTCACAATCCCAACGATAACAAAAACCCCGCCAGTTACTGCGGTTGCCATTGCTTCATTGCCGCCACCAAAATAAATGGCTACAGAACCAACCGCAACCAAACCAATCCCAATCCATCTTGCTATTTTCTTTGCCTTATCAGTCATTATAAAACCTCCTAGTTTTATAGTTCACCCAAAAATCTAAGGACACCAAGTGGATCCACTCGGCCCTTGTATCCATTATCACGAAAATCTGCCAATCCGAAGATTGTCATCGGAACGCAATTTAAGTGAAGATGGGGCCGCATTGTCCGGCCATCAATCCCCACTGCATCATCAGGTGTATGCCCCATCATTCCCAAAATAGCTCCCGGGACTACTGTATCACCTTCTTTTACATTCAAGATACTCAAGTGTGCAAACCGGAATGACATCCGGAGTGCTGGAGAGTAAAGGATTATCGTTAACCCATAGACCACCGACTCATATACCCGGCGGGCTGTCCCGCCTACGAAAGCATAGATCGCATAGTGTTCATCAGGCGGGATGAGATCGATACCCTCATGTCCATTGTTCCCGAACTTCATGTAGTAATCCCGGTTCTCGCCGAAGTACTGGGTTATGATTGGTTTTGATTTGAAGATCATAAGAGAACCACCAGAATAAATATTATCACCAAAGCCAGCCTGATCCAGGGTAAGACTCTCATGTTAAACGCCCCCATACTTCGAATATGATGAATGCGACAAGAGTGATGGTGCTCACCCAGTTGGCCACTCCGGTAACTTTCCCGCCTCTCCATTCTTGGAAACGGCAGCCGTCCATAGGGCAATGGAGTTTGCCCTCTATGGCCCGTATATCCCTGTTGATTGAATCGATTGCTTGTCTGGTCTCCGAGTCCATGTGCTACCCCCATCAGATACTCCCTAAGTTAATTTTCCTGATACTAATTCATTTATATATTTATTCGAATATTCATAAGGAGAGATGAAGTATAACCTATCATCCAGAACAAATATATTGGCAGGTACTTCTGCCCCAGGATTACGATATTCTGTAAGACTATCTATTTTCCTACTTGCATATGTGATTCCATCGATACTTCTCATTATGATTGTTGCACGTACATTCGTAAAGTTTTGATAATTCATGAGGATGATATCAAATTCATTCAAAATGTTATTCCACGTTATAGCAGCACAATCAGATATCCCTACTTTATTTATTAATGTCCAATTTGTAAAATCAGTTGTTGTATATATTCCGTCTATAGCATTTCCATCATAATAAACAACCAATCTACTTAGAGTTGGTGACCAAGCTCCGTTCATTAAGTGCCTTGTTGGTCCGCCTGATATAGATGTCTCAGTCCATGAAGTCGCTGGATTTGTTGATTTCAATAGAACATTATCATTTGATCCAAGGACAATTATTGTAGAGCCACAATCTATTATGTGATGCCACCCTTTACTAGCCACGCCTGAAGCTACTGTCCAGGTGGTTCCATTTGTAGATGTTAAGATTTGATCACTTGCAGCAATAATCCAAAGAGAAAACGTTGTTGAATAAATAATGTCTGAGGCAAACCTGTTAACTGAATCTATCGTCGTCCATGCTCCATCGGCATAAGCATTTGAAAGACTCGTATTCGTGCTTATACCCGAAAGCCCAGTCGAGACTAATAATCCTGACGTAGGGTGTTGAGCAATATATCCAGAAGGTGCATTGAGAGTTTCATAAGTAAAATCTCCCTCAAATGCTGGTTTAGCAATATAAGTATTGTAGGATGCTTCAAATGGTTCAAATATTAATGTATAAATATCTCCAGTCGCTACCTCTTCAAAGATTCTAGCTACACCACCAACAGCCTCATACTCTTTCGACCATATATTCATTCCATCAGAGTTTTCTCCTATTGGGCCTTGTTCTCCCTGGATTCCTTGTTCTCCCTGGATTCCTTGGATTCCTTGTGGTCCTACCATCGTAATACCAGCAGGCCAGGTCGTACTCTTCGGCCCGAAGAACATCATTGAATCAGTATTGATATAAAAATCTCCATCAACACCTTCAGTAGTAGGATCTACGACCCCGGACATGATGGTTCCCTGTTCTACTTTCTCTCTGAAGTCATCAGAATCAACCGCTGTGAGTACATCAGCTGTAAACGCTGTTACTGGTGCCAGGTTAAGGTTCGCAAGTAGCCCGGTTAGAAGCTCACCACTGTCTCCAAAGTACATGGCGTGTCCTGCTCTCACTCCAGCTCCAGGGAGAGTCATATCCAGGCTTTCATTCGGCGGAATCTTAAGAGCGTTCTTAATCTTCCCATTGATCTGTTGCATAATCCAGGCCAGGCGGTCCATGGCAAGCATGATACCGGTCGGTGCCGGGGTAGTACCATCAACACCCCTCCAGGTCTGAGTCAACGGCATGTTTCGGCGGATAACAATGTCTCCACCAGTTCCGAAATCAGTAAGAACATTGCAATATTTCACATCATTAGCAGTACTGATTGAATAATCTACATCTATTATCTTTGGATCTGACACCTCGCCTTCAGGAGAGATCCATTCAACGATAATATTGTCATCAACGTCGTATGCAAAGCTGATTTCGTAACTTGTCAGTCCAATGTAAACGTATGTGTTTTCGTATAACTCATCTGTGACCACTTAGAGCCTCCGTTTTATACTGATCAATTAAGCTATGGCAAATTTGCCATACCTTAACTGATCAATGTACTTTACTTTTTCTCTTCCAAACCAGCGATTCTGAAAGCTGCATCTGTACCATATCCAAGGGCAGCAACCGGCATTCCGGAGAATGTTCCCAGCGATTCGCCTATCATCGTGAGTCCTTTGACTACGGTGTGATCATCATTGTCGAAGAGTCCGTCAAAAACCATCACAGCCCCGGTTACTCCGGTGTCCAGTCCTCTGACAAAGGAGTCTGTTCCCCCCTTACCAGCATAGGATCCATACTTGATTTTTGCAAGGACCATCTCGTTGATGTCTCTTACAATAAAGGTGTTGTTCAGGAATGCCCGGGAGACCATCTCGTAAAATGTTGCCTGGTCCCTGCCTAATGCCCACTTCTTTAGACGCTCAATACCCTCATTTCCCAGGTTCACGATAGCCATGAGTGCAACACACACAACGACTTCTTTCACTCCAACCCCATTCAAGCCCTCATGCTCAATCCGGTGTATCAGATCCCAGGTCATACCATGAGTAATAGTAACGAATGAACCAAACACAGAAGCCAGCCTTTCAATAGGCGTACCCCTCTGAAAGGCATTCCTTGACTGAGGTCTGAAGTCCGGCTGGGTTCTCTGAAGAACGTACTCGGCATAAGCTACGGCAGCATCCACTTTCTCTTCACTGCTCATCAGTTTCAATGCAGCGCTCTTGAATCCCAAGGCTCGAATCATCTGCTCTGTCATCTTCCCTTCCCGGAAAGCCAGCTCCGCCTGGTAGATCGCTCCCTCCATTACAGCCGTAACGGTCTTGGCATCCACCGTGGTGAGCATCCAGAACATCGCTTCGTCATATCCTTTGGTTCCCTTCTTCGGCATACCGTGTTCAGCCCAGGTTACATCCTGGCCCTTGAGAAGATCGTGTACTTCAGGAAGAGATCCACCCATCACCCTGTCCCTGAATACAGGAGACTTCCGCATCAACTCTTCCTTGGCTCCCTTACGGCTGGCCCGCCTTAATCCTTCGGCGGCACTCCTCATGTCCATGTACCGCAGCGAGTAGATCCAGGAAATAGCCGCCTTGGATGCAGTGAACGGGTTGAATCCCAGCCCTGCCCGGGTTGCTTGCCGGCGGACATTCAAAAGAACCTTGTCCCAAGTCCGGGAAATATCCATGTTCCGGCCAGCCCAGTCCTGTATCCCTGTCTCAATAAGTTTCCAGTATGACTCACCCATCTTCTTGGAGTTGACGATCTTCGCCTTGAAGTCTGGATCATAGAGGAGCTTCGATGCTCTGAAAAAGGCGGCTTCCATGTGGATGAACTTGGTTTCCTGCTCGATGCTGTATGAAAGAGTCTCGAATGCACCCCTCTTACTCAGCTCCAGTGGTGGGTCAACAGCGTGTCGGTCAAGCAAGTAGTCCTTCGCCAGGGAAATCCTGGAGTTGGCACCATCATTGATATTCACAACGCTGACCTCATCCTGTCCCTTCTGGAAAAACTCCCGGGCGACCTTCTTCGGGAAATAGTTCTCAGTAAAGGTCCACTCTCTCCCGAACATCGTCTCGTAGACAGTCTTCAGGTTGTGCCCCAGGGAATCATACACCTCTCTGAAGGCGGGGGTGACTTTCTGAATCATCTCATCCTTGGCTGCATATTGAGCGATCTTCCCGAAATCTACTTCGGTCGGATCGATGTGATGCCGGTGTCCCATGTCATCCGAATAGTACATCCCGCTCTTCTGGATAGAGGAATAGTTATCCTCCTGGAGTGAGTGAAGGTAGATCTCCAGGATCTGTGAGTTCTTGAGTTTAATCCCCTCGATCTCAACCTCTTCATTAGACCACTTCGCAAGAACATCCGCCTTCACCCCAGACTTGAGAATCGCATTGGAGTACATGTCCTGGAGACGGTGGCGGTACCGGCGCATCAGAGTGTCGGCGTTCTGCAGATCCCGATAGAGAACCTGATAGGCCACAGAGTTCGGCCCGGCCAGGTGTTCGACCAGGTGAAAGAACTGGAGCTGCCGGTTCACAATGAAGTCACGTCCGAACTCACGAACCTTCTCGAAGATCCTCTTCTCATCAGCCCTGGAAGGATCCACATACCTGGCTGCATTGGGATTGTAATCACCGAATTCTTTGGTTGCCTTGGTGATCCCCGCCTTGATGGAAAGGAAATCTCCTTCATAGGCGAACTTCGTGATGGCATACCTCATCTTCCAAACGTGCATCAGAGATTCCTTCAGCTCATTCAGTTCCTGGTAGTTCAGAGACTCGAATCCTTTCTTGGCTCCCCACGCCTGAAGGCGGTTCTCCTTCTTGGTCAGTTTCTCTTTCGGAATATCTTTGATCTTCTCGTACTCCCTGGCCTGTTTCTTCGTCATCGGCAGCCGAACCTCAAGAGCTTCAGCTTTCAAGACGATCCCTTCCTTCATGGCTTTCGGCGAGAACTTGGAGTGAGCTATGTCTGATGCCAGCTTCTTGGTCCGGTTCAATCCACGGGAACTCATCCCTTCAAGCTCGGCGTACATCTGCCCCATTCGGTAGAGGATCTGCTTCACCATCCGGTACTCGTCTGTATCAACCAGACCCCTGTCGTCGTAGATCTTCAGTGTCTCGGCGAGAGTCATGATCTTCTCTTTAAGTCCGGAATCTTCCAGGACAGAAACAATCGGAGTCAACTCATATAGATTCTCATTTGACATAAAGTCCCGGATCGCTTCATCCGTCTTCTCGGGAAGATTCAGCTTGTCCATCTCATACCGTTCGCCTTCATTGAACAGCTCATGAACAATCTCCTGGGCCTGAGTATCGAGGAAGGCTTGCTGCACTTCATCGGTATCGAGGTCGCTGACGATCCCCACACCGATACCAGTGTCATCCTGGACAACTTCATACCGGACGTTCGTAGGACCGGCTGACCCATCGTCAGGCGTCACAGTCATGTCGAATTGCAGGGAATCAGCAGCCGGGAGGAAGTTCGCCCTGATGTAGGTGCTGCCATGTGGACCCTGGACAGTTCTCTCGTGCCGGTTAGTCCGGGCATGAAGGCCGGTTGGTCTCTCAATATTGTAGAGATTCTTGATCGTCTTCCAGAATGTTTTCCAGGCGGCCACCCGCCGGGGGACTACTTTGAAGAAAGGATCTTCCTCTTCCCAGAGAGCCATAGATCCACTCTCGTTAATCGACAAGGAATCTCCGGTGAGTTTCCCCTGGAAGTCAGTGGTGACGGTTCCATTCTTGTTCACAGCCATCACCAGCCCCATCTGTGCCTGGGTGGTTCCCTGTACTGACCTCCCCACCTTCAAGTAGTGCTGCCTGGCGAGCTGGCTATCCGATGCAATATTGTAAAACGATCCACCGTATTTCTTGACGACATCCATTAGTTCAGAAGCCGTGAGATTCCTTACTGGGCTGACCACTGCCCGGATTTTCCGGACACCTGACATGACGAAGATCGCTGTACCTCTATCTGAAACTATCTCAGCCACTTCACTCTTGGTGTACTCGTGAGTCGGCGGCCTGTCGTACTTCCTCTTTGGATTGTACTTCTCTTCGGTGTAAACATCCTGCCCGGGTTCTGTCCAGCTGAAGTGATCATGGTTCAAGACCACCGCCCCGCCGTATCGATCACCATACCGCTCATGAAGATCCCGGAACATGGTCTTATCCCCAGTAGATGTCTTCACGTTCCCTGAAGGATGATTGTGGACTACATAAAACTTCTTGGCTCCAAGGTTCTCCATATTCGACGCAATCGCATCTGTATCCAGGGCTGTCGAGGCGGCCATACCAGAGGACTCGCAGGTGTTTGATAGAATCCTGCCACGGGCATCAAGATAAACCACATGGACATGCTCTACGTTCGGATGACGGAAGATGCTGAAGAGTTGGGCCAACTGCCGCCTGGTCTTGGCTACCTTATTGGAGTAATTGATCCTCTTGTGTTTATCCCAAAGGTAACGAATCCCTTTCTCATCGACCGGGTGGTATCGCTCATCAACGTGATCGATCAGAGCCAGGGTGTTTGAAACTTCCTGGACTCCGGTCTCCCCGCCGGCTATCGCTACTTCATCGTCATCTATCGGAGAGACTTCTTCCTGTTCCTTGAGCATCAAGTCTGCATCCAGGGCCGCTCTCTCGCTCGCTATTGTTTCGTGAACATCGGATACATCGCCTTCGTAGTAATACCAGACATCATACCCATCCTGGTTGATCTCGTGGTGAAGGTTAGCCCCAGCTGGCGCCGAATTACTTTCCGATACTTCATACATGTCTTCAAAGCCTAAAGCCACCAAAGCATCGTACAGGCTGAATGAAGAATGAACAGTGTCATTTACGATATACCCAACGGCCTCAGATCCGGGAACCATGGATTGAGCGTTGATCGCAGTCTTCCCAATGGCTGCCACATATGCCCCATGTCTGGTGAACACAACGACTTTCGCATTAGGGAACCCAAGAGCGATGCTCTGAGCCTCGGCCAATGCTGATGCAGGGGAAACTGCTTTCGTGAGTGGCTGCGTCCCGGTAAGGATCGTTGCTCCGGTAACCTTATCTTCCTCTGCTTTTGCTATCCGGTTTTCTATCTGGCGATCAGAGAGGCCGGTTGCTTCAGAGACTTGATTAAACGTTTTCCGGAAGGTACTCCCGCCTTCCTTGTATTGAACGACAACATGGGAAATATAATCAGTAGTATTGTATCCAGTAATCGGAGTTGAACCCTTGATAAGTAGTGACTCCCCATTAGTCATCTTTACTTTGACCCCTGGGTTTAAGAAGTGTTCGATGCTTGAAACAATCCTTGGCCTGATTACATTCTTGAATTTCTCTACAACGATTTTCTTTACCGGCATTTCGTTTCTGGTTTCGATTGCCGCCTCTGTCTGGGTTGCGGCTGCCTTGATCTGCTCTGCCTTTAGCTTGGCTGAAAAGGCTACGGCTTCTTCGCTGAATGCTTCTTTGAAATATGCCTCACCATAGGCAACCTGGGTATCACCAAATAGAAAGCTGGAGGCTTCAGTGGTTGAAAAGTCCGTACTCGAACCAGTCTCTTTGTCTATGATTCGATAGTCTTTCCCGCCTTCAGAGATTTTCGTAATCGTAAAGCTGCCATTCTCATTCACATAATTGATAGAGGTTCCATCCTGAACCACTGTCTCATAGTCTGATTCTTTAACTGACGATTCACCAAAAGCTTCTTCTTCAGCTTTTACCTGACGATCAAGAGCTTCATTCAATTCCTGCCGAAGAGCATTCAGCTTGGCGGCAGCCTTATCTGGAGCAACGTAATCGTCTAGGGCTTGCTCGGCATCAGTAGGCGGTTTCTCTACGGCAGCCTCAACAGGTTCAATGGTTTCCTTGACAATCGGTTCACCTGGAGTATCAGGGACAGGTTCATTGACAATCTCTGTCTCAGCAATATCAACATCCTTCTCATCAACAGCGATATCGATGTCCTTCTCTGTCTTCAGCTCAGATTCCATCTCAGTCTTTGCCTGGATCACGTCCAGCTTGTTCCTTCTGAGAGTCCTGGTGATTGTCATCGATGTCATGGCCCCTGAAGCGAAGGCGGCCAGTGGTCCAGAGAGAGCAAAGGATGTCGTAAAGTCATCGACCATATCTCTCAGGGTAGGTTGATCAAGACCTGGCTGCCCGGCCATCTCACTCATGGTGGCAATGCCCATATCGTTCAGGTCAGAGATCACATCCTGGAGTCCCTCTGTCCCGCCTTCAATTAAGTAAGCCTTCCCGATTTCTTTTCCTAAAGCTCCGAAAGCAATCTTGTCCCAAATCTGTCCGGTGATCTTCATACCGAATGTCTTGGCTGACTGGTTGATCAAAGAGCCGGCTACTTTACCGAAGGCTCCTACATCCAGGACAGTGATCAGGGCAGAAGAAGCAGAGATGGAAAACTTAGCATACTCCTTATTGATCTCAACATTCTTATCTCTGGCCTCTGCCAGAAGCTTATCGTATGCGGCCCCGGACTCAACCATGAACTCGTAGATCCCTCCACCCAAGAGGAAGCCATCTCCAGCTGCTGGAAGTATCGCGGCTCCAGACCAGGCTGCTCCACCAGCTGCAACGGCAGCCCCGGCTACTCCGTATTTCGCCTGTGATATCCAGGTCGGAAGCTGTGAGGCAAATGTATAAGGCAAAGCTCCCATTGCAAGAAAGAATTTTCCCAGGATACTGGACTCAGACATCATCTGAGTAAACTCATCCAGGCGGCTATCGTTCGGCATGGTGGCCTTGATCATATTGATCCGCTGTTCAGTCTGGTCACTGGTATCCCCATGAAGCTGAGAAAACCTGAGAGCATAGATCTCGTTCTGCATCTTCCGCTGCTCGAAAGTGACATCCAGCCTGCCCATGATACTTTCCTCGGAAAGGTTTTCTCCGGGAAACATATTGGCACTGATGGCATCAATGTTCTTGTAGGTGAACTCGAAGTCCAATCCTTTGAGGTTTGAGATAATCCTGGAGTTATATACCCGCACAGCAGCCGCTGTCCTGGCTGCCTCAGTCTCAGCATTAGCATACCAGGTGAGCTGCTCCACCATATTCTTGGGTGTCTGGGGAGCATCGGCTATACCGGTAACGATCAGAGCTGGAATCTCAGAGAGATCCTGCTGTCCCGCTTCATCTACTATCTGCTGGATGTCCAGTTCTTCGCTCATCTCACGCCGCCTCTGTTACCAGGTCGGTATGGATTCTCTTTGAGGAACTGATCATGTTCACGATACCAAGCCTCTTCTTCTCCAGGAAGAATCGGTACATAGGTCCAGTCGCCTCTTCTTTCAGCATTCTGAAGCCTCCCTTCTGCATCGTAAAACGATAATGGCTCGATAACATACCCGGGATTCTGTGCTTCCATCATTAATATCTGATCCCGTTCAAGGTTCAAAAGTGATTCCCTGGTCGCAAGTCCGCTCCTCATTGTCTCTTCAAATGGGACCTTCGGCTCAAAGGTAAAGCCATGAGCCATCAGGAATCCTGTGGTTGAGAATGAATAGGGATAGTTCTCGCTCATATCTATAGGTTGAGCAGCCGAGACGGGTAAGCCCTGCTTACTCAGCCTTGATCGTTCAGCATCAAGCATGTTCTGTTCTACCTGTGCAGGATCTTGAGCTTTCCAGTCCCATAGATCTATTGTCATCTCTGCAATCTGCCGGCGGCCGAAACCGATAGGAGCAATGCCCTCGCCTTCACCATCGGTGGTGCTGGCAAACACGTCGCCATTCAGGAACGTCTCACCATGAAGAGCTTCCCGGATCATGTAGGTTCCACCAAGATCTTTGTCCTGGTACACCACATAGTAATCTATGGTCCCTCTGTCTCTGTCGGGGACACCAATGTACTTCGGGACATCATCTTCCCAGGTCGTGTACCCATAGCTCCCGCCTGGCTTGAACTCACCACGGCCATCCTCACCTCGCTCCAGGGCCACGTTTGAAAGCAGCATGGCATCAACCTCTTTGTACTCGTTGTTATCCTTGTCGTAAAGAGTAATCGAAGTGAACCCATCCTGGAGTGGGACCATGTATGATACATGCCCGCTTCCTCTTTCAACGAAAGATGCCGCCTTGAAAGCGTAAGGCTGCATTGCATTCACGATATCAGTACCACCCTCGACATTGGCATAGGCATCGTAAATCGCCTGGGAGTTGTCCCACATACCATAGTCATTGGCCCGGAGATTTCCTGAATACGGCTGGGCAAGATTATCATTGATAATGGTCAGAGCCTCATAGGTTGTATATCGATTCAACCCGGTATAAATGGTTTCAAGGTTATCCCTGGCTTTTTTCCCGGACATTGAAGAAAGCCCCGTCGCTCCAATAACGCTGGCATTATTAGCATCTTTGATCGCATCACCGGCTACTGCAAGCATGTAGGCTTCGGTTACATTGGCAGCCAAGGCTGTCTCATCCATCGTGGTCTGGTTTGAAGCAGTCATGTCAAAGAAGATATCAAACACATGCTGGGCTTTCTTCGGATCATCTCCAGCCTCAATGAGAGCTGAATTGAGAGCCTCGTAGATCTCTTTGTGAGTCTCCAGATAACTGAATGGCTCGAAGTATTTCCGGAAAAGATCCTTCGGGATTGGCACGGGATTCCCATCTTCTCCAGGGATATCCATTCCAAGTAGATCCTGGACGTATCCATCCCATCCCATCTTCCCGAGTAAGGCGGCTTTCAACAGTTTATCAGCCTCGACGTACATCGTGTTGTAGTCCTTGGCCGAGATTGAGTCAGCATCCTTTACCCGGTACATACTCTCAAGCTGATTAAGCAACGGCTGGGCTTCTTCCTGCCGGATCTCGCCTACCCACATCTGTTTCCGGATCTCATCGTGAAGGTCTCTGATATCAGAATAGTTTACCGGGAGTCCTGTACCAAAATCCCTGGTAAAGACTCTCACGTTATTTTCGTAATTGGTTGCCATGGCTTTGCTGTTGGCTATATAGGCTTCAGTTCCGGCAGCCATGATGGCATCCCATGACGCTACCTCCTGGTCTATCGCTTCACTGAATCCTTGAGCCGTCATTCCCAGGTTTCCATACTTTTCATAGGCAGCCTTCTGCTCCTTATAATGCGGATCATCAGAATTCCCGATCTTAACGGTGGTACTTAGCAGGGTGGGAATAGAGTCATGCAGATCCTGGAGGATTTTCTCATTGAAGTAAACTGCATTCCCATCTTCATCCAGGACTTTCATGTGATAGGTTTCTTCGAGAGTGTAGTTCCGCCTGATCATTGAGGCATCACCACCAGTTCTGTCAGCCTCATCTCTCTGGAGTTGAAGGTTCTCATTGAGATTTGTTTGGTAGTTAATAACTTGCTGCATCGTTACAGTGGTAAGGTTCTTTACATTCCGCTCATCCCTGGCTGTTTCAATTTCAATATGCTTGGAGACGGCAGCCGTCGGCGTAGTAAGCCCTTCCACCTCCATCTCTTCGAGGATCTCATGAGAGGTTGCATAATCCCCCACCCCGATTCCTCTCTGGACTTCTGATGCCATCGTTGCTGATCTGGCACCTTTGGATACATCGTTCCTACGTTTCTCTACTTGAGGAAACATCTCATTTAAGACTTCATAATACGCTACTTCGGCGTCCACTTCTGTCCCTGGTGGAAGAGTATCTCGGAGTGCTTCTGAGAAAGCATCGAAGTCATCCTGGAAGCCAAGAGCTGTACCAGTGCCTTCGCCTGCTGCCCAATCTAAAGAGCTTTGATCGCCTCTGGTGGCAGGAGCCATCTGTTGCATGGCAAACTGTTTGAGCTTCAGCTTATAGATCTTCACCGATTGGTCGTTATCGACTTCCAATGTAGGCGGCTTGAAGTTTTTAATACCGTTTATCAGTCCGCTGAAGTCGGGAGGAGCAGACTGACCTGGAACCTGTAGCCCAACCTGGGGTGTAATCTCATTCATCTGAGCCATTTGTCTCTCCTTAGTTTTGCCCGAAGTACCAGTTCATCATTTGAAATCCAGAAGCGTTCTGATTCATTGTAGGATCAGCGGCTGCAGCCAACTGATATGAATTCCTGCCTTCTGCATAAGTTGTTATCCCTGCTCCAACCGCACTACCGATGAGCGAGATTGCATTAGAGACCGTTTGCGATCTGATCGTACTCGCCTGGTTCTGAGCATTCCGTTTGATATTGTACACATCACTCTCAATGGCATTCTTCGAGAGTTCCATGATGAGGGTCGCAGTGTCCGCCATCCCAGTTGTATCGAGAGGCGGGAGTCCGTTGTTGATTCCATCTTCATTTTGTGACTGATCCTCGGGAGGTAAAAGTCCAGGTGGAAGCATTCCTCCTGTTGCTTTTTCTAAAGCTCCAGCCATTACCGTCTCCTTCTTCGCGAGCTTCTACTCGTAGACCTCTTCGTCCTTCTGGCCGTCTTCTTTTCTGTCCTCTGAGTTTTCTTTGAGGCTCTGGCTGCTGTCCTCTGAGTTTTCTTTGAGGAACTTTTCTTCGCAGTACTTCTTGTTTTCGGAGAAGTAGACTTCGTTGATCTGGTCCTTGTACTTGGCGTTGACCGAGTGCTGGTTGTTGATCTGGTCCTTGTTTTCCCCGAAGATCCAGACCTGGAAGCCTGAGATCCAGTCCTTCTTCTGGATGTTCTGCTTGAGCTGCCTGATTGAGAACTGGTTGGTCTGCTGGTACCGCTTCCTGAAGGAGTCGTAGGCCCACTCTTATCGGTTTTGGTCCCTCTGTTTGTTCTTGGCCTGTTGGCTCCAGTCACATCATTAACGATTCTCCCAGCTGTAGTATCCCCACGATCTGCTA